>Ga0209936_1000551_pt1 | contig 22624 bp, 18 predicted proteins | sample SalPonR1_A_D1_MG_FD_185694 | JGI IMG/M metagenome (GOLD analysis project Ga0209936, IMG submission 185694) | Salt pond soil microbial communities from South San Francisco under conditions of wetland restoration - Salt Pond MetaG R1_A_D1_MG... ... | reverse complement strand
GCCCATCGTATTCGACCACAGGCTCCAGGTCGACGACGTCGAATACCTGCGGCGAGCCGGTTTCGACGAACACCGGCGCCGAGTTGGCCTCCACGACCACCGACGGCGGCGGCGCGATCTGGGGCGGTTGAGTGTCCTCGACAACGATGGTCTGGACGAGCGTGGTCTCGTTGAACCCGCCGCCCGGCGCCGGGCCGGCGTCCCGCGCGGTCCAGGTCACCGGATGACTACCCAGCGGCAGGAACGGCGGCAGCGGCGCGGTGACCTGCGGCGTGCGGTTGCAGGCGTCGGAGGCGACGATGGAATCCCGCAGTGCGCCGCGGAGCGCCCGCGTCGACTGGCCGCCGGGTTCCTGGGCCTCGACCCGGAATGTGGCCAGCGCCGGGTCGACGAAGGCGAGCGAAGGCGGCGTCGTATCCAGCACGTCGACGGTCTGGGTCGCCAGATTCACCACACCGGTCGGGTAGCTCTCGAGGAACGAACCTGCAACGGATCCGCTGGCGGCCTCATAGATGTTTTTGAGGATCGCCTTGGCCGCTTCCGTCTTTGATCCCGGCGGATTGCCGGGCACGTAGATCGGCGGCAATGTGTCGAGCAGGCCGACCGAGGTTTCGGCGCGCCAGAAGATGGTGTGACTGCCGACGCCGAGCCGGAACGTGCGATCGATATCGACCGGGCACGGCCCGCCGTTGTTGCTGATCGGCACGCTGCCGTCCAGGGCGCAGCCGATCGCGTTGAATACTTCGTTGCTCGGCGCACGGATGCCGAACGGTCCGATCTCGGCGACGAACTGCGGATCGGGGGTCTCTTCCAGGAACCCGGGCGGCGCTTCGCCCGGCAGCACCATGCGCACGCCGACGCCGGTGTTGTAGTGAAACACGCTGGGCGTGCCGAAGCCCCTGGTACTGGAGGTTTCATTGAAGGTCCAGTTGCCCAGGAACCTGTACGGCACGCCCATGAAGTCCTCGCGCCCACCGGCGATGATCGGCTGACTGAAGTCGTAGGCACACGACGCGCCGACGTCGGTATCCACGTTCGGCGTTACTTCTAAATCGGCCGGGGGATCGAGTACCGGCGGACAGAACTTGAGCGCAAGGTTGGCCGCATAAGCCGGCACTTGCCCGAGCAGATAGTCCCAGGGCGGGTTGGGCACCAGGCCTACGCCAAAGGCAACTGCGAACGGCGCGCTCAGCGCGCCGATGCAGATCAGATTGTTGTCGTTGTCGTTCATCCGGCCCTCGGCCAGGCGGGTTTCCAGCGCGCTGATGCGCGCGGCGCTCAGGTCGGGCGACCGGAGCTGCTTGAGGTTCTCGATTGCCGCGATCGGGTCCGGCGCGGTCGACGGGCTGGCTGGCTGCCCGTGTGCCACGCCGGCACAAAAAATCAACGCCAGGGCGAGCAGGCAGGAACGATTTGGAAACGCGTGGTTGGTAAGCATCGGAAGGTCGCCGGAAAAGGTTGTGTATTTTCTTAATGCGCCGGCTGGGGCATAATCGGATCACCCAGTGTCATCGTCTCGCCCATGACAGGAACCAGCGACCCGCCCCTGACCGACCTTCTGCAGCGTTCCGCGGCCGGCGACGGCGCCGCTCGCGACCAAGTCTGGCACCAGGTCCACGACCGTCTCCGAAGGCTGGCTCAAGCGCGTCTGGCGAAGGAATCCGCGGCGCAGTGCCAGCCCACCGAGCTCGTTCACGAGGCCTACCTGAAGCTGGCCGACCTCGAGCTTGCGCCGCGCGACCGCGAACACTTCTATGCCATTGCCGCCAACGCGATGCGCCAGGTGCTGGTCGACCAGGCGCGGGCGAGAAACCGGGCCAAGCGCGGCGGCGGTCAACCCGCAGTCACGCTGAACAGCAGATTCGCCGACGGCGCCCCGCCGGTGGTGGACGTGCTGGATATCGATCGCGCGATCCGGGCGCTGGAACAGGCCGACGCGCGCAAGGCCAGGGCCGTGGTGTTGAGTTACTTCGGCGGGCTGACCGACGACGAAGTGGCCGAAACGCTGTCGGTATCGCCGGCCACGATCAAGCGCGACCTGCGAACCGCTCGCGCCTGGCTGGCCACCGCGCTGGACGCGGATCACTGATGCAACAGGGCGACTTTCAGCGGCTGGAGCGCTGGTTCGAGCGGGCACTGGCATGCGATGCCGGGGAAAGGGACGCGCTGGTCCGCGAACTGACCGAGCGCGACGCCGAACTGGGCAGACGACTGGCGGCGATGCTTGCCGCCGATAACCGGGACGCCGACCCGGTGCGCGGCGCGATCGGCACGGCGGTGGGGGAAAACACCCCGCTGCCGCGCGCCATAGGACCGTTCGAGGTCATCCGCAGATTGGGCGCCGGCGGCATGGGCGTGGTCTACCTGTGCCGCCGCCGCGATCACGATTTCGATCAGCAGGTGGCGGTCAAGCGGCTTGGCGCGGCCGGCGATTCCGACTTCGCACGACAGCGCCTGCGCATGGAGCGACGGGTACTCGCCGGGCTCAGACACCCTAATATCGCCCAGTTGATCGACGGTGGCGAGGACGACGACGGCACGCCTTACGTCGCCATGGAATATGTCGAAGGCGAAACCATCGACCGGTTTGCCGCCCGCCAGGCGCTGAATGTGCGCGGGCGCGTCAAGCTGTTTCTTGCGCTGTGCGAGGCGCTGCAGTTCGCGCACAGAAACCTGGTGGTGCATCGCGACATCAAGGCCGCCAACGTACAGATCGATCGCCACGGCCAGCTCAAGCTGCTCGATTTCGGCATCGCCAAGCTGCTGGGCGCGGTCGAAGCGAACACCGAGGTGCCGACGGTTGCCGCATCGATGACGCCGCATTACGCCAGCCCGGAGCAGGTGCGGGGCGAGCCGGTCGGCCCGGCCTCCGACATCTATTCCATGGGCGTGCTGCTGTACGAACTGCTGTCGGGGCGCCGACCCTACGAGATCAATACCACCCGAGCCACCGAGGTCGAGAGAATTGTCTGCGAGTCCGCGCCACCGGCGCTCCCGGGTCGCGGCATGGCCGATCTCGACAGCATCGTTGCCTGCGCAATGCACAAGGATCCGGCGCGGCGCTACGCGTCGGCGGCCGAATTCGGCGACGACCTGGCGCGCTGGCTTGACGGCCGACCGGTTCACGCCCGGGCCGATTCGACGCTGTACCGGCTTCAGCGCCTGGTCCGGCGTCATCCGTTCGGCGCCGCCACCACGGCGCTGATTTCGGTGCTGCTGATCGGCTTCGGCTCGGTGATGGCGTGGCAGGCGGGCGAACTGGCAAAACAGCGCGACGCGGCCGAGACCGAGGCGCGCGTGGCCAACGAGACCTCAGACTTCCTGATCGAATTGTTTGCGGTGTCGGACCCGCGCGAGTCCAACCCGGCCGACGTGCGCGCACGCGATCTGCTGGAGCGCGCCGCCGAACGGCTGCCCGAACAGCTGGCGAGCGATCCGCTGGGCCGCGCCCGGCTGATGCACGTCATCGGGCTGGCATTTTCCAACCTGGGCGACCAGGACCGCGGCATCGAACTGCTATCGCAGGCGCTTGGACTGCGGGAAATTCACGCCGGACCCGAGAGCGCCGAGACGGCCGATTCGCTGAACCGGCTGGGCAACATCCATCGCCGATTCGGCCGGCTGGTAGAGGCCGAACCGATGCTGGTGCGCGCGCTTCAATGGCGCCAGGTGAACGGGCCCGTGGACCACGACCTGGCGGATTCCTACAACAACGTCGGCCTGCTGCAGAACGACCTCGGCCATTACGTCCAGGCCGAACAGACCTTGCGCCGGTCGATCGAGCTTCATCGCCAGGTCGGCGGACCCGAAACCGAGCAGGTGACCGCGCCGCTCCACAACCTTTCGCTTTCCCTACGGCGTCAGGGACGGCTGGATGAAGCGCGTACGGCGTCCATGGAAGCGCTTTCGATCAAGCGTGCAGCCGGCGACTGGAGCCTGTCGTCACTGGCCGTGACGCTGGCTGCCCTTGCAAATATCGAGCGCGAACGCGGAGACCTGCCGGCCGCACTCGCCCACTCCGAGGAGAGCCTGGAACTGCGCGAGGAGGTGTTCGGCCGCGACAACGTCATGATCGCCAGCGGACTGGTCACGCACGCCGAAATCCTCAACGCGCTGGGCCGGTCCAAAGATGCCGAGCGCCTGACGCGAGAGGCGGTTGCGCTGCACGAGTCGGCCGGCACGCTCGACAGTCTGCGCGCCGCCGGCGTCAGGCTGGCGCTGGGTCGATTGCTGATCGCGCAATCGCGCCCGGACGCGGCCCGAGCCGTGCTCCAGCCGGCGCTGGCCAGTGCCGCGCGCGAACTGCCGGAAGGCAGCCCTGAACTCGAGCGTTTTCGCGCCGCGCTGAGCGAAGCATCGCGCCAGGCCGAGTAGGGTCAGTGCGCGGCGGATTGCAACTCCGAGGGTCGGCGTAATGTATCCCGGAGGCGGTTCCCTTGGCGGCCTTCCCACCGGATTGTTACACTTGAAACCATTTCGGCGAAGTCCCGGTCATGTTCACCGACCCGCTTCTAGTGTACCCCGTCGTTAATCCTGTGACATTCAGAGTGTGACTAAGTCGACAGTGCAAGGCGCGACCCGCAGTGAATGGCATGCCCTTTACAAGGGTCGGAACGTCGCAATGTCGACTCAGACGCTCTTCCGAAGGGCGAGCCCGAACGAAACAACAGTCGCGCTCATCTGCGGCGTTAGGGCTCTTGGAAAGGCAATAAGCATTCCGGCGAGCCCTGCCTTGCAGCTAAGCGCTTTCCGACTCGCTGAAAGTTACAGGATTAACAAGGGGCACACTAGCGGCGGATTCGACCGGACGCCGGGCGATTGAATCCACGGAGAGAAAGATATGGGTTTGCTGATCGAAGGAAAGTGGCACGACCAATGGTACGACACGAAGTCCACGGGCGGCCGCTTCAAACGCCAGGAATCGGCGTTTCGCAACTGGATTACCGCTGACGGGTCGGTTGGCCCCGGCCACGAGGGCGGCTTCGAGGCAGAGCCCGATCGCTATCACCTCTACGTGGCCTATGCCTGCCCGTGGGCGCACCGCGCGCTGATCTTCCGCAAGCTCAAAGGCCTGGAGAAGATGCTGCCGGTCTCGGTGGTCAATCCGCTGATGCTGGAAAACGGCTGGAGCTTCGAACCGGGCTACAAGGTGGTTGCGGATCCAATCCACAATGCGAGGTTCATGCACCAGGTGTACACAGCCGCTGACCCGGAATATACGGGCCGCGTGACCGTCCCGGTGATCTGGGACAAGAAGAAACAGACCATCGTCAATAACGAGTCGGCCGAGATCATCCGCATGCTCAATTCGGCCTTCGACGACATTGGTGCACGCGAGGCCGACTACTACCCCGGAGACCTGAGCGAGCGGATCGATGAGATAAACGAATCCGTCTATCACAAGGTCAACAACGGGGTCTACAAGGCCGGCTTTGCCACCACCCAGGAAGCCTACGAGGAAGCGGTGATACCGCTGTTCGAAACGCTGGACGGGCTGGAAGAGATTCTGGCGGAGAACCGCTACCTGTGCGGCTCGCGCCTGACCGAGGCCGACTGGCGTCTGTTCACCACGCTGATCCGCTTCGACGCGGTCTACGTCGGCCACTTCAAGTGCAACATCCGCCGCATCGACGACTACCCGAACCTGTCGAACTATGTCCGCGAGCTCTACCAGTATCCGGGCATCGCCGAGACCGTCGAATTCCACGCGATCAAACTGCACTACTACGCCAGCCACGACACCATAAACCCGAGCGGCGTGGTGCCGGTGGGTCCGGCACTGGATTTCCATCGCCCCCACGACCGCGAGCGACTCGGATAGCCGGCGGGAAATGCAGAGAAAGAAGCCGGCGCCGATTGGCGCGCGGTCATCCTGGCGGCACTTTGATGCTGCATACTTCAAGGTCACGTTATCAACCTGATCTGAACTCACTGCGAGATTTACCTTGACGCTCGAGGCTGCAAAAACGAGTGGCGCCACGTCGAATCGTTTCCGGGTTGTTCCCAACGGCTGGACGATTCTCACGCTGCTGATCGCCGGTCTGGTGACCCTGCCGGTGCTGACGGTGCTGGGCTTCGTGTTTGTGCCGTCGCCCGAGGTCTGGGGCCACCTGGTCGAGACCGTCCTGAGCGACTACGTGCTCAACACGCTGGGCTTGATGCTCGGCGTTGGTACGGGCACGCTGGTCATAGGCGTCGGCAGCGCCTGGCTGGTGGTGATGTGCCGCTTCCCCGGCAAGCGCATCTTCGAGTGGGCGCTGTTGCTGCCGCTGGCCGTGCCCACTTACGTGATCGCCTACGCCTACACCGATTTTCTTCAGTTCACCGGCCCGATCCAGACATTCCTGCGCGAAGCTTTCGAATGGGGCCGCAACGACTACTGGTTTCCGAACATCCGATCGCTGGGCGGTGCCATCGCGGTGATGTCGCTGGTGCTGTATCCCTATGTCTATCTGCTGACACGCGCGGCGTTCATGGAGCAGTCGGTTTGCGCACTCGAGGTCGGCCGCTCGCTGGGCCGGGGGCCGTGGCGGCTGTTCTCGGGCGTCGCGGTGCCGCTGGCGCGCCCGGCCATCGTCGGCGGCCTGGCGCTGGCGCTGATGGAAACGCTGAACGATTTCGGCGCGGTGCAGTTTTTCGGCGTCGATACGTTCACCACCGGCATCTACCGCACCTGGTTCGGCCTGGGCGAAGCCGCCGCCGCGGCCCAGCTTGCTGCCTGCCTGCTGGTGTTCGTGATCGTGCTGCTGGTGCTGGAGCGCTGGTCTCGACGGCGCGCGCGGTTCCACCACACCAGTGCGCGCTACCGGGAATTGCCGCAATACCAGCTGCCGCGCGGCCGGGCCCTGCTGGCCTTCGCCGCCTGCGCCCTGCCGATACTGGTGGGCTTCGTGCTGCCCGCCGTGCTGCTGCTCATGATGCATATCTCGGAAGGCGATCCGCAAATGGGCGCGCAGATGGCAGGCTATGCGTGGAACAGTTTCAAGCTGGCTTCGGTCACCGCCGTGGTGGCCGTAAGCCTGGCGGTCGTGATCGGCTACGGGGTGCGCCTGCAGCCCGGCCGGCTCACGCACGCGGCCGCGCGCATTGCGTCGGTGGGTTACGCCATCCCGGGTTCGGTGATCGCCGTCGGCATCCTCATTCCGCTGGGGTGGGCCGATCAGCGGATAAATTTATTTACGCGCGAGCATTTCGGATTTCTGCCGGGGCTTCTGCTGACCGGCACCATGGTGGCGCTGGTCTACGCCTACGTGGTCCGCTTCCTGGCCGTTTCGTTCAACAGCGTCGAGGCCAGCCTGGGCAAGATCACGCCGAACATGGATGCCGCATCGAGGACGCTGGGCAAGACCGCCGCCCGCACGCTGGCGGTCGTGCATCTGCCGGTCATGCGCAGCAGCCTGCTGGCCGCGGCCATCCTGGTGTTCGTCGACGTAATGAAGGAACTCCCGGCCACCATCATCCTGCGACCGTTCGATTTCGACACGCTTGCCGTCAGAGCATTCGACCTTGCCTCGGATGAACGCCTGGCACAGGCGTCCACGTCGGCCCTGAGCATCGTGGTGGTGGGGATCATTCCGGTGATCTTGCTCAGCATCGCGATGCGGCAGTCGCGGCCGGGCAGCGGGGCCGGCACCGGAGATTGAGCGGCATCCGCTGGCCGATTTGAAGGCCAAGGCGGTTTGGCGACCCGATGGGTTGCCGCTGGATTCGCGACTTCTGACTTCTGACCTCAACTTCATTTCGCCTCGCGCTGCGCGCTTGCAGGCGACCTACTTTTCACAAGCGCCTTGAACCCGCCTTGTCGACCACCCGCTCTACTGCGTCGGCGCCAGGCCTCGCATCTGAGGCGTTTCGCTCGGTCGTGCCCCCTCACCGTACCGACGGGTACGCTTGCGGTGCACTCGGTCGAAAAACGCCCCATCTACGGGACCTGGCAACGCCTCGTGACGAACGGGTGGTCGACAAGGCGGGTGGAAAGTAGGCAAAAGCGCTTTTTACAGGCAGCAGAGAGTTGCGGTGCGGGTTGATCGGACTGGGGTTAGGTGTCCGATCGCAGCGTTGGTTGGAGATTTTCTTGCCCGATCGTCATTTGCGCCCTGGCTTGCGGGCGAACACTCCGTACGGACAAGAGGAGCTCGGAACAAAGCCCGATGCCACACACCAAACCCCCACAGGCTGGCTCCGAAAAGCAACTCGAACAGCTGCCGCCTGTAAAGCGCATTTTTGGTTACTTTTTTTGCAACCGAAAAAAGTCACTCGCATCAGCCAGCGAAGCTGGCGGCGAAACGGCTTTTGACTTTGAAGGCGGCGTCAGCCGAAACGCAAAAAATCAAAACCTCTATTCAGCGGGAAAAACGAAAACCTGCGATGGGTTGACGTGCAGCTCGACGCGCTGATTTTCCTGCGGCAGGAACACCCCGGGCATGGTTGAATGGAGGTGGTACTCGCGGTTTTGCTGGTCGTGGACGCAGATGTGGACCAGGCTGCTCCGGCCCAGCAGGCGCGACATGATCACGTGGGTGTCGCGATGCGTACTGGTCGGTTCGGACACCATCACCACGCGCACCGCTTCCGGGCGCACCAGCACCAGCGCGCGCTCGCCCTCGCCCAGGCCCTGCGCATCCATCTCGCCCAGCGGCGTTTCGATCCGGCCGTTGCGAACGGTGCCCTCCATGCGATTGACGTCACCGAAGAACGTGGCGACGAACGGGTCCGCCGGGTGGCAATAAAGGTTTTCGGGCCGATCCATCTGGAGAATCCGGCCGTCTTTCATCAGCGCGATCCGGTCGGCCATGAACATGGCCTCTTCCGGATCGTGGGTCACCAGCAACGTACCGGCGCCGGCGCTCTTGAGCAGGTGGAGGGTGTCGTCGCGGATGCGGTCTCGCAGACGCGCATCGAGGGCCGAAAACGGCTCGTCGAGCAGCATCAGCCCAGGGCCGGGCGCCAGCGCGCGCGCCAGCGCGACGCGCTGCTGCTGGCCGCCCGACAGCAGGTGCGGATAACGCGAAGCGTACTCTTCCATGCCGAGCTTTTCGAGAAATTCCATCGCCCGGGCCCGGCGCTGACGGGTCGGCAGGCGGTCGAGCCCGAAAGTGACGTTCTCCAGTACCGTGAGGTGCGGAAAAAGCGCCGAGTCCTGGAACATCAGCCCCACGTTGCGTCGCTCGGGCGGCACGTTGCGGCCGGACGGCGAGCGCATGTCTTCACCGCCGATCATCACCCGACCCTGTTGCAACTCTTCCAGACATGCGGCAACGCGCAACAATGTCGACTTGCCGCAACCCGAAGGGCCGAGCAGACACACCACCTCACCACGCTGCACGTCCAGGGTGACATGGTCCACAGCGCGCAACGTGCCGAAGTCGTGGCAGATATCCTCCATGTACAACATGGCAGATTCGGCTACGGATTCGGCGCGGATCGATTCGCGCAATGCATGGGCAGGCTGATTCATCGGTTCGAGATTCGCTGGCGAAAAAAATCGGGTCGTAGCCTTGAATAATATGCAAACACGAATCATTTGTAAACATAACAACGCTAATCCATGCTATAAACGCAAATGACATTCATTAAGGTTTGGCCGCGCAAGGGTCGCCTGACAACCAACTCCGAGGTTTTACATGTTCGAGTCAATCAAACGCATTAACGGACTGTGCTGGCTAGCGGTTGCGCTGCTGTTTTCCACTGTCGCCGCCGGGGATACGGTCAACGTCTACTCCGCCCGTCACTACGATTCCGATCAGGAGCTCTACGATGCCTTTACGGCCGAAACCGGCATCGAAGTCAGCATCCTGGAAGGGGGCTCCGATATGCTGGTCGAACGGATTCAGCGCGAGGGCATCGCCAGCCCTGCCGATGTGCTGATCACCGTCGACGCCGGCCGGCTCTGGCGGGCGGTACAGGCCGGCGCCCTCCAGGAAATCGAGAGCGATGTACTGAACGAGCGCATTCCCGCTCACCTGCGGCATCCCGACGGCCTCTGGTACGGATACAGCCAGCGCATGCGGCTGATCTACTACAACCCGGAGCGAATCGACCCGGACATGGTTTCGACTTATGAAGACCTGGCCCAGCCGGAACTCGAGGGCAAGGTCTGCATCCGCTCCTCGAACAATATCTACAACCAGTCGCTGCTGGCCTCCATGATCGAGATCCACGGCATGGAAGGCGCGGAGCAGTGGGCCGAAGGCCTGGTCGACAACCTTGCACGCCAGCCGCAGGGCGGCGATACCGACCAGATTCGCGGCGTTGCCGCCGGCGAGTGCGACGTGGCCGTCGCCAACCACTATTACTATCTCCGACTCGAGAATTCAGAGGACCCGGCCGACCGCGAAGTCGCCGACAAGGTCGCCGTGATGCTGCCCAACCAGGACGGCCGCGGCGTGCACGTCAACATCGGCGGCGCCGGCGTGGTGAAAAATGCGCCGCATCGCGACAACGCGATCCGTTTCCTCGAATTTCTGGCCTCCGACGAAGCGCAGGAAATCTTCGCCAGGGCCAACTACGAGTATCCGGTCACCGAAGGCGTGGACCGGCACGAGGACCTGGCCGAATGGGGCGACGTCAAGCTCGACACCCTCGACATGGACGCACTGGGCAGCAACAACCCCTATGCTGTTCGAATCGCCGACCGCGTCGGCTGGCGCTAGCGAACCTGCGCCAGGTAATCTGCGCAGGTTCACCACCCCGGTGTAGCGACACTACCTTTCGAAACCCCGGCGCGGCTGCGATGCGTTTCCAGGCTCGCCCGCGCCGCGGTTATGCTGACCGGGAATTCCTCTTCACCGCGTCCCGCGCTACGATATGAAAGGCAGCGGAAGCTTTCTGTATTTCGCGTACGGTTCCAACCTGCTCAGCGCCCGTCTGAAGGCACGGACGCCGTCTGCCCGCGTGGCAGGCCGGGCGGTTCTGTCTCGCTTCGAATTGCGCTGGCACAAGATCGGCGCCGACGACACCGGCAAGTGCGACGTGGTGTTCACCGATCGGCCCGGCGACTTCGTGCACGGCGTCGCGTACCTGATCCGTCGCGCCGAACTCAAGCACCTGGACCGGGTGGAGGAACTGGGCACCGGCTACTACGCGTGCAACGTGCCGATTCAGCTGGGCGGACGACGGCGGCTTGCGCGAACCTACCGCGCCATTCCGACCGATTCGGCCCTGAAACCGCTGGATTGGTACAAGCGCTTCGTCGTGCACGGCGCGCGAGAACACAAGTTGCCCGAACACTACGTCGCGCGTCTTGCGCGCACTTCGGCCACCACCGATACCGACAGTTCCCGCAGGATGCGCAACCTTCGGATCGGTTGAGCCGCAGATTTTCGGCCCGATTGCCCGGGCTGAATCAACCGTGATGTTGAAACCCTTCTCCGGCCGGCAGCAGGTTCCGGTTTGAGCCGGGCGGCGCGCGGCGTTAGCATGCACGCATCGAACCACGACTCGCGACGCGATGAAGATCACCTTTCTCGGCACCCGCGGCTACATCGAGCCGAGCACCCGGCGGCACCGCTTTTATACGTCGGCGCTTGTGGAATATCGAGGACGGCGGGTCATGATCGATGCCGGCAAGGGCTGGGAGCAGCGCTGGTCCGACGTCGGACCGGAAGCGATCGTGATTACCCACGCCCATCCCGACCATGCCTTCGCCCTGCGCGACGCCAAACCGCCCTGCCCGGTATTCGCCACCGAGGAGTCGTGGGAAGTCATGGCGGATTTCGCCGTGCCGAAGAAGCTGCGCCACACGCTGGCACCCCGCCGGGTGCGCCAGATCGCGGGCATCGATTTCGAGCCCTTTCCGGTCATGCATTCGACTCGCGCGCCGGCGGTCGGCTACCGAATCCGGGCCGGCCGCGTGGCCGTGTTCTACGTTCCCGACGTCGTCTGGATCCACGACCGCGAAAGGGCTTTCGCCGGCATCCGCACCTACATCGGCGACGGTGCGACGATCAAGCGCGAGATGATCCGCAAGGACAAGGAATCGGGCGAACTGATCGGCCACTCGACGATCGCCCAGCAGCTGACCTGGTGCCGGAAGGAAGACGTGGAAAAGATGATCGTGACCCACTGCGGCGCCGACATCGTGGGCGGCGACGAGCGCAAGGTCGGCGCCGAACTGCGCAAACTCGCCGATGAACGCGGCGTCGCGGTCGAGATCGCCCACGACGGCATGGAAAAAGTGTTCCGCTGAACCGACGGAGATCCGCCATCGCTCGACCCTTTCGATTACGATAGCCGCGATGTCCGTCCGAGCTCCGCTTCCCAAATGGCCGACGCTGCACCTCGAACGCCAGTTCGACGGCGCGGTATGCGGTATCGACGAGGCCGGCGTGGCGCCGCTGGCAGGGCCGGTTGTCGCGGCGGCGGTGACGCTGCCGTCTGATTCGAAGCCGCGAATCCTCCGGGGCCTGACCGATTCGAAGCTTCTGTCGGCCGAAGAACGCGAACGTTTCCACGACGTCATCCGGCGCATTGCCCAGGTCGGCGTCGGCATAGCTTCCGTGGGCGAAATCGACGACGTCAACATCTATCACGCCAACATGCGCGCGATGCAGCGGGCATTCGACGCCCTGCCGGAACGGCCTGGCCTCGCACTGGTCGACGGACGGGCGAGGCCGCCCCTCGACTGCGCCGTGCAGACGATCGTCAAGGGTGATCGGCGCTCGCTTTCAATCGCGGCCGCGTCGGTGATCGCCAAGGTCACGCGCGACCGCCTGATGCACGCGCTGGCCGATTCGTTTCCGGATTACGGGTGGCACACCAACGTCGGCTACGGCACCGACGCCCACTACCTCGGCCTGTTGCGCAAGGGTCCGACCGAACACCACAGGCGAAGCTTTGCGCCGCTGAACACGATCTTCACCCCAATGGCGAGGGCCTGGCATCGCTTCCGCTTCGTGCGCATCGACGTCGAGATCGATCCGGCCGGGGTGGAACTGTTCTTCCTGCGCAACGACCTGCACGCGGTGTTCGACGCCGGGGGCCATCACATCGGCTTGGTCAAGAACCTGCGCGGCCGCTGGACATTCCAGGCCGTCGGCTACGGCGACGACGGAAAGCCGAAACCCGGTACCGGCCCCTGCAGCCGGTTTCATGGTTCGCGCATCGATTGGCCAGAGCAAGAACTGGTGTTCAGGCTTTTATCGGTCGTCTGAACGCCCACTGACATCATGCTGCCCAGTGGCAAGAGACGGGTCGGTACAACCTGCCCGATCAATCAGGCAGCGTCTTTTCCGAGTGCCTCGACCAGATAGCACTCAATGATGGTTTCGCCAGGCGGAATCTCACTTTGACGTTAAGGGACTGCGGGCGGGGGAGAAGGCTGATTTTATTCACATTATAGCTTGCGCAGTCAGGCACAACCCAAAGTTCTAATCTCGGAGTGGTAGCCGCACCCGGCCGCTCCTCCGTTTTTTTCAAGGCTCGAAGGGAGTGGAATCCGATGCGCAGTCCAATCTCGATACTCATGTTCATGGCGTTCGTTGGGGTGAGTACCGTCAACGCCCAGCAATCCGGCATTACCTACCAGGGCCTGCTGCAGCAGGCCGGCTCGCCGTTTACCGGCATGGCCGATCTGGAGTTCTCGCTGTACGACAATCTGACGACCGGCACCCGGGTGGCCGGTCCGATTACCCGCCCCGACGTGCCGGTCCAAAACGGGCAGTTCCAGGTCGAACTCGACTTCGGCCCCGGTGCGTTCGGCGCCGACGTGCGCTTCCTCGAGATCCGCGTCGACGGCACCACGCTGTCGCCGCGCCAGCGCGTCCAGGCCTCGCCGGTGGCGCTGTTCGCGTTCGAGGACTGAAGCGCCGCCGAAGCGCCCTGACTATCGGCCGGCTTTGCAATTGCGACAACGCGCCAGTCGCCGCTTTCGGGTTGCATCCATCAATAAATCCCTGATTTTTCGGCGAGTTCGACGCTTCGTGCCACTTGGCCCGCCAGGTGAGGTTGAGTATGATGTGAACCTCGTCACGGCATTGTGCTGTTTCGGTTTCCGGAATAGATCGAATTCCGGAGCAGCTCGATCAGGAAAAGACAATGCGGAGCAACGCCCCGACCGACGCCCGATGGACCCTCTCGCCAGAACACCGGCGCCCTTGCGCTGACGCGGTTCATTGTGCGAGACACGCCGCCGTGCCAAACCCGCCTTGCCGGCGGCAAGGTCCATGAACCTGTTCGCCGAACTCAAGCGCCGCAACGTTTTTAGGGTCGGGCTGTTCTACATCGTCGCGGCCTGGGTCGTCATTCAGGTGGCCGAGACCGTACTGCCGATGTTCGACGTACCCGATGGGGCGTTGCGCGCTATCGTGATCATCCTGGCGCTGGGCTTTCCGCTGGCGGTGGTGTTTTCGTGGGTGTTCGAGTTGACGCCCGAAGGTCTCAAGCGCGACCAGGACGTTCGCGTCGATCCGGTCACCAAGCAGCAGACGGCGCAGAAGTTGAACTGGGCCACGCTGATCGCGGCGGTGCTGGCAATCGGGCTGCTGGTGGCGGATCGGCTGATGCCGGAAGCTGCGTCCAGCGCAGAATTGGTGGCCACGGAAGCTTCTTCGGTATCATCGGGTGACACGACCGGCGTTGATATGCCCGACCCCGCGTCAATCGCCGTGCTGCCGTTCGCCGATCTGTCGCCTGGCGGAGACCAGAGTTACTTCTCCGACGGCATTGCCGAGGAAATCCTGAATGCACTGGCCCGGATTGAGTCGCTGAATGTCACCTCGCGCACCTCGGCCTTTGCCTTCAAGTCGCAGAGCGAACTCGGCATCCGCGATATCGCCGAGGAACTGCAGGTCCGACACGTGCTGGAAGGTTCGATACGCAAGGCCGCCGACACCATCCGGGTCACGGCGCAGCTGATCGACGCCAGCACCGACCAGCACCTGTGGTCGGAGACCTATGACCACCGGCTGACCGCCGAGAATGTCTTTGCCATCCAGGACGAAATCGCCGCAGCGATCACCCGACAACTGGCAACCCGCCTCGACGTTGCGCTGGAACCCGGCACCGGCGCATCGGGTGGCACGAACGATATTGATGCCTACGAAGCCTTTCTCGCCGGACGCGAAAAATTTATCAACCGCAATTATGAAAACCTCCCCCGTGCAATCGCATGGCTCGAGCAGGCCGTTAACGCCGACCCGGACTTCACCCGCGCGCACGGCTGGTTGTCCATGGCCTATGTTGTATCTCCGTCGTGGGGCTTCCTGGGTCGCAACTACAAGACGCTGGCGCGCCGCTCGGCCGAGAGAGCGCTCGAGCTGGATTTGGACAATGCGGCCGCACTGACGACGATGGCCTTTCTGTCACGCGAAAAACCGATACTCGACTACGTACGCTCCATTAAGCTTTTCGAGCAGGCGATCGCCATCGATCCGCAGTTTCCGACGGCCCATGTCTGGCTCGCGCAGACCTGGCGCAACCTCGGTTTCTTCGAGAAGGCTGATCAAGCAGTCGAACGCTGTCTCCAGGCCGACCCCGAGTACCCGATCTGCATCTACACCTATGCGGAGATCGCGTCGCTGCAGGGCCGGTACGAAACATCCGTCGAACGGCTGAAGAAGATCTTCGAAACCAGCCACCAGGAGGCGTATCCCCAGTTTTTGGGCACCGTTGCCGCTCGCGGCGACGAGATGCTGCTCTACCTGATGCTGCGCGAACTGGCCGACATGGTGGGTCCGGCTTCGCGCTGGATGGTCGCCGACCTGCTGCGCGCGCTCAGCGCTGAGGACTATGATCGGCTGGCGGCCCTGGATCGGCTCGAGGCCCGGATTCGGTCCGAGCGCAAGCCCGAGGCGGGCCCGGTCGACGCCTACACCGCCACCGCGTACTACCTGGCGTTCGGCGCCTTCGACCGCGTTCCCGAGGATGACAGCGAAGCCACGGGCTGGTGGTGGTTCAACGGTTATCCCGGAATGACGGCGTCGCCTGCGCGCAAGCGCGCGATGATCGAGCGCGGGCTACCGGAGTATTGGCGCGAGCACGGCTTCCCGCCGCAGTGCCGCCCGATTGTCACCACAAGCGGCGAGGACGACTTCGAATGCGATTGATTCCGGCGGAAAACCTTTCGTGGTTCGATGCGCTGATCGTCGAGGCTGCAGCCCGAGCAGGCTGTGAGCGGCTTTACAGCGCGGATCTCGACGATGGTCGGCAGTACGGCGACACGATGGTGAGCAATCCATTCCGGATCCCGGAGAGTTCCTTTTGAACCGGGTCACCGCACCCGCGCAGCCGCAGCGTCTGACAGGCCCTCGCGGCGGAAGAATAGTGATCCAGACGGGCGATAGCCGCGCTCATCCAACAAGGAAGTAGCGAGATGACCGACAACAACAAGTACACCATCGACGAATCCCGCCGCCGCGTGTTGCGCGGCTCGCTCGGCGCCGCGACGCTGGTTGCCGGCGCCCCGCTGATGGCGGCCACCACGCCGGTCCAGACCGAGGGCCCGTTCTTCCCGATCCACCCGCAGCCGGATACCGATGCGGACATGACGCTGATCGAGGGGCATTCGGAATCCGCGCTCGGCGAAATCGTCGAGATCTCCGGGCGCGTGCTCGACGAGGACGGAAACCCGGTCGCCGACGCGCTGGTCGACGTCTGGCAGGCCAATACGCACGGTCGTTACGCCCACGAAGCGGACCCCAATCCGGCGCCGCTGGATGAAAACTTCCAGGGCTGGGCGCAATTGAAGACCGATGCCGAAGGCCGCTACCGCGTCAAGACCATCAAGCCCGGCGCCTATCCGGTAATGGACGGCTGGAGCCGCCCGCCGCACATCCACTTCAAGGTTGCCAGAAGAGGCTTCCACGAACTGACCACGCAGATGTACTTCGCCGGCGACCCGCTCAATGACGTGGATCGGCTTCTGCAGTCGGTGCCCCAGGACCAGCGCGGCAAACTGTTAGTTGACTTCCAGCCGCAGGCCGATGATGTGCCCACGGGCGTATTCGTCCTGGTGCTCGGCAAGGTAAGTGCGGTCTGATGAGCCAGTCGGCAGGGAAGACCCAGGTAAACGATGCTGCTCTTGCTGAGAGTGACCTTTGATCCTCCGTAGCGTCATGAAACACGTCCGCGACCAGAACTGGTTCGCCGTCAGCCTGGATTTCCTGATCGTCGTGGTCGGGGTGTTCATCGGCATCCAGGTCGCGAACTGGAACGAGGAACGCGCCGAGGACGACCTCGCCGACCGCTACCGGGTTCAGTTGATGGAGGACATTCGTTCCGACATCGCAGACATCGACGTCGGCTACCGGACATCCGAGTGGCGGCTGGCCGCGCTGACCGAGCTGCTTGAGCGGGCCGGCGCACCGACCCTCGACACGACCTACCTGCCCGAGCGCGAGCTGACCCTTCCTCGCCCGGCGGTGGAGAATGACTCGATCACCTACCTGATGAACGCGTCGACCTACACCCGATTCCTGGACAACGACCAGCCGACCTACGCGTCGCTGGTGAACGCCGGCAACGCCCGGCTGATCGGCAGGCTGAAACCCTGGCCGTGCATCCATTCCTACTACGCGCAGCACCAGGAAGTTCGGCAGGCCGAAGACCGCCTGCTGCTGTTCCGGACCGAACTGGCAGGCGCGCAGCACGATGCGGGCATCTCGCACGCCGGTCATCTTCCAGCGGCCGAAACGATCGACCGAATGGCGAGCGATGCCCGGCTGCTCGCGGCGATGTCCAGCAACCGGCTGTGGGTGTTCTACCACCTGGTCGTTCTGGAAGAGCTCAGAAACCAGGCGTTGTTATTGCTCGAGGCCCTCGAGGCGAACTCGGCGCGCTGCGAGTTCGACGAGGACTCGCTGTGATCCTGCGCCGCCTCAGCGACGCGCTTCGCCGCCAGGATTGGGTCACGGTGCTTGTTGAAATCGCGATCGTCGTCCTGGGGGTTTTCATCGGAATCCAGGTGGCGAACTGGAACCAGACATTGGCCGATCGCCGCCTGGGCGACGACTACCGCGAGCGGCTGATCTCCGACCTGCGCAAGGACCTGGGAAATCTTCAGCGAATGGAGTCGTACTACGATGAAGTGCTGGCAAACGTTCGCGAAGCAGAACATCTCCTGACCCAGCCCCAGCCCGACCCGAGGCAGCTCCTCAAGGCAAGCTATCGGGCCTCGGAAATCACTTACGATCCGCAGACGCGCGCGACCTGGGATCAGATCCTTTCATCCGGTCATATCGGACTTCTGCCACGCGAAGCGACGACGCAGCTCGCAGAGTACTTTGCCTACGACTTCGCGCTGGAGGCAAACGACCAGCTGGCGACTTCCGGCTATCGTGAACGGGTCCGCAGCTTGATCCCGCTTCCAGTCCAGCAAGCCATCCGCGAGGGGTGCAGCGACGTGCGCGCGGAGACCGCGGTCATCGTGGGATTTGTCGAAGAATGCGTCATCGACGTCGATGAATCGGCCATCGTGCTGGCCACTGAGCGCATCAAGGCCGACTCCGGACTGCTGGCGGCCCTGAACTGGCATTATTCGCACGCCTGGTCGGCAGCGATCAACGCGAAGGGGTTGAGCGTACTGGTGCAGCGAAGCCTGGATGCGTTGGAAGCTTCCGACGCCTCGCCGAACTCGGGCCACACGCAATGATCCTGCGCAGCGTCACGAAGCACGTCCGCGACCAGAGCAGGGTCGCCGAGCGGTGAGGGCGATGGAAACGCAGTCGCATGCAGCATACGTAAAGGCGCCGCTGCGCGTGACGCTGTTCGGAAATTTCGCGCTGTGCGTGCCGGACGGCACGGAAATTACGCTCACCATCAAGCGGGCCCGTGCGTTGCTCGCGATTCTGTGTCTGACCCCGGGGATGCCCGTCGAGCGCGAACGGCTTTGCGAATTGTTGTGGCGCGGCCGATTCCGGGCCCAGGCGCGAGCCAGTCTGCGCCAGACTCTGCTGGGACTCAAAAAACAGTTGACGCCGTTCCGCGACGATATCTTCGAAGTCACCCGGGAAACGGTCGCGGTCAATCCCTCGGCCATCCGTTCCGATCTTGCCGAGCTCGAGGCCGAACTCGCCGGCGGTAGCCGCGCCGGCGAGTTGCTGCTGGCGATCGGCAACAAGCCGCTGCTCGACGGTTTCGAATTCGGCGACCCGTTCACCCGATGGCGCCTTGCCTGTCGCGCGCAGGTCGAGCAACGGCTGAAGGTGGCCGTCGAGCAAGCGCTGGCGGACTTGCAACGCCGCGGGGACGCTTGTCATGACAAGCGTGATAACAATCGCGCACATGCCCGGCTGCTGGATGCCTGGAGTCTTCGCGGCCCGGCGGTCTCCGACGGCGGTGCGGACGCCAGGACGCGGATCGCCGTGCTTCCGTTCAAGTCGCTCGATGAGGATCGTGCGTCGGCTCCTGTGGCCCAGGGGCTGTTCGACGAGCTCGTGACTACGCTGGGTCAGGCGCCGCAATTGCTGGTGGCAGGTCGAGGATCATCGCTCAACCTGGCCCGATCGGACCGGCCGCTTCCGGAACTTGCCCAGACGCTGCGCGTCGACTACCTCGTTCAGGGCTCGGTCCAGCGCCAGGGCGAACAAGTGCGCGTTCACGTTTGCCTGGTGGACGCCAAGACCGGCTTCGAACGCTGGTCGCACGGTTTTCGCGGCGCAAGCGAAAATGTTTTTGCACTGCAGGATGACATTGCACGTGCGGTCAGCCGCGAACTAAGCAGCGCGTTGACGCTGGAGATCCAGGTGCCGGGGCCCCGCCGAACGACCTCAAGCAAGGCGGCCTACGAACTTTATCTGCAGGGTCGCGCACTGACCGCGCGCGCAATTGGCGACGGCGTGCTGGACAAGGCCGTTGAATTGCTCGAAGCGTCGCTTGCGATCGATCCCGAATTTGCCGCGTGCTGGACGGCACTGGCCGAGGCTTATGTGTACACCGCTGTCTATACGCCCTGCCAGGATCGGCTGGCCAAGTCGGCGCGCATGGCCGAATGCGCCCGGAGGGCCATCGAGCTGGACCCGGCACAAGGCCACGCGCGCGCCATGCTGGGCATTCATCACTGGACGCTGAACGATCCGGTCGGCGCGCTCGATCTGGCGCACGAAGCCTACAGGCTCGAGCCCGGCAACCCCGATGTCGCTTTGCGCCTCGGATCCTTTCTGCTCTACATCGGCCGTACGCGCGAAGCGCTGCCGTATCTCGAACGGGCGATCGACCAGGACCCGGTCAACGGACGAAATTTTGCGATGCTGTCGGTTGCGCATCTGAACCTTGGCAATATCGACAAGGCCATGTCGGCGGGACAGAGCATGGTCAATCTGGGCATGCCGTCGATGTGGCTGGCGGTCGCCACGGCCGCTTCGGGCAATCGCAAACTGGCCGTGGAACAATATTGGCAAACCCGTCTGCTGATGAACACCGTGATCTTCCCGCCGGCCGGCACCCGGCCGCTTACCGGGCCGGCCCTGGATACCTTCTGGCGGCTCGCCGCCAAGGGCGTGTGCAGCGGACGCGCGGTCCACCGAAAGCTCTACTGCACCATGCTCGACTACCTCCACGCAACCCTGCCGGACGCCAGTGATACCAGCATCGTTGCGCCGGCCGTCTGGATGGGTTATTCCAGAATGGTCTTCAAGACGCTCGGCGCTCAGATCACTCCGGCCAATGTGTTCTGCCTGATGTCGCTCTGGACCGATATAGAGCCTATCCGCCAGGTCCGCCTGCACCCGGAATTCATGGCTTTTGCCGAGCGTATCGGCATGTTGGCGACCTGGAAGAAATACGGGTGGCCGGATCTTCTGGCCCCACCGGATTCCTTGAAAAACTCCTGACCAGGCGCATCGCCCCCCAAGCCTCTTGCCGCAGAAATGACGCAGTTTTGACGCTGGCGATATTGTGCGGTAGATCACATCCGGCGTAGTTTGTCCCTGACGGCTTGATGCATCGATCACCGGCCTTTCGCTGCGTGGCGTGCTCAAACCCTGACCGGGAAAACGAATCATGAGAAAACTCATTGGACCCATGCTTTTGCTTGTGGCTTCTGCCAGCCACGCCGGCCACCTTGACGTGATCAGCTTCACGCTGAATGAAGACTGTTCGCTGGGAACGTATCTCGAGATCGTCGACGACTTCAACGAATGGGGAGACGCCTACGGCTACCAGACCGAGATTGCCGCGCCGCTATTCCACGACAACATGGATACGCACTACTGGCTTGGCCGCAGCGCCAGCAACGAAGCTTTTGGCAAAGCCTACGACGCATGGGAAGCCGCGCAGGCCGATTCCGAGAGCGTGCCGGCGAAGCTGAACGCGCGCTTCGGCGAATGCGGAGCCGGCAATGACACGCGTCATGCCTACCGGACGTTCCCGTAAGCGTCTCCAGTCCTCTCTTGTCTGGCTCGAGCGTTTTCAATACGACGCGATGGAATGGGTCTGGCGCGCGCTGAATTATGGCAAAACGCCAAAACTGCGAAGCGCGACGGCTTGATGAAAAAGAGACCTTGCTCGATTTAGAGGGCCTCGATTTGGCAATAGCGATCGATCCGAAACGAGGTAAGCACCATGGAAAAGCAGTATCGAAATTCAATTGTTTCAGAAACCACAAAAGGAAATTACATGTATCGTTCAAACAGTATTCGTGCACACACACTTTCACTTCTTATGTTGTTGGGTATATTGGTTGCAGCACCCGCAGCAGCGCAATTGCAATTATGGGAAGACTACGACATATCGGATGAAGTCTGGTCCGTGACCACGGTGAAGCTTGATCCGGGCACCCAGGACATCTATCTGGAAGGACTGAAGTCGACCTGGATCGCGGCGAACGAGGTTGCTAAGTCGCTTGGTCATCTTGAAGATTATTCGATTTATGCCAACCAGGCGGTTGCGAGCGGCGCGTTCGATCTGATGCTGGTCATCAAGTTCCCGAACACGGCGGCCATGGCACCGAGCCGTGAGCGCTACGACGAGTTCATGGAAGCATGGGGCAACGAGAACATGGATGCCAGCAACGAAAAGGTTCTCGAGCTTTACAACGAGATCCGGGAAATACAAGGTGAGTACTATCTTCGCGAAATTACGGTGAAGTGATTCAAGGAATCTCTGGATAATGAGGCACGGACGCGACGCGGCTTTTCCGACTGAAACGCCCTTCGCGCATCATTGTTCAGAGGTTCCTGAACTGTCCGCTGCACTGCAGGGCAACCCTCCCTGCAGTGCAGTCCGACATTACATCGATACTTTTATAAGTCAGGCGAGATGACGTCGGAACTTCGAGACGAGGTCGTCGGCATCTGGAAAAGCATTGCCTGATCGGACGCGGCATCGCCAGTGGAGAACCCAAATGACCAATGTTCTGATTACCGGCGCCAGCAAAGGGATTGGCCTGGCGACAGCACTTGCATTTGCGCGAACCGGCCATACCGTCGCGGCCGGGATGCGCAATCCTGACCGGGCGCCGGAGCTGGCCGATTTCGTTGCGCGCGAGAGCCTGAGCATATCGATCGGCACCATGGATGTCGACGACGATGCTTCAGTAAACCGTGCGATCGACTCCTTCGTGCGCGACATCGGGCCAATCGACGTACTGATCAACAACGCCGGAATTGAGCGCGTGGGGGCGACCGAAGACCTGTCGATGGACGATTTCAGCGCCTCTATCGAAACCAACTATCTCGGCGCAGTGCGTTGC
>Ga0209936_1000550_pt1 | contig 22638 bp, 23 predicted proteins | sample SalPonR1_A_D1_MG_FD_185694 | JGI IMG/M metagenome (GOLD analysis project Ga0209936, IMG submission 185694) | Salt pond soil microbial communities from South San Francisco under conditions of wetland restoration - Salt Pond MetaG R1_A_D1_MG... ... | reverse complement strand
CTATATTTGCCCTATGAACTATTTCTTTTGCTATGTTTGGTCCAATACCTCTAAAATTATACATTATAGCCTTATAACAATATTTTCTGAAATCATCAGGTATTTTTTCGAAAAAATCCTTTTTATCAACATTTAAAGGATTTAATTTATCCTGAGGTGGTGGTGCCTGATATTCTATGCCAGGATATAGTTGTCTTTCTTTATTCTTTTTTTCTCCAACTCTTTTCATTGCATCAAGAACTATATTATTTTCATCAATTAAAATTATATTACTGTATCTACCCATTATTTCTAATATTAATGTATAGATTTTTCCACCTTTATCAATTTTCAGATGGAGAACTCTTTCAAATTCAGGTTGTGTTATTTTTACAATATTACCATTACTTAAATATTTTCTTAAGACCATACAAAAATCAGGGGGATGTGAAGGATGTTCAAACTTTAAATCAGTTAAATGAACTCTTGAACCTTCAGGATCTATCGAAATAAGTATTTTTAGACTTTCACCTGGTTGTCTTATATCTATGGTCAAAAGTGTTTTTCCCATTTGATATATTTTATTTACTCTACTACCTATTATTTTGTTTTCTAAGTCGAATTTACAATTATTTAATAAGACTCCATCTATTGCCATATTAATCACCTCTTACTTCCTATTATTTTGAACCTAAATATAAGTATAAAAAAAAATTACCAAATAGTCAATTAATTAAGATAATAACTTTTATTCTCAATCCTTGTCAAATGGCCTATACTGTGATATTATAATTTAAAGTAGAGTTTTTATATTTAAATTTGTAAAGTGATATAGGGGGAAGATATAAATGGATGTAAATTTGATAAATATTGGTTTTGGAAATATTGTTGCCGGGAATAGAGTAATTGCAGTAGTAAGTCCGGAGTCAGCTCCAATAAAAAGAATAGTACAGGAAGCTAGAGAAAGAGGTATGTTAATAGATGCCACTTATGGACGTAGAACAAGAGCAGTTATAATTACAGATAGTGATCATGTTGTATTGTCTGCTATTCAACCAGAAACAGTTTCTCATAGATTAGATGATAAAGAATAAAAGGAGGTGCTCTCATGAGCAAAGGAATATTATTTGTTCTTTCAGGGCCCTCTGGAGTAGGTAAGGGAACTGTATTGGAAGCTTTAATGAAAAATTTTAAGGAAGTAGAATATTCTGTTTCTGCTACAACCAGAGAAAGACGTCCAGGAGAGATAGATGGAGAAGATTATTTTTTTATTTCTGAGGAAAGATTTAAAGAATTAAAAAAGAATGATAAATTTATTGAAAGTGCTAAAGTACATAATAATTATTATGGTACCCCAAAAAAATATGTTGATAGAACTTTAGCTGAAGGCAAAGATATAATATTAGAGATAGATATTCAGGGAGCAAAACAGGTAAAAGAAAAATATCCTAATGCAGTTTTCATTTTTTTGAAACCACCTTCTATTGAAGAATTAAAAAATAGATTACAAAAGAGAAATACAGAAAATGATAAAACCAAGAAGGTTCGTTTGAAAAATGCTAAAACTGAAATTCAAGAAATTAGTGAATATGATTATACTATTTTAAATGATGAAGTTGAAAATGCAGTTTCAGAACTAAAAAGAGTAATATTAAAAGAACAAAATAAAAAAGGGAGTTGATTTAAATGGTTACAGATGTAACAATTGAATCTTTAAAAGAAAAAGCTGATAGTACTTATACTTTAATAATCCTAGCTGCTAAAAGAGCCAGACATTTAAATCTGGGAGGACAGGAATTACTTGATGAATATAAAGGAGTAAAACCTGTATCAAAAAGTTTAGAGGAAATCCAAAAAGGTAAAATAACTTATAGAAAAAATAGTGCCGATAGTATAAAATAATTTTTATAAGTACTAATTGGAGGCATAAAAATGGATAAAAATATAGTTTTAGGAATTAGTGGAGGGGTTGCGGCATATAAGATGGTAGAAGTTGCAAGCCGTCTTATTAAATTAGGAGCAAATGTAGATGTTATTATGACAGAGTCTGCTACTGAATTTATTAAACCTCTTACTTTTAGATCAATAACCCACAGACCTGTCGAAAGCAATTTATTTAGTCCTCCAGAAAGTTTTGAAGTTAAACATATTTCGCTTGCTAAAAAAGCTGATTTATTTCTTATTGCTCCAGCCACTGCTAATATTATTGGTAAAATTGCTAATGGTATTGCTGATGATTTACTAACAACCATTATTACGGCAACTCAGGCTCCAGTTCTAATTTCGCCAGCAATGAATGTTAATATGTATAATAATCCAATAGTACAGGATAATATGGACTATTTACAGGAAAAAGGTTATAATATTATAAATTCACCATCAGGTTATTTAGCCTGTGGAGATGTTGGTGAAGGTCGATTGCCAGAACCATATCAACTGGTTGAAAATATAAAAAAAGAATTGACAAAAAAAGATTTTAAAAATAAAAAAATATTAATAACTGCCGGTCCAACGAGAGAAGCTATTGATCCGGTGCGCTTTATTTCTAACTATTCAAGTGGGAAGATGGGTTATGAATTGGCTAGAATGGCCAGTTATCGAGGAGCAGATGTAACATTAGTCAGTGGTCCCAGTCAGTTAGAAAAACCTTTAGGAGTAAATTTAATTAAAGTAAAAACCGCAGAAGAAATGAAAGATGCAGTAATTAATCGTTCTCAGGAACAGGATATAATAATCAAAGCTGCTGCGGTATCAGATTTGAAACCCAAAAAATTCAATAAAAACAAATTAAAAAAGAAAGATACTGATATTACAAGTATTGAGGTAGAATCTACTCCTGACATTTTAGCTGAATTAGGTAAAAATAAACCTGATGGTCAAATTTTGGTTGGATTTGCTGCTGAAAGTGAATATCTTATAAAAAATTCATTAAAAAAATTAAAAGATAAAAATCTTGATATGATAATAGCCAATGATATAACCAGAGATGATGCTGGATTTCAAAGTGATAAAAATGAAGTTGAAATCTTAACCAAAAATACAAAAAAGTCTTTAACCCTTATGGAAAAAATAGAAATAGCAGATACTATTTTGGATAATTTGAAAAATATATAATTTAAAAATAAAACCAGGTGGTATTTCCGCCTGGTTTTTGCTTATTTCAAGCTTTAATATAATTTAAAAGAAGGAAATTTATTAATATTGGATAAATAATAATAATAGAGAAATTTCATATGGAGGTGAGTTAATAAATCGATCCAATAGCTATTAATCTCGGATTTTTATCTGTTCGCTGGTATGGTATTTTAATTGGAAGTGCAGTTTTATTAGGTTTTTTCCTGGTTATTAAAGAAAGTAGAAAAAAAGGAATTGATGAAGAGTTTTTTTATGACTTTATAATTTTTGCTCTTCCAGGAGCAATTATTGGAGCAAGATTGTATTATGTAATATTTAACTGGTCATATTATAAAAATGATATTTCAGCTATTATTAATATAAGACAGGGTGGACTTGCTATTCATGGTGCTATAATCGGTGGTCTAATTGTCTTATGGATTTTGGTTAAAAAATATCAGGTTAATTTTTGGAAAGTTGTAGATATTATTGCTCCTTCTTTAATATTAGGTCAGGCTATTGGCAGATGGGGAAATTTTATTAATCAAGAAGCATATGGTAAAATTGTCAGCTCAGAATATTACAATAAATTTCCTGGTTTTATTAAACAACAAATGTATATAGATGGTTATTATCGACAGCCTACTTTTTTATATGAATCTATCTGGAATTTATTAATATTTATAATTCTTATATTTTTAAGGAGAAGAAAATTCATCAAAGATGGTGATGTTTTTGCATTATATTTAATTTTATATTCCAGTGCTAGATTTTTTATTGAGAAAATGAGAACAGATAGCTTAATTTTTGAAGGAATAATGGTAGCCAGATTAATAAGTCTTTTAATGATATTTATTGGAGTAATAATAATATTTTTAAGGCATAGAAATATTTCATAGAAAAAATATGGATTGAGTTTAAGGCCTTAACTATAAGCCTGGCTTAAAATTGACATAAAAATTGCAATATGCTAAACTATATATATTAGATAAAAGATAAAATTATGCTAAAAAATAGAAGAAATGGTTGTTTTTTTTGTTTGAATTTATTATAAATATAAAGTTATTAAAGGGTGATATAGATGACAAAAAGCTATCTTTTTACTTCGGAATCAGTAACTGAAGGACATCCGGACAAAGTTGCTGATCAAATTTCTGATGCTGTACTTGATGCTGTTTTGGCCAAAGACCCTGATGCAAGAGTTGCCTGTGAAACTTTTGTTACTACAGGACTTGTGTTAGTTTCAGGTGAAATTTCAACTGACTGTTATGTAGATATCACGGATATTGCCAGACAAACTATTCTTGATATTGGTTATAACAGAGCTAAATTTGGATTTGATGGTGAAACCTGTGGTGTTTTAACAGCTTTAGATGAGCAATCCAGTGATATTGCTCAAGGTGTAGATAAAGCATTAGAAGTTAGAGAAAGTGAAGATAGAGAGAATGGAGAATTAGGTGCTGGAGATCAGGGGCTTATGTTTGGTTATGCCTGTAATGAAACACCAGAACTAATGCCTTTACCTATAACATTAGCTCATAAATTATCAAAAAGGTTGGCTGAAGTTAGAAAGAAAAAAATAATTCCTTACTTAAGACCTGATGGTAAAACTCAGGTAACAGTAGAATATGTTGATAATGTGCCTGTTAGAGTTGATAAGGTTCTAGTTTCTGCCCAACACCATCCAGATATTGGATATAAAGAAATAGAGAAAGATATTAAAAATTATGTTATTAAAAATGTTATTTCAGAAGAATTAATAGATGAAAACACTAAAATTTTAATAAATCCAACTGGTAGATTTGTTATTGGAGGACCACATGGAGACAGTGGCTTAACAGGTAGAAAAATTATTGTTGATACATATGGAGGAACAGCCAGACATGGTGGAGGAGCTTTTTCTGGTAAAGATCCAACAAAAGTAGATCGTTCTGCTACTTATGCTGCTCGTTATGTAGCAAAAAATATTGTAGCAGCAGGTCTTGCCGATCGATGTGAAGTACAGCTCTCATATGCTATCGGGGTAGCTGAACCTCTTTCAATTATGGTGGAAACTTTTGGGACTGGTAAAATATCTGAAGAAAAACTTGTAAAATTAGTTAAAGATAATTTTGACTTAAGACCAAAAAAAATAATTGAGAATCTAAATTTATGGAATCCAATTTATCAGAAAACAGCAAAATATGGACATTTTGGACGGTTAGATTTAGATCTTCCCTGGGAAAAAACAGATAAAAGTGATAAACTCCAAAAACAGGCAGAAAAAATGTAAATTCTATACCGGAAGTTATACTTCCGGTATTTACTGTATATGAGGTGAGTTTATGCCAAAAGCAAAGACTATTGATAAACAGACTATTATTAAAGGATTACGATTTACAGTAATTGTAAGTCTTCTTTTTTCAGCTGGTATTATTTTTTATACAATAGATTTAGAAGCACTTGACAAATTAATTGATAAGATAAAATATAGATATTTGCTTTATATGTTACTGGTAATGATGACTAATTGGCTTTTTGCTGGTTTAAGATTAAAATTACTGGTTACAACTATTGGAGATACTATATCTCTTATGGATAGTATAGTAGTATATCTTGGAGGTTCATTTGTTTCTTTTGTTACTCCTTTTGCATCTGGTGGTGGACCATACCAGGTTTATTTTTTACACAAAAAAGGGGTAAATGTTGGTAAATCTTCGACAGTAATAGTTATTCAATTTGTGTTAAGATTATTTTTCTTTGGGACCTTAACACCAATTTTTTTCCTATTTTTTAGTAATCAAATTTCTGCTGGGGCTGTGCCAAACTATATTTTTTATTTTGCCTTTGGTTTGGGGATGGTAATTTCAGCCGGAATAATAATATTGACTTTAATACCGGAAGTTATGGATAAATTAATTTCTTTAATTTTGAGTATTAATAAACTAAATAAATTTTTAAAAAATAATTATACTGCTAAAAAATATCTAGTAAAAGCAAGAAAAGAGTTAAATGAATTTAGAGAATCTCTTTTAATTTTAAGTAAAAATAAGTTTAGGTTATTTGTTGCTTCAATATATACGATAATATACTGGTCATTGATGTTTTTAATTATGCCTCTTATTTTAAAAGGAATGGGACTTGAACCTGATTTTTATAAAGCATATATTATGCAAACAATTATCTATTTAATTATACCTTATATGCCTACCCCAGGAGCAAGTGGTATTGCAGAGTTAGGCTTCGCTTCATTATTTGTTGCATTTATTCCAAAAAGTATAGTTGGGATTGTTACATTTGGCTGGAGATTGTATACTTTTTATTTGATATTACTTGTTGGTGGATTTATTGCTATTTATGAAATTAATAGAAGTACTGGTGATGAAGAAAATGACTAAATATGCTAAGGTTGTAGTAAATGTACCATTTATAGAAAGAAATAAATTTTTTGATTATAAAATACCAGAGAAATATTTTGATGAAATTGAAATTGGTAATTTAGTTTTAGTTCCTTTTGGAAAAAGAAGTATAAAAGCCTTTATAATATCTTTTAAAAATAATGTGGAAATTGAAGATAGTAAATTAAAAGAAATAAAGAAAATCTATAAAAAAGAGAGTTTTTTTACTCAGAAAGATCTAAAATTATATCAGTGGATGGCAGATTATTATAGTTTGAATTTAATATCTGTAATTAGAGCGGCAATTCCTGCTGGAGTTTTGAATAATAATATAAATAAAAAGAAAAATAAATATATAAGATTAAATCGTGAAGTTGATGAAATCAGAAAAATAATTAAAGATATCGAAAAAAAAGCACCAAAACAAAAAGAAGTGCTAAAATTTCTTTTAGAAAATCAAAATAAAGATTATATTAAAACAGAATTAGCTAAAAAAGCCGGAACTTATCCTGGTACAGTAAATAGATTAATAGAGAAAGGATATATAAGATCAGAAGAAAAAATAAAAAGAAGAAAGCCTTATATGGAAAAAAAAGATAGTGAAGAAAAAAGTTTTGAAGCTAATAAGTATCAAAAAAAGGCAATTGAAAAAATAGAAGATAATTTTTTTAATTCAGATTTTTCACAGACCTATTTATTACATGGAGTTACTGGAAGTGGTAAAACTGAAGTATATTTACAATTAGTAGAAAAATTATTAAAAGAAAATCAGGGAGCAATTATTTTGGTTCCCGAAATTTCACTGGCACCTGTTATGGTAAGGAGATTTTATAGTAGATTTGGAGATAAGATTGCTGTTTTACACAGCAATCTTTCTCCTGGAGAGAGATATGATGAATGGTTAAGATTAAAAAATGGGAAGGCAAAGATTGCTATTGGAGCGAGATCTGCCATATTTGCTCCTGTTCAAAATTTGGGCATGATTATTATTGATGAAGAACATGAAAATTCCTATAAACAGGGAACTTATCCCTATTATCATGCTCGTGAAGTAGGAGTGAAAAGAGCTAAAATTCTTGGTATACCTCTTGTTTTAGGTAGTGCTACACCTTCGTTAAAAAGTTATTATTTTGCACAAAAAAATTATTTTAAATATTTATCCTTACCAGAAAGAATTAATAAAAGAGATATGCCTCCAGTTGAAATTATTGATATGAGAGATGAAATGAAAGAAGGAAATTTATCAATTTTTAGTCAAAAATTAAAAAACAATATAGAGGATGCTTTAAAAAGAAATGAACAAATATTACTCTTTTTGAATAGAAGAGGATATTCCAGTTTTGCATTATGTAGAGAATGTGGACATGTTTTACGCTGTGAGAACTGTGATATTTCACTGACCTATCATAACCAGGAAAATTTATTGAAATGTCATTATTGTGATTATCAACAGGAAATTCCACGATTTTGTCCTGAGTGTGGTAGTGAATATATAAAAAAATTTGGGATAGGTACAGAAAAATTAGAAGAAGAAGTAAAAAAATATTTTCCAGAAGCTGAAGTAGATAGGATGGATATTGATACAACAACCAAAAAAGGAGCACATAGGAAAATATTAAAAAAATTGGAAAAAAACAAAACAGATATTTTAATTGGGACCCAAATGATTACTAAAGGACATGATTACCCAGGGATTTCTGTAGTTGGAGTTATTACTGCTGATACTATTTTGAATTTACCTGATTTTCGTTCAGCTGAAAGAACATTTCAATTAATAACTCAGGTTGCAGGTAGAACAGGTAGAGGTGATATTAAAGGAGAAGTAATAGTTCAAACTTACACTCCAGGACATTATAGTATTCAAGCAGCCAGAAAACATGATTATCAAAAATTTTACAATAAAGAAATTAAGTTAAGAAATCAATTGAATTATCCTCCTTTTTCTAAATTAATTAATATAATTATTGAAGGTAAAAAAAATGAAAAAGTTATAAGAGGAGCAAATGATTTAGGCAGTTTTTTTGATAATTATCAAAGTGAAATTTTGGAGCTATTAGGTCCTTCTCCTGCTCCTATTGAAAAATTAAGAGGAAAATATCGCTGGCAAATAATATTAAAATTTTCAAAATATAATAAAAGAAAACATATATTAGATGAAATAAAAGAAAAATTTTTACCATATAAATTGAAAAGTGTTAAGTTTAATATTGATGTAGATCCTATTTCAATGTTATAATAAAAGAAGGTAATTAAAGTTTGAACAGGAGGTAATTAAAATGGCAATAATGAATATTCGTAAGATTGGAGATCCTGTTTTACGAAGTAAAGCAAAAGAAGTAGAAAAAATATCTCAAAAAACTATAGATTTAATAGAAAATATGAGTAATACAATGTATGAAGCTGATGGAATTGGACTTGCCGCTCCTCAGGTTGGAGTTTTGCAAAGGTTATTTATTGTAGATATTGGTAATGGTTTAATAGAAGTTATTAATCCAAAAATCATTGAAGAAAATGGTCAAACAATAATGGAAGAAGGATGTCTTAGCATACCAGATGAAACCGGAGCTGTAGTTCGAGCAAAAGAGATAGTTATGGAAGGTTATAATAAAGAAGGAAAAAAAATAAAAATTGAAGCTGATGGTCTTTTAGCAAGAGCATTACAACATGAATATGATCATTTAGAAGGAAATCTTTTTACTGATAGGGTAATAGATGAAGAAAAATTAGAAAAAGAAATTAATGAATAATAGAGGTGTCAGCAATGGATATAATTTTTATGGGTAGTCCTGATTTTGCAGTAGATAGTTTGGAAAGACTAAATAATAGTGATAAAATTAATATAAAAGCAGTGATTTCTCAGCCAGATCGTAAAAAAGGTAGAGGTCATAAAAGTCAACCAACCCCTGTTAAGAAAAAAGCTCTTAAAAATGATTTAAATGTCCTTACAGCTGCTGATGTCAATAAAGATAAATTTATAAATAAAATAAAAAGTTATAACCCAGATGCAATAGTAGTTGTGGCCTTTGGTCAAAAATTAAAAAAAGAAATATTAAATTTCCCTGATTATGGTTGTATTAATTTGCATGCCTCTCTTTTACCTAAATATAGAGGCTCGAGCCCTATCCATCAGGCAATTATCAACGGAGATAAAAAAACTGGTGTAACTACTATGTTTATGGATGAAGAATTAGATAAGGGAGATATAATTTATCAAAAAGAAATTGATATAGATTATGAAGACACTGTTGGTGTTTTACATGATAAATTGGCTTCTCAAGGTGCTGATTTGTTATTAGAAACACTTATAGATCTTGAAAAAGGTAAAGCTCCAAGAAAAGAACAGGATCATAATAAAGCTTCATATGCATTTAAAATTGATAAAACTTTAGGAAGAATAGATTGGTCTAAAGATGCTCAAAAAATTTATGATCTGGTTAGAGGAGTTAACCCCTGGCCAGGAGCTTATACAAAACTCGATGATAAAATAATAAAGATTTGGAAAGTTAGTATAATAGAAAAAGATTTTAATAAAAAAGAAATTGGAGAGATTATTAAATCTAATGTTGACGATGGTATAATTGTCCAAACCGGAAAAGGTTATATAAGAATAGATGTTTTACAGGTGCCAGGTAAAAAACGAATGAAAACTGAAAATTATTTAAGAGGTAACTCTATACAAGTAAGAAAAAAATTTCTTTAGGAGGTTGAACTAGTATGTATATGCCCTTTTTCTTTGATCCAACAATGCTTATACTTTTACCGGCAGTAGCAATTGCTATTTACGCCCAATATAAGGTAAAATCAGCCTATAATAAATATAGTGATATAAAAAGCAAAAGTGGATTTACAGGTGCTGATATTGCTCAAAAATTATTGAAAAATAATAATATAAATGATGTACAGGTAAAAAGAATTGAAGGAGATTTAAATGATCATTATGATCCAAAAGAAAAAGTTTTAAATTTATCTGATGGTGTTTATGGAAGTAATTCTTTAGCAGCGATTGGTATTGCTGCTCATGAGGCAGGTCATGCAATTCAGGACTATGATAATTATAAACCTTTATCTATTAGAGCTAAATTAGTTCCTGCAGCTAATATAGGTTCACAGGCAGGATTACCACTTGCTATTTTTGGATTTTTTCTTCAGTCACAAATAATGATTGGGATTGGTTTTGTGGTATTTTTAGCTGCTGTTTTCTTTCAAATAGTAACTCTACCTGTAGAATTTAATGCAAGTAATAGAGCTATCCAGCAATTAAATCAAAATAGTTATTTAGATTCAAATGAATTACAGGGAGCTAAAAAGGTTTTAAGAGCAGCTGCATTTACCTATGTAGCAGCTACTTTAGTAGCATTCGCAAATTTATTAAGAATCGCTATGTTATTTGGAATGGGGAGAAGAGATTAATGTATTTACTCTTATTATTAATATTATTTGGATTATTTTTTCCTGTATTACTAATACCGCTATTTGTGATAGCAATTTTCATGTTGTTTTTTCTACCATTTAAATTTACTATCGATTCATTTTTTAATTTATTTTCTGTTCCAAAACAAATATACCAAATTGCAACAAATCCAAAACTCAAAAAAAATCACGGATTAGAACATGCAACGATTAATATACTGGAAAAAGAATATGGTTACAATAATCTGGCCGGTTATGCAGAAGAAGATGGTTTTTATATTATGGGAGTTAATAATACAGTATATGTTGAAGAAGCGGCCAGAAAAGGTTTAAGTTTAATGAGAAAAGGGAAAAATAAATTAGCAATTCATAAAAGATGTGGAACAAGTATGACTGTGGCTAATTTTCTTTCTGCAGTGATCTTTTTGGTATTACTTTTATCTTCAGGTTATTTTAGTATTTTAAATATGATAATAGCTATAGTAATTGCAAATTTGATAGGACCCTATCTTGGTAAGATTGTTCAGGAAAAATTCACAACTACTTCTAAAGTGCAAGAAATGGAAATAAAAAGGTCATATTTTTCGGAAAATAGTTCTCTAAATAGTTCTTTTTTTAATCAACCTGTTAAAATTTTTGTAGAAACTGAACAAATACCCTATATTAACCAGGAGTGATATAATGTCGAATTCGAGTAAAAAAATTGATTTATTAGCTATGAACCAGGAAAAATTTAAAGACTATTTAAAAGAAAATAATATAAAATCTTTCAGAGCTGAGCAAGTTTTTAATTGGATTTATAAAAATGGAATATTCAATTTGAAAAACATGAAAAATCTTCCTGGTCCCTTAATTGAAAAATTAGAAAATTTAGCTAAAATTGAAAAACTCAAATTATTAGGTAAGTCAGAAGCAAAAGATGGAACTATAAAATATTTATGGAAATTAAATGATGATGAAACAATAGAAAGTGTTTATCTGCCTTATTATAAAAAAGGACGTCATAGTGTATGTATATCAACTCAAGTGGGTTGTAATATGGGGTGTAGTTTTTGTGCAACTGGTTTGGAAGGCCTAAAAAGAAATTTAACTACTTCTGAAATTATAGCTCAAGTTTTACAAATTCAAAAAGATATAAGTGATGAAGATTTTTTAGATCCAGCAATAAGTAATGTAGTTTTTATGGGTATGGGCGAACCTATGAATAATTTAGATAATGTATTAGACTCTGTTAATCTATTAAATTTAGATTCAACTTTAAATATCGGTATGAGAAAAATGACTATTTCAACAGTTGGAGTTGTTCCCGGTATTAAAGAGTTAGCTGTTAGAAATAAACAAATTGGGTTAGCTGTTTCTCTAAATGCTCCTAATGATAGTTTAAGATCAAAAATTATGCCGGTAAATAATAAATATCCTCTAAAATCATTAATAGATTCTGTAAAAGAATATATTGAATTAACAAATCGTCGAGTAACTTTTGAATATGTAATGATGGATAATGTAAATGATTCTCCTGAATATGCTTATCAGTTACGCAGGTTAATTTCGGATATTCTCTGTCATGTTAATTTGATACCTGTAAACCCTGTTTCTGAATTAGATGTATATCGTCCATCTTTAGAGAAAATAGAAAAATTTAAAAAGATATTAACTGATGGTAATATTGATACTACTATAAGACAGGAAAGAGGGGTTGAAATAGAAGCTGCTTGTGGGCAGCTAAAGCGAGAGGGTGAAAATTATGGAGTTTAAATCATTTAGTAGTAAAGGTAATGTAAGAAAAAATAATGAAGATAATTATTTATTGAGAAAAGATCCCTGTCATGTAATTGTTGTCGCTGATGGGATGGGAGGACATCGAGCTGGAGATGTAGCCAGCCAAATGGCTGTAGATTTTATTAAAGAGTATGAATTTAATTTAGAAGAAAATATATTAGAGGAAATTAACAGTTTGATCAAAATGATTAATAAAAAAATAATAAAAAAAGGTGAAGATAATCCAGAGTATAAAGGTATGGGTACTACTTTATCTTTAGCTTTAATTTATGATAATAAAATATATATTGGCCATATTGGTGATAGTCGTATTTATTTATTTAGAGAAGATGAATTGAAAAAAATAACTACTGATGATTCATTAGTTAATGAATTAATAGAAAGTGGCCGATTAAACCCCAATGAAGCATTTGATCATCCTCAAAAACATATTCTTACACAAGCATTAGGTATAGATAAGGATATAAATATTGAAACCAATGAAATTAATTTGAAAGATAATGATTTATTATTATTTTGTACTGATGGTTTAACTGATATGATTAGAGAAGAAAATATTGCAGAAATAATCTCCAATCATTCTGATTTAAATACAATTACTCAAAAACTCGGCAAAAAGGCTTTAGAGAATGGTGGTAGTGATAACATTACTTTAATTACTGGAATAATTAAATAATTATGAGGTGAAGTTATGATTGGAAAAGTTCTTAATGATCGTTACAAAATTATAAAAAAATTGGGTAAAGGTGGAATGGCAATAGTTTATGAAGCTGAAGATTTAATACTTGATAGAAAAGTTGCTATTAAAATGCTAAGATCAGAACATGTTTCTGATAAAAGTTTTATTAAAAAATTCCACCATGAGGCAAAAGCTGTAGCCAGATTATCTCATTCAAATATAGTAAGTATTTTTGATATTGGCCAGGATGAAGAACTTCATTATTTAGTAATGGAAGATATTGTTGGAGAAAACCTGAAAGATATCATAGAAAAAAAAGGTCAATTGGCTTTAACTGAAGCTTTAGATATTACAAATCAAATTTTATCAGCTTTAAGAACTGCCCATAATAATGATATTATTCATTGTGATATTAAACCACATAATATCTTAATAACTCCTGATAAAAAAGTTAAAGTTACTGATTTTGGTATTGCAAAAGCAGTTTCAGCTACCACAACTATGACAGACACTATTATGGGAAGCGCAAATTATTTTTCCCCAGAACAGGCCAAAGGTGGAGAGATAATGGCTCATTCTGATTTGTATTCAGTTGGGGTAGTTCTTTATGAGATGGTTACAGGAGAAGTTCCATTTAAAGCAGATAGCCCAATTTCTGTAGCATTAAAGCATATTAATGAAAAACCTATTAAACCAACTGAAATAAATGCAAATATTAATGACAAACTGGAAAATTTAATAATGAAAGCATTATCTAAAGATCCTGAAAAAAGGTTTAGTAATGCTGAAGAGATGAATGAAGCAGTATTATCTATACTTCAGCAATTAAGAAATAAAAGTGATAGTGATTCTACAATTGTTTTATCTGATGTAGGAGATACAAAAATTCTAAAAAAATCAAAAATAAAAGAAAATGAAAATGATGATAGAAATAGTACTAAAAATAATATGAAAAATAATACAAAAAAACATAGAGTAGCTAAAGATAATGATCTTTCTAAAAGTAAAAAATGGATTTTTTGGACTGGTATTACTATATCTGCAATAGTTATTTTAGGTCTTATATTCTTTTTTATTTATAATAGTTATATGGAAGTTCCGGTTGTTCAGGTTCCTAAATTAGAAGGTCTTAGCTATAAACAGGCAGAATCATCTGCTGCTCAAGTTGGATTAAATATAGAAGAACCTGTAGAAGAAGTTTATCATCCTGAAATACCGAAAAATAATGTGATTTCACAGACCCCACCACCTGGAGAAATGATAAGACAAACAAGAGAAATAAGCGTTACAATTAGTAAAGGAAAAGCTGAAGTATCTCTACCGGATTTAACAGGTGAAACTTTAAGAGAAGCAGAAATTATTCTTGATAATAATGATTTAAAAATTGGAGAAAAAGAATTTGTATATCATGAAGAGATACCTAAAAATACAATTATTGAACAAACTCCTAAACCAGGTGAAAAAATAGAAATTAATGATAAAATTGACTTTGTTGTAAGTAAAGGAATTGAACCTAATTTAGTTAAAATGCCGAATTTAATTGGAACAGATTTAACAAGTGCTGAAAGTAAAATAGAAAAAAATGGTTTAAAAGTAGGCAATATTGAAAGAGAGACAAGTGCAAGATTTAAAGAAAATCAAGTAGTTTCCCAGTCATATCAGGCTGGAGAAAATATTCCTGAAAATAGTAGAATTGATCTAATAGTAAGTGATGGATTAATTAATGCTGCTAAAAATGAAACTCATTCTATCAATGTTAATATTACTGTTAGAAGTTCAGACAAAGTTAATGTAAAAATAATTGTGGATGATGTAAATGGTGAAGATATTGTATATGAACAAGAACATACTCCAGGAGATTATATATCTAAATCAATTAATAGTGTTGGCAAAACTGAAGTAAGAGTATATTTTGGGGATAACTTACGACATAGTAAAACGATAGGTGGTTAAATATAATATGCAAAAAGGTATTATAACAAAAACAATTGGAGGATTCTTCTTTGTAGGAGATGAAGATAGAAATATAATAAGAACAAAAATTAGAGGTAGAATTCAAAAAATGGTTTATCCTGGAGATAAAGTTGGCTTTAAAGATAAAATAATAGAGGAAGTTTATCCTCGTGAAAATTTACTTCATCGACCCAAAATTGCCAATGTTGATCAGGTAGTATTAGTTTTAGCTTTATCTCATCCTGAATTCGATCGTACTCTATTTGATAGATTTCTTGTTTTATTGGAAGCATTTAATTTAGATATTGTTGTGGCAATAAATAAAATAGATCTGGCCAAAAAAGAAAATATTAATTTACCAAATTTAAATGACTACAATGAAGCCGGTTATGATATAGTTTATATTTCAGCTAAAAAAGAAAAGAATATTGAAAAATTATATCCTTTTTTGAAAGATAAAGTAAGTGTTCTCACAGGCCCTTCTGGAGTTGGCAAATCAACATTAATTAATTCTTTAATTGAAAATGCGGATATGGAAACCCGAGAGGTAAGCAAAAAACTGAAAAGAGGAGTTCAAACTACAAGACATGTAGAATTAATTCCCTTGAAAAAAGGTGGCTGGTTAGCAGATACACCTGGATTTACTTCTTTGGATATAAATAAAATAAAAAGTGAAAAATTAAAATATCTTTTTCCAGAATTTAATGGATATTTAGCAAAATGCAAATTTAGTACCTGCAGTCATACCCATGAACCAGGATGTGCTCTCAAAAAAGCAGTTAAAGATGGCGAAATATCTAAAAAAAGATACGAATCTTATAAGAAATTTTATAATGAGATAAAAGAAAAGGAGTGATTTAAATGGTAGAATTTGCACCTTCTTTATTGGCGTCAGATTTTAGTAATTTAAGAGAAGAAATTAAAAAAATTGAAAAAGCAGAGTATTTACACTTGGATGTTATGGATGGTCATTTTGTTCCCAATCTGACTTTTGGGCCAAAATTAATAAGTGATTTAAGAGAATATAGTGATTTAAAATTTGATACTCATTTAATGATAGATAATCCAGAAAAATATATTGAAATTTATGCTGAAGCAGGTAGTGATTTAATCACAATCCATGAAGAAAGCAGTAAACATACTCATCGCTTGATTCAACAGATAAAAGATACAGGTTGTAAAGCAGGTATAGCCTTAAATCCTGCTACTCCAATTGATAATCTGGAATACATATTACCTGAACTTGATTTGGTTTTAATAATGTCAGTTAATCCAGGTTTTGGCGGTCAAAGTTTTATACCTCAAATTTTAGTTAAAATTGAGAGACTGGCAACTGTAATAGAAAAAAGAGGTTTGGATCTAAAAATTGCAGTTGATGGAGGTATAAATGATAATAATATTATTGATGTAGTGAGATCAGGTGCTGAAATAATTGTGGCCGGGTCTGCTATTTTCAAATCCAGCGATCCTGCCGGTACTATAGAAAAATTTCGTAATAAAGTTAATCCAGAAGAAATAAAAAAAGATTGATTAACATAATATGGAGTTGAATTAAATGTCTGAAATTGCAATTATTGCTTTAAATGGAGAATTTGATACTGAGCCTGCAGATTATAAGAGAATGTTTAATGAAATTGAAGGCAGTTATATTGCTGCTGATGGGGGAGCTCTTCTTTTAAAAAAATTAAATATAAAACCAGATTTAATTATTGGTGACCTTGATTCCTTAAATCAATCAACCCTTGCTGATTTCAAAAAAAACAATATAAAAATAAAAAAATATTCAAGTGATAAAAACGAAACTGATGGTGAATTAGCGGTAAATTATTGTATAAATAATAATTATGATAAAATAATTTTAACTTTTGCTTTAGGAGGAAGATGTGATCAGCAACTAGCAAATGTTTTTTTATTGGAATATGCTCAGGAAAATGGAATTAATGCTATTATAAAAGAAGGCGAAAAAGAGATAGGATTAGTAAATAAAGAAAAAATTATTAAAAATAAAATTGATTGGGGCTTATCACTTATTCCAATAGACAGCGAAGTAGAAGATGTAAATATTTCAGGATGTAAATATAATCTCAGTTCTTATAATTTAAAAAGAAGCAAAAGTCGCGGTATAAGTAATTTAATAACAAATAAAAAAGTAAAAATATCTCATGGAAAAGGTAATTTATTATATATTTTAAATAAAAATATGCATTCCTCCTGTTAAATTATTTATTTTTTGGACAGGAGGTTTTTCTATTTAAATTAATAGGAGGAAAGTTTATGAGAACAATAGAAGCTAAAACAATCAGTGAAAAAATATGTGAAATGGCCAAAGATGCAAATTATAATTTGAATTCAGAGATGATTAATTCATTTAAAATTGCTCGCGAAAAAGAAGATTCTGACCTGGCAAAGGAAATACTTTCACAATTAATTGAAAATGCTGAAATAGCTTCTGATGATCAAATTCCAATATGTCAGGATACTGGTTTTGGAGTTGTTTTTTTAGAGATTGGGAATGATGTACATATTAAGGGAGATATATATAAAGCAGTAAATGAAGGGATTCGCAGAGGATATAAAGAAGGATATTTAAGAAAATCTATAGTCGAAGATCCTATAAAAAGAATAAATACCAATGATAATACTCCAGCTGTAATTCACACTAAATTCGTTTCAGGAGATAAATTGAAAATCACATTTGCTCCTAAAGGTGGAGGAAGTGAAAATATGAGTAAAATCAAAATGTTAAAACCTGCTGATGGAGTAGAAGGAATAAAAAAATTTGTGATAAAAACTATTAAAGAGGCTGGAGCTAATCCCTGTCCTCCAATTATAGTTGGAGTTGGCATAGGAGGCACTTTTGAAAAAGTTGCTTATTTGGCCAAAAAGGCACTTATTAGAGATATAAATGACAGTCATCCAGATAAACATATTGCAAACCTTGAAAAAGAACTATTAACTGAAATAAATGAATTGGGAATTGGTCCTCAGGGATTTGGTGGAAAAACAACAGCTTTAGCTGTAAAAATCGAAAAATTTCCCTGTCATATTGCTTCCTTACCTGTTGCTGTAAATATTAATTGCCATGCAAATCGTCATAAAGAAATAATTATTTAGGAGGGAGAAATTTTGAAATTAAAAACTCCATTAACTCAAAAAGATATTGAATCTTTAAAATCTGGTGATAAAGTAAAATTATCGGGGATCATATATACAGCTCGTGATGCTGCTCATGCAAAATTAATAGAGTTAATTAATCAAAAAAAAGAATTACCGATTCCTTTGGAAGGTCAGGTGATTTATTATGTAGGTCCTGCTCCGGCCAAACCGGGAGAAGTTATAGGGGCTGCGGGCCCGACTACAAGTTATAGAATGGATCCCTATACACCTCAATTATTTAAAAAAGGTTTAAAAGCAGTAATTGGAAAAGGACAGAGGTCTAAAAAAGTGAAAAAATCAATGATAAAAAATAAAAGTATTTATCTTGGTGCTGTAGGTGGAGCAGGGGCTTTGTTGGCCAAATGTATTAAGAGTTCAGAAATTGTAGCATATCCTGAACTTGGAGCAGAAGCTATAAGAAAACTGGAAGTTGTAGACATGCCATTAATAGTAATAAATGATATTTATGGGAATGATATATATGAGCAGGAGTGATAAAATGTCGATTGATGATAAAGCTTTAGAATTACATAAAAAAAACAGAGGAAAGATTAGTGTTGAAAGTAAAGTGAATTTAAATAATAAGGAAGATTTAAGTTTAGCTTATACACCGGGAGTAGCTGAACCCTGTCGAGAAATAGAAAAGAATTCAGAAAAGGTATATGAATATACTGCAAAAGGAAATTTAGTAGCAGTTGTATCTTCAGGAACAGCTGTACTTGGTTTGGGAGATATTGGTCCTGAGGCTGCTCTTCCTGTTATGGAGGGAAAAGCAGTATTATTTAAAAAATTTGCAGGAATTGATGCTTTTCCACTTTGTGTAGGATCAAAAAAAGTTGATGATATTGTTAATTTTGTTAAATTACTTGAACCAACCTTTGCCGGTATTAATCTGGAAGATATATCAGCTCCTAAATGTTTTAAAATAGAAGAAAGACTAAAAAAAGAAACTAATATGGCTATATTTCATGATGATCAACATGGTACTGCAATTGTTATTTTAGCAGGTCTTATTAATGCTTTAAAAGTTGTTAATAAAAAATTGGAAGATTCTAAAATAGTAGTCAATGGAGCTGGAGCAGCTGCAACTGCAGTAATTAAAATTTTAATTAAAGCAGGTGTAAAAAAAGAAAATATTATTGTTTGTGATGAACATGGAACTTTATATGAGAATAGAATAGAAAATGAAACTGAAGCTGAAAAAAATTTAGCTAAAATCACCAATAAACATAATACAGAAGCTAAGTTAAAAGAAGTTATAAAAAATAAAGATATTTTTATAGGTTTATCAGTTGGAAACGTCTTAAGTGAAAATATGGTAAAAAAGATGAATAAGGATGCCATTGTCTTTGCTCTCGCAAATCCTGATCCAGAAATAAACCCTCATATTGCTAAAAAAGCTGGGGCTAGAGTGGTTGCAACAGGTCGATCTGATTATCCGAATCAAATTAATAATGTTCTTGCTTTTCCCGGGGTATTTCGAGGTGCCTTGGATGTTAGAGCTAAAGAAATAAATAATGAAATGAAATTAGCAGCAGCTGAAGCAATAGCTAAAATAATTACCGAGGTAAAAGAAGATAGAATAATTCCGGATCCTTTTGATAAAAGAGTAGTTAAACAGGTAGCGGTTTCGGTAGCGAAAACTGCACAAGAAACTGGAGTTGCAAGAATAGTAAAGACAGAAGAAGAGATTAAAAATCATTTATATAAGCTTTTATCATAAAAAAAGAAAAAAGGTTTACTCCTGGCCCAGGAGTAAACCTTTAATTTACAGAAAAAAAGTAATATCAAGAATTTTTATCTGATCAAATAAAAATTAATAAACTCTATCAACTCTGCCAGCTTTGAGACATTCTGTACAGACTTTAATTCTTTTTGGTGATCCATTTACCATAGCTTTTACTTTAGTGAGATTAGGTTTTTGTGTATTTTGAGAAACATTTGTTACATTTCTACCTACTCCACCTTTTTTCTTGGCTTTACCTCTTCTTCTTACTCTATTACCATTATTGGATCCTTTTCCACAAACGTCACATACTCTAGACATTTAAAGCACCTCCTTATTTAAAACATTAAACTATAACATTTAATTCCTAAATGTTATTTTAACATAAAAACCTTACATCTGGCAAGTAATTTGAAGGTATTAATATATAAATTTGCATGATAAGATATTATATAGTAAAATTATTATGTATGAAAAAGATTTATAAAGACAACAGTGTAAAAAGCTGATTATTAATATATTGTTAAAGTATTATTAAAACTGAATTTAAGATTATTGAATAAAATAAATTTAAGGAGTGGTATTATGGAAAAAGAATGGAGTAATGAATTTGGTCGAGTAATTATTTCCCAGGAAGTAATAGAAACTGTTTCTGGTTTAGCTGCTATGGAATGTTATGGCCTTGTTGGCATGTCTTCTCATAATATGCAGGATGGTATTGCTGATTTATTAGGATGGGAAAATATTAGTAAAGGTATTGAAGTAGATATTGATGATGATAAAGTAAAACTTGAATTAAATATTATTGTAGAATATGGAACTAATATTCAGGAAGTAGCTCATAATGTAATGAATAGAGTAAAATATGTTATAGAAGAAAATGTAGGAATTCATGTAGAAGAAATTAATATAAATATTCAGGGAGTGAGGGTTGGAGATGTCGATAAATAAAGAAACTTATGAACCGGCAAATCGCATAGATGGTAAAGAGTTTAAAAAAATGCTTTACTCATCATTAAAACTATTAAAGAAAAATCAATCTTATATTGATTCGCTTAATGTCTTTCCAGTACCAGATGGTGATACTGGAACTAATATGTATTTGACTTATAAAGAAGCTATAGAAGAAGTTAAAAATTTAAATTCTGATCGTGTTGATGAAATAACTTCTGCTCTTGCTCAGGGAGCATTAATGGGAGCTAGAGGTAATTCAGGAGTTATATTATCTCAACTTCTTAGAGGTTTTTCACAGGCAAATGAAAGAGTTAAAAATTTAAATACCAAAAATTTAGCAGCTGGAATTGAGAATGCCTCCAAAATTGCCTATCAGGGTGTATTAAAACCTGTTGAAGGTACTATTTTAACTGTATCTCGTAAAGCAGGTGAAGAAGCTCAATCATCTTATGAAGATGGTTATGATATACTTGGAATATTAGAAAATACTTATGAGGCTGCTGAAAAAGCTTTAGAAAAAACTCCGGAACAATTACCTAAATTAAAAGAAGCAGGTGTTGTTGATGCAGGTGGAGTAGGTTTTGTAACTATTCTTAAAGCAGTTTATAAAGAATTAAAAGGTGATTTGAGTTTTTCTCATGAAACTGAATTAGAAGTTGTAGAAACTGAGGAAAAAGAAGTTAGTACTGAAAAATTAGAATACACTTATTGTACACAAACTTTAATATATACAAAAGAAGAAGTTAATAATATTAATATTGAAAAAATAAGAGAAGAACTTCAGGAATATGGAGATTCTATAATGGTAGTAGGTTCTGGTAATATTATTAAAATTCATATTCATACCAATAATCCTGGAGAAATACTGGAATATGCTCTGGATTTTGGAGATATCGGTGATATTAGTATTGATAATATGGAAAGACAAAAAGAGCATAAAGAATCAGCAGAAGTAGCAAGGAATCTTAGTGAAAATAAAACTAGTGAGACAAAAGTTGATGAAGAAAAAAAGTTAACTAAAGTTGATAAAGATATAGGTATAATCTCAGTTGCAAAAGGTAATGGAATGAAAAATATTATGAAAGATCTTGGTGTAGACATAATTATTAGTGGCGGTCAATCTATGAATCCTAGTACTAATGATTTTGTGGAAGCTATTAAGGAACTTGATGTAGATAAAATAATTATTCTTCCAAACAATAAAAATATAATTTCTGCTGCCAAACAATCTATGCATCTTACAGATAAAGAATTGGCTGTAATTGAAACTAAATCAATACCAGAGGCAATTTCATCCTTACTAGTATTTAATGATCAGGCTGAACTTAGTGATTTAAAAGAAGCAATGGAAGGTGAAACTGATTATGTCAAGACAGCTGAAATAACAACTGCTGTTAAAGATTCTCAGGTAAAAGGTTTTAAAATAAAAGAGGGCGATATAATAGGCCTTTTAGATGGTGAAATAGAGGTTCATGGTGAAAACTATGAAGAAGTTGTCTTAAAATTATTTG
>Ga0209936_1000549_pt1 | contig 22657 bp, 21 predicted proteins | sample SalPonR1_A_D1_MG_FD_185694 | JGI IMG/M metagenome (GOLD analysis project Ga0209936, IMG submission 185694) | Salt pond soil microbial communities from South San Francisco under conditions of wetland restoration - Salt Pond MetaG R1_A_D1_MG... ... | reverse complement strand
ATTGCCGGAATGACCCTGCCCGAAGCGGTCGCGGTCAGCGACGAGTATTTCGGCGACACCTTCGCCTACTTCGGCGAAGTCGAGATTCCGCTGGCGCTGGCCCGGCCGGCCGGACCGGCCTCGGATCTCGCGCTGGCGGTGCGCTTCCAGGGCTGCCAGACCGACGGCATCTGTTACCCGCCGATGGCGCGCGAGATTGTGGTCGACCTACCGGCCGCCGAAACGGCAATCGCGGGGCCCGCCGGCGCTGATGGCCGGGCCGCATCGGCTGCGGCCGGAACCTCCACCACCGCACCGGTCACGGACGCAGAACCCGTACCCGAAAGCGAGCAGGACCGCCTGGCGCGCCTGATCACCGAACAGCCGATGGCGCTGACCCTGGCACTGTTCGTGCTGCTGGGGATTGGTCTGGCCTTCACGCCGTGCGTGTTCCCGATGATCCCGATTCTCTCCGGGATCATCGCCGGGGAAGGCGAGAACATCACCCGCGCCAAGGCCTTTGCGCTTTCGCTGGCCTACGTGCTGGCGATGGCGCTGACCTACACCGCGGTCGGCGTGATCGCCGCGCTCATGGGCTACAACGTCCAGGCCGCGTTCCAGAACCCGTGGGTGCTGAGCACCTTCGCGCTGATTTTCGTGCTGCTGGCGCTGGCCATGTTCGGCTTCTACAACCTGCAGATGCCGGCCTCGCTACAGGCAAAGCTGACCGAAATCAGCAACCGCCAGTCCGGCGGCAACCTGATCGGCGCCGGCATCATGGGTTTTCTGTCCGCCATTATCGTCGGCCCCTGCGTCACCGCGCCGCTGATCGGCATCCTGATCTTCATCTCGCAGACCGGCGACGCCGTACTGGGCGGCAGCGTGCTGTTCGCGCTCAGCATCGGGATGGGTCTGCCGCTGCTGGCGATCGGGATTGGTCTCGGCCACTGGCTGCCGCGCGCCGGCGGCTGGATGGAATCGGTCAAGGCGGTGTTCGGCGTCGGCCTGCTGGCACTTGCGATCTGGATGCTCGAACGGATCGTGCCCGGCGCGGTGACCATGCTGCTCTGGGGCGCGCTCGCGATCGCCAGCGGCGTCTACCTGGGCGCGCTGACCCGGCTGGCCCCCGACGCCAACGGCTGGCGCAAGCTCTGGCAGGCCGTCGGCGTCATGCTGCTGGTGTTCGGCATCATGCAGTTCGTCGGCGCCGCGGCCGGCGGCAGCGACTGGCTGCGGCCGCTCAAGCCGTTTGCCGGCAACGGGGGCGGCACCGCGACCGCCGCCGTCGCACCGGTGGAATTCACCGAGGTCGACGACCTGGACCAGCTCCAGCGCGCCGTGGCAGCGGCCCGGCGACCCGTATTTCTCGATTTCTACGCCGACTGGTGCCTGGACTGCAAGCGCATGGAGCGCAGCACGTTTCCCGACCCCGCCGTGGCCGCGGCCATGGGCGAGTTCGACCTGCTCAAGATCGACATGACCGATTTCTCCGATCGGCATCAGAAAGTGCTCAACGAGTTCAGCCTGATCGGACCGCCGGCCTACCTGTTCTTCAGCGACGGCGTCGAGCTGGACCGCTACCGCATGTTCGGTTTCATGCCGCCGGGCGAATTCGTCGCCCACCTGGAGCGGGTGCAGCAGGCCGTCTCGGCCCGCTAGCCGACGCCTAGCCGGTCACGAAAGGGAAAATGAAAGCGTCGACCAGGTCGAAAATAGCGCTCGCGGTCGCCGTCGTCGCGGGCCTTTCGGCCGGGATTGCGATTGCCTGGCTGACGCGAGGAGAAATCCCGGTCTCGGGCGGCGAGCAGGAGGCCGTGGCCGAAGCTGTCGCCGGGGTTGGCGACAGACGTCCTGATTTCATGCACGCCGGCGTCGGGGGCGAGCTCTGGCGAGCATCGGACTTCGACGGACGCCCGACGCTGGTCAACTTCTGGGCCACCTGGTGCGCGCCCTGCGTGCGTGAAATGCCGCTTCTGCAGGGGCTGGCGGATCGATATCCCGATCAGCTGAACGTGGTCGGGATCGCGATCGACGAACCGGGCAAGGTCGGCGAATTCGTCGAGCGTCTGGATATCGACTACCCGATCCTGATCGGCACCTCGGACGTACGCGAGACCCAGGCGCACTTCGGCAACCCGAATGGTATGCTTCCCTACAGCGTCCTGATCGATGCTCAGGGGATCGTTCGGTGGAGACACCTCGGGGAGCTCGACGAAGACACGCTCGAAGATACCGTGCAGCCGTTCCTGGAGCCATAGCGGTCGACCCTCGAAAGAGAATCCTGAATTCGTTAATACGTCGCCAATATGCAGCGAACGTCTGGCATTTGAACGCAAAGTAGGGCAAACTGTTCGATCGTGAATTGCACAGTGGAGCGATCCGGTGACCGTTCAGCCTGATAATCGCGTGTTCAGTTGGTCTGTCAGTGTGCAAGGCAAGGCGCGGCTCGAATGCGAATCCTGATTCTGCACGGACCCAACCTGAACCTGCTCGGACGACGCGAGCCGGGCCTCTACGGCAGCGAGACCCTGGCGAGCATCGAGGCGCGCATCCGCGCCCGTGCGCGCGACGAAGTACCGCAGTGCACCCTTGAGTTTTTCCAGGCCAACGCCGAACATGCCATTGTCGAGCGCATTCACGAGGCCATGGACGATGCCACCGACGGCATCCTGATCAACCCGGCGGCCTTCACGCACACCTCGGTGGCCATTCGAGACGCGCTGGCCGCGGCCGGCCTGCCGTTCGTCGAAGTCCACCTGTCCAACCCCGACGCGCGCGAACCTTTCCGACGCAAGTCGATGCTGGCGGACCTGGCCGCGGGCAGGGTTGCCGGCTTCGGCGGAGATTCATACATCCTGGGCTTTTCGGGGCTGTGCAGCCTCCTCGGCCCGGCTGCTTCGGAGTAGAGAATGGACCTTAGAAAAATAAAAAAACTGATCGAACTGCTCGAGGAATCGAACCTGTCGGAACTCGAGATTCATGAAGGCGAGGAGTCGGTGCGGCTGAGCCGGGCCGGCACCGGCGCGCCGGTCATGGCGGCGCCGGCAGCGGCGCCGACACCGCCGCAGCCGGCGACGGCAGCGGAAACCGCGGCGGAATCAGGGGCGGAAGGACTTCCGGACGGCGAAATCGTGCGCTCGCCGATGGTCGGGACGTTCTACGATGCGCCCAATCCGGATTCCGAACCGTTCGTCACCGAAGGCCAGCGCGTGTCCAAGGGCGAAACGCTGTGCCTGGTCGAGGCGATGAAGATGTTCAACCAGATCGAATCCGAATACACCGGCACCGTCGCCGCAATCCTGGTCGAAACCGGCCAGCCGGTCGAGTTCGATCAGCCGCTGTTCGTGATCCGGCCCTGACATGGCTTCGTTCAAGAAGATCGTCATCGCCAACCGCGGCGAAATCGCGCTGCGTATCCTGCGCGCCTGCCAGACCATGGGCATCCGCACCGTGGCCGTGCATTCGACCGTGGATCGCAACCTCAAGCACGTCGGCATGGCCGACGAATCCGTCTGCATCGGGCCCGCACCGGCCGGCGAAAGCTACCTGAACGTGCCGGCGATCATCGCCGCGATGGAGTTGACCGACGCCGAGGCGGTACACCCCGGCTACGGATTCCTGGCCGAGAACGCCGACTTTGCCGAGCGCATCGAGGAATCCGGCTTCACCTTCATCGGGCCGCGCGCCGAGACCATTCACCTGATGGGCGACAAGGTCTCGGCCATCAACGCCATGCGCCAGGCCGGCGTGCCCTGCGTGCCGGGTTCCAACGGCCCGCTGGATACCGACGAGCGACGCACCCGGCGCCTGGCCGAGGAAATCGGCTATCCGGTGCTGATCAAGGCGGCCGCCGGCGGCGGCGGGCGCGGGATGCGCGTGGTGCACAACCCGTTCGATCTGATCAAGTCCATCCAGCTGACCCGCGAGGAGGCACGCTCCGGCTTCGGTGACTCGACCGTCTACATGGAAAAGTACCTGCAGAATCCGCGCCACGTCGAGGTGCAGGTGATGGCCGACTCGCACGGCAACGCGGTGCACCTGGGCGAACGCGATTGTTCGATGCAACGCCGTCACCAGAAGGTCATCGAGGAAGCCCCGGCCCCCGGCATCACGCCGGAACAGCGCGAGAAGATCGGCCGAATCTGCACCGAGGCGTGCAAGCGCATCGGTTACCTGGGGGCGGGCACGTTCGAGTTCCTGTTCGAGGACGATGAATTTTTCTTCATCGAAATGAACACACGCATCCAGGTCGAGCACCCGGTGACCGAGATGATTACCGGCGTGGACCTGATCCAGGCCCAGATCATGGTCGCCGCCGGCGAGCCGCTGCCGTTCAGCCAGGAAGACATCACGATCCGCGGTCACGCCGTGGAATGCCGAATCAACGCCGAGGACCCGGAAAAATTCATTCCCCAGCCCGGTACCATCGAAGCATTCCACGCGCCGGGCGGGCCCGGCGTGCGCGTCGATTCGCATATTTACGACAGCTACACGATTCCGCCCAACTACGACTCCATGATCGGCAAGCTGATCTGCCACGGCGAGACGCGCGACCACGCCATGGCGCGCATGCGCGTCGCCCTCAACGAGCTCGTGCTGACCGGGATCAAGACCAACATCCCGCTGCATCTTCGTCTGCTTGACGATTCGGGCTTCAAGACCGGCGGCACCAACATCCACTACCTGGAAAAGCTGCTGGCGCGGAGCGGTTGATTACCGTTAACTTCAACAACAGCTCGCGCAAAGACGCAAAGGCGCGAAGAACAGCTAAAAGCTGAAAGCGCGTAGGGTGGATAAGCGAAGCGCATCCACCACCCCAACTCTAATATGGTGGATGCGCCAGCGCCTATCCACCCTACACCCTTCTCCGCGGCTCCGAGTCTCCGCCGCGATCAGTTCGTAGCCCGGGTAAGCGAAGCGCACCCGGGGGGATGTGCCTACTTCAGCCTGCGGTGTCTAGGAAGACGCAGACAAAACCCTCCAAAGGACGGTTATTTTCGTAGGGTGGATAAGCGAAGCGCATCCACCAATTTCGAGTTGGGCGGTGGATGCGCTTCGCTTATCCACCCTACCCATTTCTCTGCGGCTCCGAGTCTCCGCCGAGATCAGAGGCTGAACGGGCTTCCGCCACCGCTTCCGCCGCCGGGAAAACCACCGCCACCGCCCTGCGGCCCTTGCTGGCCGGGGACCATGATCGAGTTCTGCTGTTCGCGCTGCATCCGCTTGAGTTCCTCGACGGTCTCGGTCAGGGCCTGCTGCGCACCCTCGGCAAACCCCTCGGCGGCCTCGGCCAGGCTGGAACCCTCCAGCTCGAAATTCAGCGGCAGGCTGCCGGCCGGCGTCATTGCAGTGGCCTCGCCGATGTATTGGACTTCGCGTCCGGCGTCGGGATTGCCGTCGCCGTCGACCGGCGTCATGCGCCGGATCGATCCGGAGCGCTGATCGGTGAAGACTTCGACGCGATAAAGGTTGTCGGTGTCGAACTTGAGCTGCTGGTCTGCTTGTTCATTCATGTCTGGGCTCGCCATAGGTTGATTACAGCTATTGGAGGTTGGGCGCCGGCCCGCCTATTGCAAGGTCCGGCGGGCGTTCCATCGGCCTGTCGCCGATTTCCACGCCGCACACCGGTGCGCGCAACCGCGCCGCGACCGGACCAGCGGGATCCGTGGCAAACTCGCAGTTCCGTATTCCCGTCGTCGCCCATGCCGAAAAGAGTTCGCTTCACGCCCGCGCCGGACCTGATCGAGGTCGCCGAGGAAACGCTCTGGTCGCTGGGCGCCCAGTCGGTCACGCTGCTGGACGCCGGCGACCAGCCGCTGCTCGAACCCGGCCCGGGCGAAACCCCGCTGTGGCCGGAATCCACCGTCGAAGCCCTGCTGCCCGACGATCTGCCCGATCAGGACGTGCTGGTCGCGCTGTCGGCCGGGCGAGTCATCTCTTCCCCAAAAGATGTGAAGTTCGATCACCTGGCCGACCGGGACTGGGAACGTGCATGGATGGACCGCTTCCAGCCGATGCGCTTCGGCAACTCGATCTGGATCTGCCCCTCACATATCGAACCCGATCCGGAATGGGGCGTGGTGGTTCGACTCGATCCCGGACTTGCGTTCGGCACCGGCACGCACCCGACCACCGCGCTATGCCTGGAATGGATGGATGCAATCGAATTCAGCGGCAAGACCGTCACCGACTTCGGCTGCGGCTCGGGCGTGCTGGCGGTTGCGGCCGCGCTGAAAGGGGCAAACCGGGTTTACGCCATCGACCACGACCCGCAGGCGTTGACCGCGACCCGCGACAATGCCTTGCGCAACGAGGTTTCCGGGCGCATCGAAACCGCGCTGCCGGGCGAACTCGCCGATACCCGTGCCGATGTCGTGATGGCCAACATCCTGGCCGGACCCTTGATCACGCTCGCCGATCACATCGCCGGCCTGGTACGGCCGGGTGGAGCGCTGGTGCTGTCGGGCATCCTGGACGACCAGGCCGAGGACGTCGAGCGCGCCTACGGACCGCTGATCGGCAAGGCCGGCCGCGTCAGCCGCGAAGGCTGGGTTCGACTGGCGTTTCAGCGTTGTCGTGTGCCGATCTTGTAGCCCTGGTGCGCGCTGCGCTTACCCGGGATACAGGGCTGGTGCGCTTCGCTGCGCTCAACGGCAGCCTACGCGGGTAGTAGCGAGTTTGCAGGGTGCCGTTGAGCGCAGCGAAGCGCACCATCTGCTTGCTCAGCGACAGCGGGCCCGGTGACGGGGTTGGAGACTCTGCAAGAGCTGTCTTGGATTCATCAAGACGCCGGGTTGTCCGGGATCACCGCCACGGCGTCCTGGCCGACCCAGAAAGCGCCCGGCTGATACAACACCGGCTCGACGCCCAGCGCGTCGCGCACCTGGTCGACGACCAGCTGTCGGGTGGTCAGCGTGGTCCCGTACTTGTCCGGGTCCAGCGAAGGCGATTCGCTGTGCGGCAGGTAACAGTAGCCTTCATCGTTTAGCGTAACGCCAAGCTCCTCGCGCGCCAGTTCCTCACTGTGCACGCTGAACAGCAGCACGCCGCCGGGGGCCACGGCACCACCCAGGGCACGCAGCCAGGCATTCCAGGCCGGCACCGGCAGATGCGTGAACAGCGACAGCACGAAGACGACGTCGTAGCGCTCCGGGAACCCGATGGCCTCCGGGTCGAACGAGGATTCGAATGCCTCGACGCCGAATTGCTCGCGGACGAACTCGACCGATCCCGGCAGCACGTCCGAGCAGGTCACGCGCCCAGGCAGCGCACGCGCAAGGTGGCGCGTGAGACGGCCGAAGCCGCTGGCAAATTCCAGGATGTTCGATACTTTCATCAGCGGCCGGTCGAGCTTCTCGAGCAACTGCATGGTTTCCGACATGGTTCTCCAGCCATCGGACAGGTAGTCCCGAACCGGGTTGCGGCTGTAGGGCTCTCGAACGATGAACTTGTAAATATCGTCATCGGGATGAATCGAACAGTTCACGCGCATCCACGCGCCGTATCGCCTCGGATCCTCTAGCCGCTCCAGTGAATTGTGCGCCACCAGATTGGCAGGATCGCGCTTCAGAGCCTCGAAGTACAAGCGGCCGGCTTCCTCATGATCGGATGTCTCCAGCCGCTCGGCACGGGCCAGCAGTTCTGATACGGACGGTTCGATGTCTGCGGGTCTCTGGGCTTGCTGCATGGTCGGCTGCTGATGGCTGGTTCGACGCCGGCAGTCTGCCTGCCGACCGGGGCAGCAATGGTATCATGCGGCCCCAGAAACCGGAGGCGGCACGGCCCTTTCGATGGCGCACGATATCCCACCCGAACTCGCCGAACAGGCCCGGCGGCAGTTGCGCCATCCGGAATTGGCAAGAACGCTGCACGAACAGCTGGGCGTGACCGATTCGGCCCGCCCGGTCGTCGGCACCGAACTCCACCCGTCTTGCCAGATGCTGGCGCACTCGCTTAGAGCCCATCAGGACGCGAGCATGGCGGTGAGCCAGTACTTCGGCATCGCACTCCAGCAATATCACACGGCGGCGGAGATCATCCGCCGGCTGGAGCGGACATGCCCGGCGCCCGCAATCCTCGATTTTGCATGCGGTTACGGTCGCTTGCTGAATCTTTTGATCCACGACGTGCCACCCGATCGCATCTGGGCCAGCGAAATCCAGCCCGACGCCGTGTCGTTCGCGGTCGAGCAGTTCGGCGTGCACGGCCTGCTGTCCAGCGAACGACCGGAAGACTTCGAACCCGGTCGAAGCTTTGATCTGATCTGGGTCGCCTCGCTGTTTTCCCACCTGCCGCCGGGGCTGTTCCAGCGCTGGCTGCAGCGCCTTTCGGGGCTGCTTTCACCGCAGGGCATCATGCTGTTCACCGTACACGACCAGGCGCTGCTGCCGACCGATATGGAAATGCCGGAATCCGGGGTGCTGTTCATCGAGGGCAGCGAGAATGCCGACCTGAGCACCGAAATCTACGGCACCACCTTCGTGACCGAAGATTACGTGCGCGCCGCGGTCTCCGACGTGCTCGGCGACAGGCATTCGTGCATGCGGCTGCCGCGGCTGATCAATTACGAACAGGACGCCTACGTGATCGGCGGCTCGCCGAACCGCGACCTGACCGAATTCGCCGATGTGCCGCGCGGCCTGCGCGGCTGGCTCGACGAGCGAAGCATCGGACAAGACGGCGCGCTCCACCTGGCCGGCTGGGCCGCCTCGATGGACAACGACCAGCCCGTACGGGTCGAGATTTCGCTCGACGGCCGGCCACAGCCATGCCAGACCGGCGAAGCACGCCCGCGCGTGGCCGAAGTGCTGGGGAAGCCGGGCTTGAGCCACTGCGGCTGGTCGGCGCGGATCGAACTGCCGCGCGATCGAAGCGAAACCTATTTGCGAATCATCGCCCGCAACAATCGCGGCCAGCGCGCCCTGATCCACGCCGGCGCGCTGGATATCCCGTAACCGGGCCGAAAGGAAAACGGCCGGGCCAGGGAAGAAAAGCAAAAGCTGGACACGAAGAGCACAAAGACGGCACGAAGAACGGCAAAAAGCTCTTCTGTCGTAGGGTGGATAAGCGCAGCGCATCCACCAATCCCGAACGTGACCGTGGTGGATGCGCTGCGCTTATCCACCCTACAAGACTCTCGCAACCAGGGATAAGAGCAAAAGCTGGACACGAAGAAGGACGCAAGGCTGGAAATCCCGGATGGTGCGCTTCGCTGCGCTCAACGGCACCCTACAAAGTCACTCACCCGCGTAGGGTGCTGTTGAGCGCAGCGAAGCGCACCGGCAAGCCTGTTCGACGAGAGGCGCGGAAACGAAAAGAAAAACAAGAGTCGAACTTGATCAGCTTTCTCTTTCTACCTTTCTTCGTGTCCTTCGTGCCCGCCTTCGTGCTCTTCGTGCCCTGCTTTTTGCTTTATTACTTCAGCTGTTTTTCCTTCGCGTCCTGGCGCCTTCGCGAGAGCTGTCCTGATCTTCTGCTTTCGCCCTTGCCCTTCTCTGCGGATCGGCACCTCTGCGGGAAATTCAGTTGCTGCTTTTCGGCAAGCCACTGAGAGCTTCTCCGGAAATCAATCAGGCCTTCTTCGACTTCTCGAACCGCTCGATGGACTGCATGATTTCTGTGCGCGCGTCGTCCGGGCCGTGCCAGCCGAGCACTTCGACCCACTTGCCGATTTCCAGGTCCTTGTAATGGGCGAAGAAATGCCGGATCTGGCGCCGGCTGAAGGTCGCCAGGTCCTGCACGTCGCGAATGTCTTCGTGCAGCGGGCTGATTTCCTCGATTGGCAGCGCCGCGATCTTGCTGTCGCGGCCGGCCTCGTCGGTCATTTCCAGGTAGCCGATCGGGCGGCAGCGGATGACCGAACCGGGCATCAGCCCCGGACGGATCAGCACCATCACGTCCAGCGGATCGCCATCTTCGGCCAGCGTGTTCGGGATGAACCCATAGTTGCACGGATAACGCATCGAAGTGGCAAGAAGCCGATTGACCATGATCGCGCCGGTGGACTTGTCCACCTCGTACTTGACCGGCTGCCCGTCGGTGGGAATCTCGATGACCACGTTGAAGTCGTCCGGCGGATTCTCGCCGGGGCTGATCTGGTTGAAGTCCATGATTGACCGAACGTTTGAAGTTTGGGCTGGCATTATAGCCTTGCCCGAATTGCGGCGAACCGGATTCCGACCCGGACGATGACTTCGGCGGACCGCCCCAGGAAAGCAGAAATGAGCGAATCGCACCCGAACGGCGTGAAGCCCCGGCGCTGGTTCATTACCGGCACCGATACCGGCTGCGGCAAAACCACCGTCACGGCGGCACTGGCGCGCGCGCTTGTCGAGCGGGGCGCCGAAGTCGCCTGCTTCAAGCCGATCGCATCGGGCTGCCGGCCGGCCGACGGGCGCCTGGTCAACGACGACGCACTGGCACTGATGACGGCATCGAATGCCGGTCTGAGCTACGAAGAGGTCAACCCTTACGCCCTGGAGCCGGCCATCGCGCCCCACATCGCCGCCGAACGCGCCGGCATTAGCTTTGATCTTGACGCCATCTGCCGAAGTATCGACCAGAACCAATCGGCCATTCAGCTTGTCGAAGGCGTCGGCGGCTGGCGCGTGCCGCTGGACAATGGACTGGCGTTGCCCGAGCTGCCGAGGCGGCTTGACTGCCCGGTTCTGCTGGTTGTCGGCATGCGGCTGGGCTGCCTGAACCATGCCCTGCTGACGGCGCACGCGATCGTCGACGACGGCCTGCCGCTGGCCGGCTGGATCGCCAATTTCCTCGATCCGGCGTTCGCCGAACCGGACGCCAACGAGCGAACGCTGGAGCGCCTGCTGCCGGCGCCGAGAATCGGGCGCATGACGCCTGCGGCGCACGGCCCGCGGCTGTGGATTTCGGATACCCTCAACCCCTTCGACACCGGCTTACGAACATGAAAAGACATCCCGGCGGCGCGGTTCGCAAACCCCGCGCCTCGCGCATCTGCGCATCTTCTGCCGTCACCGCCCGGGCGGCGAGCGTTTTGCTGGTCTTCGCGGCCGCGTGCCCCCTGCATGCCGTGGAATGGCCGCTTGTCGACGACCGGCAGGTGGTCGGTGAACTGATCACGGATCGCCTGCGCGGCGAAGACACGCTGGTGGACATGGCGCGCATGCACAACATCGGCCATTTCGAGATTCGCGCGGCCAATCCGCAGCTCGACCCGTGGCTGCCCCGGCCGGGCGCCGAGGTGCTGATACCGCAGCTTCACGTCCTGCCCGACGTCGAGCGCGAAGGAATCGTGGTCAACCTGGCCGAGCGTCGTCTCTACTACTTCACCGAAACCTGGCCCGACCGCGACGGTGCCGTGGTCAGCACGCATCCGGTCGGAGTCGGGCTGCTCGACCGCGCCACGCCGGTCGCGCAGGCGCGCGTGACGGCCAAAGTGGACAACCCGGCCTGGTATCCAAACCAGAATACGCGTGATTGGTACCGGCGCGAGAAGAACGAAATCCTGCCGGCCGTGGTGCCGGCCGGGCCGGAAAACCCGCTCGGACAGCACGCGCTGATCCTGGATGCTGACGGCCTGCTGATCCACGGCACCCACAGGCCGTCCGGCGTCGGCATGCGGGTGAGCCAGGGCTGCATACGTCTCTACCCGGAAAGCATCGCCAGCCTGATCGGGCAGGTGCCGGTGGGCACCCGGGTGCGAATCATCGATCAACCGGCGCGCTCGGGCTGGCGGGGCGAAGCGCTTTACCTCGAGGTCGATCCGGCCGGCGATGAGCCGGAAACACGCCACGACGAGGGGGTCTGGCGCGATTTGCGCGCGCACCTGGAAAATCGTGCGGCCGGTCGCGCCGAAGTCGACTGGGACAAGGCGCGGGCAGCTTTCGAGCGGGCCGACGGCGTGCCGGTGGTGGTGGCGTCGACGCAATGAATTAAAACCGCAAAAGGCTTGAACCACGAAGGACACGAAGACCACGAAGAGGAGCGAAACCCTTGGGAACCTCTGAATAATTCTGCACGGACGCGACGAGCCTCTCATCAAACAGGCTTGCCGGTGCGCTTCGCTGCGCTCAACGGCACCCTACAAAGCCACTACTACCCGCGTAGGGTGCCGCTGAGCGCAGCGAAGCGCACCATCTGTTTGGTTCGTGGTTTACCGCCTTTGACTGGTCCCATTCCAAAAAAAACGCCGGGCGAACCCGGCGTTTTCTAGGACACGAATTTGCTGTGCCGACTGTTACTTGCGCTGCATTTCCTGCAGGGCGCGATCCAGCTTGCGCTCCAGATCGGTGCAGCAGTTCTGCGACGCATCTGCGGCCGACTGGGCAGCGCGCGCGGCGGCCATGGCTTCTTCGATCATGCTGCGGGCATTTGCAACCTGACTCTGGGCCTGCTCGGCCATGCGCTTGGCTTCAGCGGCTTCGGCGCGGACTTCTTCCAGCTGCGAGGTCGTGGCACAACCGGCCGCCATGGCGAGTGCGCACCCGGCAACCAGGCTCTTGAGCAAAATTTTCGAATTGCGGACGTTCATTGACATCTCCAGATCACGTTTGGGAGTTATTCAGGGCCGAAATTTCACGCTTCGACCTCCAATGCATATGATGAACCAAGCGGCAAAGGGTTACAAGCACCATTGCGTGTGATCTTGATCACAAAAACCGGCAAAGAAAATATTTTTCAATCCATCGAAACTTTTTGAAACATCCCCGTGTCATAACGAATGCCCTGCGCAGGGCAAGGGTTCGCTTTCCTCCCTGAGCGGACCCACCCCCGGATTCGGTAACGTCCCCAAACCGGATCCAAACCTGAGGCCCCGGGTTCCTCCCTCTCCCGGGGCCTTTTTTATTGTGCCCGGCCTTCGGGCTGCCCTATCGGCTGCGGCGCCCCGATGCGGCGCAATGAACACAACTGAAAGGCCCTGGCGGGCCAACCCGCGCGGCCCGAGGCCGTGTGATCGATTCGCGCGTACACGCACGCGCAAGCGGGTCGCGCGTCCTCGACGTAGCGCTGCTACGCCTGCGGGGCGCTCGGTCGCAAAAACACCCAGCCACACCACCTCGGAACCCCTCGCTGCGATACGGCAGCCCGAACGCCGGGCAGTTTTTGACCGTCGACCCGGCTGCGGCGGGCGCCAATATCGGCGCCTGAGAACACCTCGCTTCGCGACGGCGATCCAAGCGGCGGGTTTATGCCCGTCCGGGGCGTTTACTGCGGCGGCCCAAGGCAGCGGGGTTGCAGCTAACCGAACGCTTCGACAGGCCAATCTCTTGAGGCAATTGCGGCCAAATGCCCCCGAATTGTGTTGCTTTTCGTAGGAGGCGTCTCTGGCGCCGACCGGTCAAGGCTACTTCCCGAATTTTTTCGCGGCCTGGAGACCGCTCCTACGAGTCGAGCCGGCTGAGAATGCAAGCACATGAGGGTGGGGGCTAAGAAAAAGGGAAATGCACACAGTTCGGTCAACGGAAAAATCGATTCGGAGCGTCGCGAGCGCGCCGTGACGGGTGGCGCGCGGAGCGCAGCAACCGCAGTGGACATACGAGTCCATGAGGATTGCAAGCACCGCACGACGCCCGTCACGGGGCGCGCAGCAGCTCTGAATCGATTTTTCTACGAGTGGTGGGGGCGGGAGAGATACGCCTTGCTCTGCATCTCAACCAACCGCGAAACCGTGCGCTCGAACGGCCCGGCCAGCCGCTTGCCGGCATAGATCTGCTCGATCGGGGCCTCGGCCGAGGCAATCAGCTTGACGGCGCGGTCGTAGCATTCGTCGACCAGGTGCACGAATCTGCGCGCGGCGTTGTTGCTGTCGTCGTCCAGCGCCGGGATATTGCTGACGATCAGCGTGGAAAATCGCCAGGTCAACTCGATATAGTCGCCCGCCGAGCGCGGCCCGTCGCACAGGTGCGAAAAATCGGCCCACAACAGCGAACCGGAACGCTTGCGGATCGGCAGTTCACGGCCGCGCACGACGAGATGCCCCTCGACCGCGGGCTGATCCGGGCTGAGGGCGTCGAATTCCTCGGCCAGGCGCCGGTCGGTCTCCGGGCCGGCCGGCACATACCAGGTCGGGTGCCGCTCGAGTTCGCGCAGCCGGAAATCCTCGGCCGCGTCCAGCTCGATCACCCGGCAGTTGCGCTTGATGTTCTCGATCGCCGGGACGAAGCGCTGGCGCTGCAGCCCACCTGCGTACAAGGCATCCGGTGCCTGGTTGCTGGTGGCCACCAGCGTGAGCCCACGCCGGAACCACTGGGCCGAAAGCTCGCCCAGCAGCATTGCGTCGGCAATGTCCTCGACGTGAAACTCGTCGAAGCAAAGCACCCGCGCGCGTTTTCGCAGCTCGGCCGCGAGGTCGGACAGCGGATTGCTGCGATTGCCGAGTTGCTTGAGCCCGGCGTGCACGTCGTCCATGAAGCGATGAAAATGCTTGCGCTCGACGCCGATTTCGGCAGTCTGCAGCGACTGCACGAACAGATCCATCAACAGCGTCTTGCCGCGCCCGACGCCACCGTGGATGTAGACCCCTTTGACAGGCCGCGGACGCCGAAACCAGCCGCCGGAGTGCTTCAGCAGCGCGTCGTGACAGCCTTGCAGCGCCTGGGCCACGTGCACCTGACTGGAATCGAATTTCAGCTTCCCGGCATCGACCAGCGCCTCGTAGCGCTCCGCCGGCCCGGCAAGGTTGGAAGAACTCAGGTCAGTCATCCCAAACGCCTTCGAAGAATCCCTTTGTTACCGGTCACTGATGGGGCTAAAACCCAATGCTGCAACGTTATGAATCGGCACTTTGCAGGAGCCTGCTTGCAGGCGAACAAACACGGGGTTCCGCTGCCATTCGCCTGCAAGCAGGCTCCTGCAAAAGCTTGTCAAGTCAACTGAATGGGGGCTAACCCGCCGAAAACGTAGCGAGCGGGTGCCGGAAGGTGGCCGCCGCACGCCGTCAGGCGCACGCGCAGTAGTTTTGCGGCGGTTCGCCCGGAGCATTCATGGCCCGAACGTCGCGAGACGGTCCCAGGTCCTGCACCCGGACCGGTTCGCGACCGAGCGCACCGGAGGCGTACTTGCCAGTACGGTGAGGATGCGCGACCGATCGAAACGGTGCGGCTGCGGGGCCTGGGGCCGTCGCAGTAGGTTGGGCCATGAATGATCCGGGCTCAGGGCAAATGGTTTTGTACGGCATTCTTCATCAATCCGCGCAGATCCATCAGGCGGCGATGGAAGAAGTGGCCGCTGCCCTCCATCACCACCAGCTCGGGTTTCCTGTCGAGCTTTTCGACCCACTCGAACACCGCCTTGGGCGAAACCACTTCGTCTTCGTCCCCCTGTACCACCAGCCAGGGACAGTTTGGCGAGACCAGGTCCTCAACGCCGTAGCGCTCCACCGGCGGAGCGATGGTAATCAGCATCCGAACGGGGAGATCCTGGGCTGCACGCAGCGAAATCCAGGCGCCGAAGGAGAAGCCACCCAGCCACAGATCGTCGTCGGGGCGAGTGGCGCGCACCCATTCGACCACCGCCAGAAGATCGTCGAGCTCGCCGTTGCCGTCGTCGAATTTGCCTTCGCTTTCGCCGGTTCCGCGGAAATTGAAGCGCACGGTGGCCAGTCCGGATTCGCGCAGCGCACGCTCCATGATGGTGACCACCTTGTTGCGCATGGTGCCGCCGTGCTGCGGATGCGGGTGGCACAGCACGGCAGTTGCCGGGCGCGCCACGTCGGATTCGGGCACATCGGCCATGCACTCCAGGCGTCCGGCAGGCCCGCTGAGCAGGAATTCGGTCTGCTCGGACGGGAACGCTTCGGGGTCGATCGGCTTTTGCTCGCTCATTTCAACCATTCAACCAGTTTCGGACCGGCATGATAACCCAACGAGACAGGCCGCAATTCCTGCTACTGTCGAGGCTTCGAACGCGCCAAGATCAGACTGGAAAATCTGCATGAATCACCTCGCCCACGTCGTGCTGGCAGGTCCCGACCCCGACGACCGCCTGGGCGCCTTCCTGGGCGACCACGTCAAGGGCATCGAGGCTGTCGAGGCGCTGCCGCCCGGCCTGGCGCGCGGCGTTCGCCTGCATCGCAAGATCGATAGCTGGTCCGATCATCACCCGGCAGTCGTCGATCTTCGGGCCAGCAGCGGACCGGAATGGCGTCGCTACAGCGGGGTGATCCTGGACGTGCTGTTCGACGCGATGCTGGTGCGCCACTGGGAAACCTGGCAGGACGTTGCGCTGGACGATTTCGCCCGCGGGATCGACCGCCTGCTGGCCGAACGCAGAAACGAAATTCCGACCAGGCTGGTGCGGTTCGCCGACTGGGCCGCGCGCGCAAATCTCTGGACCCGCTACGACGATCGCGAAATGCTGGAGCAGATATTCACTGGACTGAGCCGCCGTCACGGCAGACCCAGCCCGCTGAAGGATGGAACGATGCTGCTGGACCGCATGGAGCCGGAGATTGAACGGACCTTCGAAGCGCTGTTCCCGTGGCTGCGGCGGCGTGCCGCGGCATTCCGTCAAGATCCCCGGTAATTGCCCGGGTCAGGCGCCGATCATTCCTCGATCTGCGCCAGCATGTATTCGACCGAGGCGCGCACCTGCTCATCGGTCAGATCCGAACGCCCGCCCTTGGCCGGCATGGCGCCGATACCGTCGATGGCGTGCTGGACCAGGGTGTCCTCGCCCTGCGGCAGGCGGTCGGTCCACTGCTCGGCCACCAGCTGCGGGGCGCCCGCGGCGCCGGACATGTGACAGGCCTGGCAGACGTTGTTGTAGATCATTTCGCCGTCGGTGCTGCCGTCGAACGCGACCTGCTGCGCCTGTGACGCGGCAGATTCCTCGGCCGCGGCCTGCGCGGCGGCGCGACCGGTGTCGCCGGCGTAGACGCCGAACACCGGCTCGATGCGGTCGACCTTGGCCACGTCCTGCATCGGATTGTCGCTGCCGGCAAGCTGGTCATTCATGTTGATCGCGAAAAATATGATCAGCACGGCAAAAATCGCCAGCCCGACGATGATCAGGCTGAAGCGCTTCATGAAAACTTTGTCGTCTTGCTCGCTCACGCTTGGGTTCCTTGAATCCGTTGCGACCTGCAGACAGGCCATGCTCGAAACAGGCGCGAATTATACCGTAGCCGTCACGCGTACCGGACAACCCGGAATTCAACCAACACAGCGGCGCCAGCGACCGTCCGGTATCGAAAATCGACCGCCCGTCCGGGATAGCTGGATTTTTTCATCCAACGGGCTATGCTCTGCTCATCGCAATCCATTTCAGGTACGTGGATGACAGAGACAACCCGACATTCGCCAGGAATCCCGCCGACCGCCCGCCGTGCCGGCCAGTCGGGCTTTACCGTGATGGAACTCCTGCTCGCCATTGCCGTGCTCGCTATCGTCACCACGCTCGCCGTGCCGGCATTCACGCAGTTCATCGCGAACAACCGGCTTGCGGCCGAGGCGAACGAGATGGTCGCATCGTTCCAGTTCGCGCGCTCCGAGGCGCTCAAGCGCGGCGTGCCGGTGCAGGTGTGCCCGAGCACCGACGGCAACGCTTGCGGCGGCGGCTGGAGCGATGGCTGGATTGCAGTCGCAGATCCAGGGGATGATCAGGAAGTGCTTCGCGTGTGGACTGCTCCGGGCGATGACTTCCAGTTTACGCCGGCCAACGGAACCGTCGGATTCGAACCAGACGGTTTCGCCACCGGCGCGGCGCTTCAGTTCGACCTCCAGCTCGCCGGGGCCACCGATGGCAACGAGCGCCGCATATTCGTTGAGCGCACCGGCCGCGTGGCTAGCTGTCGTTTTGGCGAAACCGGATGTCCAGGCTAAGTGTCAACAAACATGAGACTCACTATGAATTTTTCAAACTCAAGCCCGGTTTCCTGTTCCCGTGTTCCTGGTCACCGATTCCAGCGCGGCGTGACCCTGATCGAAATTCTGATCACCTTGCTTGTACTGGCCGTCGGCCTGCTTGGTTTGGCCGCGCTGCAGGGTTTTTCGCTGCAGGCGGGGCAGGTTTCATACCACCGAACGCAGGCCACCAATATCGGCTACGAGGTCGCGGATTTCGCCCGCGCCAACCGCTCTGTAGCGAGCGAGGCCTTCCTCGAGACGCTTGGCAACCAACTCGCCCAGGCGCGGCTGCCCTCGGGAAGCGCAGCAGTCGATCTCGACACCACGACCGATGAACTGACGGTCACCGTGACCTGGCTGGACAACCGCGAGGCGGAAGCCGAGACCGCCGGCGAGGGCAGCGCGTCGTTCGAATTCAGCACCCGAATCTGAGGAAGCATTCATGCGTCTGGAACAAGCAACCCAATTTCCGAGGCCCCCGTCGGTCAGCCGGCGCAGTGCTGGTTTCAGCCTGGTCGAACTGATGGTCGCGATCACGCTCGGCCTTCTGCTCACGGCCGGCATGGTACAGCTGTTCAGCAGCACCAAGGTCACGTTCAGGACCAACGATGCGCTGGCGCGGGTCCAGGAAAACGGGCGTTTCACCCTCGAGATGCTCAAGCGCGAACTGCGCGAGGCCGGCACCAATGGCTTCTGTGCAGCGCAACTCGAGGTCCGGAGTCATCTGGACTCGGCCGATACACTCGACGAAATCTTCGATGCCGGCCGGCTGATCATCGGCTGGAATTATGCCGGCACCTCCAGCGGCAATGACTTCACCGTGCCGGAGGATTTAACGCCCCCCGCGGGTACCGGCTCGTGGTCGGGCACCGATATCGGGGCGTTGCCCGGCGCGCTTGCCGGGCAAGTCGTACCGGGTTCCGATGTGCTGATCGTGAGAAGACAACAGCCCATTCCCGGCGTCACGGCCTCGAACACCAACAACAGCGCGATCGATCTGAACACCAATCACGGACTGGAAGACAATCCGGTCGTCATGATTACCGACTGCGCGACCGGCGCCGACCTGTTTCAAGTCACCAACAACGAGAATGCAACCGCTTTCAATCTGGGTGCCGGCGCCGGCGGCGCGACGCCCGGCAACAATACCGGCGGGTGTGGCGGCGGGCTTTGCTGGAGTACGACTTATGACGACAGCATGCAGGCGTTCGAGATCGTCGTGAACGCCTATTACATCGGCCTTTCCGCCCGCGGCGAACCCGCACTGTTCGAGGTCGACCTGTCGCGCGACCAAGCTGATGTCCAGCCGCAGGAACTCGTCGGCGGTGTGGAAAGCATGCAGATTCAGTACGGCTTCAGCCGCAATCCGCCGGCCGGCGACGGCCAGCACGTCGACGACTGGCTGAGCGCCGACCAGATTCCCGCCGACGGCTGGGCCCAGGTGATCGCGATGCGGCTGGGTTTTATCGTGCGTTCCGACGAAAACGCCGACGGTAGCCCCGTCGAGCAGACCTTCGACCTGTCCGACGTCAACGTCGGCACCCAGGGAGATGGCCGAATGCGCCACGCATTCTCGACGACCATTGCACTGCGAAACCGACTTGTCGTGCTTTGAGGACCAACAGATGACGAATGAACTCATTAGATTCAAGCCCTCTTCGGCACGCGCCATTGCGAACCGACCGGTGTCGAAGCAGCGCGGCGCGGCACTGTTCATCAGCCTGATGTTCCTGATCCTGTTGACGCTGATCGGGCTCAGCGCGGCCAATGTGGGCATTCTGCAGGAACGCATGGCCGGCAACGTGCGCGAATCCAACATTGCGTTCCAGAGGGCCGAGGCCGCGTTGCGCGGCATCGAACGCCGAGTGCAGGACGTCACGCTGGGCGGCGGCGGCGGACTGAACGTGATCCCGGACTGGAACGATTTCCAGACCGATTTCGGCATCTCCCGGGGCGATTGTTCGCTGGCCGTGGTCGAGCAGGGCGACGACTACGACACACTGGACTGGACGCCGTCGCCGGACGTGCCGGCCAGCGGCAACCTGCCGCAACCGGACTACGTCATCGTCGAACTCAGCGGCGGCGTATCGGGCGGGCAGATCGTCGGCTCGGCCTGCCGGCCGCTGCAGTCGCAGGATTCCGGCAAGCCCGGCGCCGATGCCGTGTTCTACATGATCATGGCGCGTGCACGCGGGCCTGCCGACACTGCCGACACGGTCGTTCAATCGATCTACTTCTGGCCCATCTGATTTCTGGAATTCATGCCCGGCCACAATGCCGGGAAGACCAATTTTGCTGTCGCACCCGTTCGGAATCTGGAGTAAGCGATGAAACGTATTGAGAAGTTATCCCTGGCACTGATCGTCGGCCTGTTTGGCTTCACCGCCGGCGCGCCGGCACAGGCGCAACTGAATCTGTCGCAAAGCCCGCTGTTCCTGATCACGCCGGTTCAGCCCTCGCTGATCATGGCGGTGGACGATTCGGGCTCGATGGATGGCGAGGTCATCTTTCCGACCAACGATGGCGCGCTCTGGTGGAATACCGACCGCGAAAGCTTCTCCGAATTCAGCGGCGACCTGAATTTCAATACCGCAGGCGGCGCCAACGGGACCTGGAAAAAATACGTCTATCTTTTTCCCAACGGGCACGATGGATCCGGCGGGCATCTCAGACGCTACGATGACGGCAACAACGACCATTTCGCGATACCACCGACGCTAAATTACGCTTATGCCCGCTCCCCGGCTTACAACGCGATCTACTTCGACCCCAGCCAGGAGTATCCGCCGTTCCCGGAGGAGGGCAGCGATACTTTTGGCGATTCCGATCCGACGGACGCAAAGGTGGATCCGCCTCGCGGCGACAGCACGCTTGATTTGACCGTCCCGCTCCTGGATACCAGAGACAACTGGGTGTTCAAGATGTATCGCGGCATGGTGATCCCGGCCGGCACCACAATCAGCCCTGCCGACGGCGATCGCTGTGATCTCAAGGCCCAGGACGGCGACGGCGCCGGCCCCACCGACATCATCGGTTACGCAGAGGGAACCACGCTGCAAGAAAATGCGATCGTCGATGAAGACGACTGCGAAATGGCGATTTCGTACTTGCCGGCGACCTTCTGGCTGCCCGACTCGGCGGATCCACCCGAGGGTTTCAAAGGCACTGCGATACTTGGGGGCCGGGCGCCTAACAACAACGAATCGTTGCTGGGCTATGAAATCACGCCTGACAACTTCGACAACTATGCCGAGATGATTCAGAAGTTCGCCAACTGGTTTTCGTATTACCGCAAGCGCTCGCTGCTCACGCGCGCGGCGCTGGGACGGTCGTTCGAAGACGTCGACTTCCTGCGAACCGGCGTTTTCACGATCAACAATCTGAACAATGTCTCGATGCTCAACATGAGCGCCGACGCCGACCGGACGAGCTTCTACGACTGGCACTACCAGCTCAGAGGCGTCGGCGGCACGCCCAACAAGCAGGCAGTCAATCATCTCGGCAACCAGTTCAGGCGCACCAATGCCACCGGCGGCGCGCCGATCCTGGAAGCCTGTCAGCGAAATTTCGGCATGCTGGTCACCGACGGCTTTTCCAACCCGGCCACGATCAGCGGCATCGGCAACGAAGACGGCGACCTGCCCGCGCCGCTGGGCGATTCGACCAGCGGCACCATGGCCGATCTCGCCTATACCTTCTATCGCGACAATCTCAGACCGGATCTCGAGGCTGATCGCGTGCCCACCCCGTCGGCGTGCAACCAGGCCAACCCGCCCCTGGATATCGATTGCGAAGACGACCCGCACATGAATCTCTTTGCCATCAGCCTGGGGGCGAAGGGCATCGAGTTCGGCGTCAACGAGGCGGCCACCGAGGACCCGTTTGCAAACCCGCCGTCGTGGCCCACGACGTTTCCGCAGCGCCATCCCAGCGCGGTCGACGACCTCTGGCATGCAACGCTCAATACCCGGGGCGAGATGTTTTCGGCGACGAATCCACAGGAACTGGTCGACGCACTCACCGGCGTGCTGACCGAAATTGCCTCGCGCATCGAGCCGGTCGGCGTTTCGGCAACGTCGACCCGTCTGGACGAGGACACCCAGTTTTTCGAATCCGAACTCGACTCGACCACCTGGTCGGGCAATCTCAGGGCAATCGACGCGAATCAAAATGTAGAAAACTGGAGTGCCGAAGATAATTTGCCCGCTCACGGCTCAAGGACGATCACGACCAGCATCGGGGGTTCAAGCGAAAGCTTCACGACCAGTGCGGCGGTGCGTACCGCAGTTTTCGGCGACACCGCCGTCGATCTGATCGAAGTTGCGCGGCAGAACCGGGTCATCGAATATCTGCTCGGCGATCAGAGCAACGAGATGCAGAACGGCGGTCCATTCCGCGATCGCGAGGGTTTGATCGGCGACATCGCGAATTCCCGGCCCACGTTCGTCGGTCCGGTCAACGAGGGCTGGGGGCGGCTGGATGCGGGTTATCTCGATTACATCGATCCCGAAAAGCCAGGTGGAAAGAAGGATCTGAACATGGTGCTTGTGGGCGCCAACGACGGCATGCTGCACGCCTTCGATTCGGACAGCGGCGTCGAGAAATTCGCCTATATCCCGTCCATGGTCCACGAAAACCTGGCGCAGCTTGCCGACCCGGACTACGTTCACCGCTTTTACGTCGACGGCCAGATCGGCGTGGGCGACTACCAACCCGGTGGCGGCGGCTGGAGTACCGTCGCGGTCGCAGGCCTCGGCGCAGGCGGCAAGGGCGTATTTGCCGTTGACCTGCAAAGCAAGGAAGTTCTTTGGGAAATCACCGAGGACGACCTTGATGTGGGCGACGACATCGGC
>Ga0209936_1000543_pt1 | contig 22770 bp, 22 predicted proteins | sample SalPonR1_A_D1_MG_FD_185694 | JGI IMG/M metagenome (GOLD analysis project Ga0209936, IMG submission 185694) | Salt pond soil microbial communities from South San Francisco under conditions of wetland restoration - Salt Pond MetaG R1_A_D1_MG... ... | reverse complement strand
ATGCAAAACGATACATCGCGAAAAACCACTTAAAGTAATTTATGAGGCTTCTACTGAAATTCGGCCTTCCATTATGAATGCTACACTTATAATTATTGTGGCCTTTATTCCGCTGTTTTTCCTTGGCGGGATGGAAGGGCGCATGTTAAAGCCTCTGGGTATTTCATATATTGTGGCTCTCTTTGCCTCGTTGATTGTGGCTGTAACCATTACACCGGTATTATGTAGTTTTTTACTTACCAACGAAAAAAGAATAAAAAAGCATAAACACGGAAGCTGGTTTGAACAACGACTACGAAAAATATATTACGGCTCCTTAAAAAAAGTTTTGCAATATAAGCGTACCGTTGTTGCATCAGCAGCAATTTTGTTTGTTGCCACAATCGTACTGTTTACTCAATTCGGGAGTAACTTTTTGCCGCCTTTTAATGAAGGTTCGCTAACGATAAATTTAAATACTTTGCCGGGAATATCGCTTCAGGAATCCAATAAACTCGGACGTAAAGCAGAAAAGATTCTGCTTGATATTCCTGAAATTCAATCTTTAGCCCGTAGAACCGGTCGTGCCGAACTGGCAGAACATTCATTTGGTGTTAACGTTTCGGAACTGGATGTTCCTTTTGAGCTAAAAGAACGCTCAAGGCAAGAATTTTTAGCCGATGTCAGAAGCCGGTTAAGCCAGATACAGGGAGCCACTGTAGAAGTGGGGCAGCCCATTACACACCGTATGGACCATATGTTATCGGGAACAAAAGCAAATATTGCTATCAAACTTTTTGGAAATGATTTAAATGAAATGTATCGTGTGGCTAATACCATAAAAGATGAGATTGAAGATGTGAAGGGAATTGGTGATTTATTAGTTGAACAACAAATTGAGATTCCCCAGCTAAAGATAAAGCCTAAACGAGAGATGCTGGCAAAATATGGAATTCCGCTCAATCAGTTTTTGGAATTTATCGATTACGCTTTTGCCGGAGAAAAAGTGTCTGATGTATTCGAAGATGAAAAATCTTTCGACCTTGTACTGCGTTTTGATGAAAAATACAGAGACAATATCAATGCTATCCGGGAAGCAATGATCGATACGCATGACGGACAAAAAATACCATTGTACTATGTAGCTGATATTACATCGTCCTCAGGACCAAACACTATTAACCGCGAAAATGTGCAACGCAAAATTGTTGTTTCTGTAAATGTTGCCGGCAGGGATGTGGGTAGTGTTGTTAACGACATACAAGAACGTGTTGTTAATCATATTTCTCTTCCCGAAGGTTATCGTATAGAATATGGCGGGCAGTTTGAAAGTGCCGAAAATGCTTCAAAGATATTAGCCATAACCTCTATGGTCGCTTTATTAATTATTTTTCTTATTCTTTACCAGGAGTTTAAACAAATAAAACTGGCAGCTATTATATTGGTAAATTTACCGTTGGCTTTAATCGGTGGAGTAATTGCCATATGGTTTTCTTCAGCAGTTATAAGCATCCCGGCTATCATCGGGTTTATTACTTTATTTGGAATTGCTACAAGGAATGGTATCTTATTGATTTCCAGATATCAAAATATCAATAAAAAAGGAATTAAGTTATATGATGCAGTGTTAAGGGGTTCGTTAGATCGCTTAAACCCGATTTTAATGACTGCCTTAACCGCTGCGTTGGCATTAATTCCTTTAGCAGTTGCCGGAGATAAGCCCGGAAATGAAATTCAAAGCCCGATGGCTGTTGTTATTCTTGGAGGTCTGTTAAGTTCTACCTTCCTGAATATTTATGTAGTACCGGTTATCTATCTTCTAATCAATAAAAGTAAAAATCATGATGAAGAATAAAATAATTTTTTTGTTGGCATTGTTATGGATGATTTCTGTAAATACATCTGCTCAATCCATTCAGGATATATTAAAAACCATTGAAAAAAATAACCTGGAGATTCAGGCTGGGCAGAAGTTTTTAAATAGTAAAGAACAGGAATATAAACACAATGTTTTACCCGAAGGACCTGAATTTTCGTATGGATATTTTCCTGATAATTCGAACAACCCCGGACCCAAAGAGACATTTCAAATAAGCCAGTCTTTTCAAATGCCTTTTTTTTACAGAAATCAGTCGAAATATTCTAAGTTGCTGGTTGAAAAAGAACAGGTAAACCAAAATCTGTTGCGGCAAGAGATTCTTTTCCGGGCTAAATCACTACTTATCGAATATATCTATTATACTAAAATGGAGCTGGAGCTGGAAAAAAGACTTGAACATGCTGAAAATCTTTTTGAAGCTTACCAGCAGAAACTGGAATCCGGAGACGGTAATGTATTGGAAATGAACAAATCGAAGCTGCATCTTTTGCATCTAAAAAATCAGCGTAAAAGAAATGTCAGTGAATCAAACAGGATAAAAGAACAACTGGTTTATTTAAATGGAAAGCAGGAGTTAGATCTGGATATTTCAACCTATAAAATTTCCAATAATTACAGTGTAGACTCTGTTTTGCAGGATAGACTTACCAATGGACAGAAAATTACTTTTTCCAAAATACAATCCAATTCTTCTGAACAATTGCTGAAAGTAACCAAAAACAAGCAGCTGCCTGAATTTAGTGTTGGCTATGGTGGTGAAACGGTTGCCGATGAGAAATTCAGGGGTTTAATTGTTGGGGTTTCCATCCCTTTATGGGGAAGTGCTTCTGCAATAAAAAGTGCCAGATATCAATCGGAATACATGCAACTAAATCATCAATTGATGATAAAACAAGTACAAACCGAGGTTAATGTGCAGGTTGAGAAAGTGGAATCACTGGCCAACAGCCTGAATGATTTTAAGGAAACGTTAAGCCAGGTAAATAATATTGAGCTGCTGAAGAAAGCAAAATCTCTGGGAGAGATCTCCATGATTGAATATTTTATGGAGATCAGCTATTTTTATCAGGTTTACGATGATTTTCTGATGATTGAAAAAGAGTATTATCTGGCATTAGCTGAATTATTCAGATATAGATTATAATAAAAAAATCCTGTCAGGATCCCTTTTCCTGACAGGATTTAATAAAAAAATAAATTTTCTTTAAAAAATCACTCATTGTGTTTCACAAGCACCGGCACCACAGCCGCAGCTTATTCCCTGATCTTTTAAATTATCCGGATGATTACTGCATGACCCTCCGCGAAATTCTCCTTTTTTAGTAAATAATAATCGAACGGATAATGCTAAAACAGCAATTAGAATAAGAATAACGGATAATATTAATAATTCTAAAACGGGCATATTTTACTCCTTTCTGCTTTATATTCCTTTATTTTTTAACAAGATTTTTACTATAGTGTTCATTAAAATACCCAATAATTTAAAATTATGGGTGTGAAAAGTTAAGTTGTTGACATTCATGACTATATTGGTTAACTTTATACATTCTTTTTTTATTAACTAACCCTTACCCATTATGAAAAGATTAGTTGGCTTACTAGTTCTGTTGATTTTTGTTTTGCAAAGTTTTGCAATCGAACCTGTTAATCCTTATAATCCGGAATCGAACTCATCTTTTATGCACGAAAATTCGATTTCTATTTACCCCCCTGCATCAGAATATGATTTATCCATAATGAATTTACAACTGGATGTATTAGGAATTGTTTTTTTTGGTCCTCAAGTTACCCTTGATTTTCAATTTGCAAATATGATTGCTGTTGGGCCTTATTTTCGATGGCATTACGCTGGAGTATTTTATCAGGGAATTGTGACCGACTGGTTTTCTGATGAGACAACTACTTCAATTGCCAGTTATTCCATTGGAGGGCAGGTAAAATTTTTAATTCCGATTGGGAGTGGACAACACAGGCCATATATTGAAGTTGGATTTGAAAAGTCGATTGGTTCAGACTGGTGGAATCCGGAAGGAACGTGGGGTAAACGTATTTACGAATACGAATCCAATGTTTTTCATCTTAATGCAGGATACCGGTTACTTACTGAGGGAAGTTTTAATTTATCTGCTGCTGTTGGTATAGGTTTTTCAAAGGATACAAAAAATATTGGATACTATGAGGATGGTGAAGGTGATATCGATTATTATCAACTTGAATCAAGAGTCTTGCCTATGGTACAGCTAATTATAGGCTGGCAACTAGGAAAATAACCTTGAGAATAAGATCACTGTATTTGCCCTGTATTTTGCAGGGCTTTTTAATTAAAATCAATCTATATTGTTTTTATATATTGATATAGTTGGATACATGTCTTATATTTAACCTAAATAAATACCTAAATTTTTTATGGACAAATCAGCATTGATATCCGATTTTGAACCAACAAATGATAATATGCTTAATATATTACACAGGCTTCAAAATAATAATCCGAACAATTACCTTACTACTGAAGATTTAAACCTTGTAGCTGAGTATCTGAATACTACCTACAGCTCGGTATATGGTGTGGCTAAATATTATTCTATGTTTAGCTTAAAACCGAGAAGTAAAAATATTATCCGAATATGCAAATCTCCTGTTTGTCATATGATAAGTGGTAAAAGTTTGATTGAGATAATTGAAAATGTACTGGACATTAAAATGGGAGGTACTACCAGCGACATGCTTTTTACCTTAGAACCATCGGAATGTTTAGGTCATTGTGCTCAGGCTCCGGTAATGATGATTAATGATAAAATGTATACCGATTTGAATGAAGATAAAATAAAAGAAATTTTAGAGAAAATTAGAAATAATAACCCAACTAAAAAATTATCGTGATTAAAGAAAAAAAAATAGCTTTAGTAAATGCCGGGAAATATAACCCCGAAAGTATTGATGAATATTTAGCATTGGGAGGATATAATAAGGTAAAAAAAGCATTACAAAAAAATCCTGTTGATATTATCGATTTACTCATTGATGCTAAATTAAGAGGCAGGGGAGGAGCAGGTTTCCCCACAGGACTTAAAAATAAATTTACCAATGAATCTGTTTGTGAGCGATGTGTGCAAAAATATATCGTATGTAACGCCGACGAAGGAGAACCCGGAACCTTTAAAGACCGGGTAATTATGGAACAAGATCCTCATGTTTTAATCGAAGGGCTTATTATTGCAGCATTTGCTATAGGAGCAACCAAAGGGTATATTTATGTACGTGGCGAATATACAAAATCCATCCAGATGCTTCAGGTTGCATTGCAACAGGCAAAAGAAAAAGGGTTTTTAGGGGAAAATATGTTGAACACTGGATTTGATTTAGATATTGAAATCAAGCTGGGTGCAGGCTCATACTTGTGCGGAGAAGAGCTGACATTATTGGAATCACTGGAAGGAAAACGAGGGTACCCTCGTATTAAACCTCCATTTCCTGCCGAGAAAGGGTTGTTTGGCATGCCTACTTTAATTAATAATGTAGAAACCTTTGCTCATTTACCCTACATTATTGAACATGGAGCAGAACATTATAAATCGATGGGAACGGAGAAGTCTCCAGGAACAAAAATTTTTACAATAAGCGGTGATGTGAACAAACCGGGATATTACGAAACGCCAATGGGAGTTACCCTTCGTAGTCTGATAGATGATTTAGCCGGCGGAATGAAAGACAATAAAAAATTTAAAGCTGCTATTCTGGGGGGTGCTGCAGGTACTTTTGTGGATGAAACAGTTTTAGATACCTCAATGGGTTTCGATACACTAAAAGAAAAAGGTGCTGTACTTGGTTCCGGAGCAATTATCGTAATGTCGGAAGAAAGATCCATCTTTGATATGACTTACTCTATACTTGAGTTTTTTAAACACGAATCCTGTGGGAAATGTGTTCCTTGCAGAATTGGTACGGCCCAATTAATGATTATGATGGACAAGGCAAAAGAAAACTCAACGATAAAAAGCCAGGTTCTTGATCAACTTATATACGAAGCTGATTATATGGCGAAAAACTCTCTTTGTCCACTGGGTCAGTCACCGATTTTACCCCTAAAAAGCTTAAAAAAATATTTTCACCATCAATTTTAGTATCAGAAATCAATTCCTATGAGTAAACTAGTGAATATCATCATCGACGGTAAAAAGTTAAAAGGACCTGAAGGAGCAAACCTTTTACAGGTTGCCAAAGATAACGGAATTAAAATTCCCAGTTTGTGCTATCATAAAAAATTAAGTCCTACCGGTGCATGCAGGCTTTGTGTGGTTAAAATAAAGGATGTAAACGGATTAGTTATGTCGTGTACGGTTGCTGTTAAGGATGGAATGGAAATTACAGCCTTTGATAATGAGCTGGAAGAAACCCGGAAGCATACGCTTGATTATTTATTAGCCGAACATAACGAACATGCTGATGGAACTTATAGCGATGAGTTTCGGGATTGGATAACACACTATAAGCTTGATAACCCAAAAAACCGAAAATATCCATCTTTTTTTAAAGATTTAGATTATAAGCTTGATGATAGTTCACCTGTCTTAACATACGACGCTACGAAATGTATAAAATGTTTCAGATGTATAAAGGCATGTGACGAGGTTCAGGGGAAGAATGTCCTTTCATTTTCAGAGCGCGGAATTACTTCCTACATTATTGCCGGATTTGATCAGTGGAATGAATCGGAGTGTGATGGTTGCGGCGAATGTGTTCAGCTATGCCCTACCGGCGCTTTGGTTGAAAAACCACATCGTGATAAGATTCAATTAGAAAAAATGGAGAAAAAGGTTAAAACCACATGCCCATACTGTGGTGTAGGATGCCAGATAGAATTACTGGTTCAAAATGGTAAAATTGTCCGTTCTAATGGCGTTGAGGGTGTTTGGCCCAACGATGGACGGTTATGTGTTAAAGGCCGGTTTGGTTACGATTATGTGCATAGCCCTGAGCGGTTAACCACACCATTGATTAAGAAAAACGGTAAATTTGAAGAAGCAGGCTGGGATGAGGCACTGGATTTAATTGCCCGTAAATTCACAGAAATAAAAGAAAAATATGGAAATGATGCTTTAGCGGGATATGCATCTGCCAAGTGTACCAACGAAGATAATTACCTGTTTCAGAAATTTATACGAATGGTTTTTGGTACCAATAATATCGACTATTGTACCCGTTTGTGCCATGCATCTACAGTTACGGCTATGCTTAAATCCATTGGGGATGGAGCCGGCAGTAACTCAATTCAGGATTTTGCTACTACCGATTGTTTGTTTGTTACCGGGAATAATATGATTGAAACTCATCCGGTAACAGCAACTTATGTGAAAAACGGAATTTATGCAGGTAAGAAACTTATCGTGTGCGATCCGAAATGGACACCCTTGGTAAAATATGCCGACATCTGGATACAGCCGCGTTTAGGAACCGATATTGCCTTGTTGAATGGAATGATTCGGGTGATTATTAAAGAAGATTTAATAGACGAAGAATTTATCAGAAAAAGAGTGGATGGCGGATTAGATGCCTTTGAGGAGTTAAAGCAACTGGTTGAAAAGTATACGCCCGAAAAAACCGAAGAGATAACTTCTGTGCCTAAGGAAAAGATGATGGCTGCTGCACGTATGTATGCAACCTCCGAAACATCTATGATTGCTACCGGAATGGGAATGAGTCAGCAGGTTACGGGCACAAACAATGTATTCTCGCTTATTAATATGATGTTGATTACCGGACAAATTGGAAAAGAACGAGCCGGAATTGATCCCCCACGGGGACAAAATAATGTTCAGGGAGCTACGGATGTAGGTTGTTCTCCAATTATTTATCCCGGATATATTCCGGTTACGGATGAGGAAAACAGGAAGCGAATAGCCAAATTGTGGAATGTGGATTATGAAAATTTGTCGGCAAAACCGGGTTTAACAACCGTAGAAATAATGCATGCTGCTTACGATGATAAAATAAAAGGGTTGTTTATCATGGGGGAGAATCCGATGGTTACTGATCCTGACCTGAATCATACCGAACAAGCCTTAAAAAAAATGGACTTTTTGGTGGTTCAGGATATTTTTCATACCGAAACGACTCCTTTTGCTGATGTTATATTACCTGCTTCTTCGTTTGCTGAAAAAGACGGGACCTTTGTAAATAGCGACCGGAGAGTTTTACGCGTGCGCAAGGCAGTTGAAATGCCCGGAGAAGCTGAAGAAGACTGGAAGATTATTGTTAAAATCGCTGAACAAATGGGATACGACATTGGGAATTATCAAAATGCTTCGGAAATTTTTGATGAAATTGCACAGGCTGCACCTATGATGGCAGGAATATCGTATGACAGAATAGAATATGAAGGCATACAATGGCCTTGTCCAACAAAAGATCATCCGGGAACCGATACCCTGTTCCTGGATAAGTTTAATACACCCAACGGAAAAGCAATATTAAATCCGGTAGAGCATGTGCCCCAAACCGAAAAGACCAGTAAAGCGTTTCCTTTTATTATGAATAGCGGGCGTATTCTTTATCATTATCATACAGCAACCATGTCGAGAAAAAATAAGGCATTGACCGATTTTGCCAACGAATCTTATGTTCTGATGAATACGGGCGATGTGGTTAAATATGATTTTAAAGATGGACAAAAAGTAAAAGTAACATCTAAACAGGGAGTTTTAGAAACCACATTAAGAGCAAGCGACCATGTAGCTGTGGGAGAATTGTTTATGCCCTGGCATTATTCAGAATCGCCGGTAAACCGCTTAACACGCAGCGATTTGGATCCTTTTTCTAAAATAGCAGCGTTTAAATTAACGGCTTGTAAAGTAGAGAAGGTTTAATGGATAACTTTTTTAATATAATTAATTATTGGATTGGGAGGAAACTAGATTAATAAGTAACATTGAAAGGTCAATTTTTACTTATAAAGTTGCCTTAGCTATTTTATAGAGATACTTAATCAATCCTTTTGCTTTCAACTCTTTCTTTATGTATCTTTAACAAAAATCATAATATCTGTAATTAGATCATTATATTAATTGTACAATTAAAAAGAATATTTTTTGGAAGATCAGGATAAACCATCACCAAACTTGCTTAAAGACGAACTGGGACGAATTTTTATGATCAGTTTTGGAGTGTTCCTCTTTGTACTATTCTTTCAGCCTTTTCCTTTGGAAACACTCGATTACAATAACCGGTTACTTTATGTTGCAGGTTTTGGAGGGATTACCTTTTTTGTTTCGGTTTTAATATTAGTGGGTTTACCTCTGGTTCTACCCAAGTGGTTTAGAACAAGCGAATGGGAAAGTGGTCCCCCGTTTATACTCAATGCGTTGTTGGTAATTGTAACAGCTACCGCTTTTGCCTTTTATATCCGGTTTGTTGGAAAAAGCACCCTGTCCCTGTATATTATTTTTAAAATGGCTTTAGTATGTCTTATTCCTGTATTTATCCTCGTTATTTTATATAAAAACAAAAGCCAGGGACGGATTATTGAGTTATTGAGAGAACAAAACAAGACCTATTTTTTTAAAATAAATGAACTGGAAAAATACAATGAAGAAAAAGAAATAGCGATTTTGTCATCAAACAAAAAGGAAAAATTAGTTTTACAGCCTATAGATATAATTATCATTCAGTCGGCTGATAATTACATTGAAATTTACCATTATAAAAATGATGTTCTTGAGAAAACAATTATCAGAAATACCCTGAAAGATGTTGAATCTCAACTTATTCCCTATAAAGATATTATCCGTTGTCATCGTACATGTTTGGTTAATGTAAATTATATCGATAAAATTATTCGTAATTATAGTGGTCATGTTCTTAAGATTAAGGAATTAGATAAGAAAATTCCTGTTTCAAGACAATATGTAATTCCTTTAAAAAATGTGTTTTTAACCAAAAAGTAAGCATACAATTGGCCACAGGATAGAGTATATTCGCCACAAAAACATCTGATTGCTCCCATTTGTATTGCCATACAACCCATTAGTTTTTTTCAGGTGAATTTCATACTTAACTTGCTATGAAATAAAAATGTAAAGGCATGAAAAATTTTGTAGAAAAGTATTGTGAATTTCCAACCACCTTACGAAGGCCCATGTGGCGTATTTGGCATAAACTATTGATTCGTTTTGATAAGGATATAAGTGCCAACTTCATGAATTACGGTTATGCAAGCCTTAATGGAGATCGCCCGATTGCTTTAGAGCAAAAAGACGAAGTAAACCGCTATTGTATTCAATTATACGATCATGTCGTAAGTAGCGTTGATTTGGAAAAGAAAAAAGTACTGGAAATAGGCTCAGGAAGAGGAGGTGGAGCAGATTATATCACCCGCTATTACAAGCCGCATAAATATACAGCAGTTGATATCTCTTCAAGTGTAATTAATTTTTGTAATCGATTTTATCAGGTTCCCGGATTATCGTTTGTTGAAGGGCGTGCAGAAAAATTACCTGTTAATGGAGAGACTTTTGATGCCGTAGTTAATGTCGAGTCAGCCAGATGTTATAGTAATATTGAAATTTTCTTTAACGAAGTATATCGTGTATTGAATGACGACGGACATTTCTTATTTGCTGATATGATAGAAAAAGATGAAATAGACTCAATAAAAGGCAGTCTCCAAAAATGTGGGTTCACAATTAAAAAAGAAAATAATATTACCCAGAATGTAGCTAAAGGATTAACATTGGATACCCAACGAAGAGAAAAATTAATCAAGAAAAAAATTCCGGGATTTCTTCAGAAATCATTTTTAGAATTTGCCGGGGCAAAAGGGACCAATCGATTTGATTCTTTTAATAACGGGAAATTTGAGTACTGGAGTTTTGTGCTAACAAAAAACTAAGTTAATACTATGCATATTTGACAACTATTGGCATAGGAAATAACTTAGAATGAGGAGGAAAAAAGATGCAGCAAGTAAGTTATTCGGTGCAGAATAAACCTGAATTTATGTCTGAACTGAGAGAGCAGGTAGCTGATTATTTCGAGGAAAATCATTTATCTGAGAATGGTAATTTAAATTTATTTTTAAAAACCGTTTTTATGTTTGCCGTTTTTCTTACACCCTATTTTTTACTCCTGTTTGGGCAAATTCATTCTCTTCATGGTGTTTTTATTAGTTATGTAATTATCGGACTTGGACAAGCGGGTGTTGGGATGGCTGTTATGCACGATGCAAATCATCGATCGTATTCAAAAAATAAGGTTATAAACCGATGGATGAGTAAAAGTTTATATTTACTGGGTGGATTTCCTGCTACCTGGCAATATCAGCATAATACCATGCATCATGGCTATACAAATATTGATGGTATGGATGAAGATATTAATCCCGGGCCGGTTTTACGTCTGTCTCCGCATAAGCCTTTAATGAAAATTCATAAATATCAGCATATATATGCATGGTTCTTATATGGTCTAATGACGCTGCTTTGGATAACGGTAAAAGATTTTAAACAGCTGTACAGATATCATAAAAGTAATGTTTCATTAACTGATAAGTACTCTTATAATCAGATGTTAATGACCCTTATCTTTTCTAAATTATTATATTATTCGGCATTTATTGTGGTTCCCATTATTATGTTACCTTTTACATGGTACTGGATTATTATAGCTTTTCTTATAATGCATTTTGTGAGTGGGTTTATATTAAGTGTAATATTTCAGACCGCTCATGTAATACCTACATCCGAATACCCATTACCCGATGAAAAAGGGGATATGGAAAATAACTGGGCCGCTCATCAACTGTATACGACATCTGATTTTGCCCCTAAAAATAAAATTTTAGGATGGTTTATTGGGGGTTTAAATTGCCAGGTTGAGCATCATTTGTTTCCCAATATAAGCCATGTTCATTATCATAAAATTTCGGATATAGTAAAAAAAACCGCCCGGAAGTATGGTTTACCGTACCATGCCCAGAGTAGTTTTTTTAAAGCAGTTGTTCAGCACAGAAAAATGCTTAATAAACTTGGATTGGATTAATATACTTCGTCAGCTATATAAACGTTATACTTATCTTTAGAAAAATTATTTAACTAGCTTTACATTTACAGCTACCAGACCTTTTGGGCCTCTTTCAATTTCAAAGCTAACAATATTTCCCTCATTAACCTCTTCAAGCATATTGTTTATATGCACAAAAACACTCTCTTTAGTTTCTGAATCCTTAATAAAACCATATCCTTTAGAATCATTAAAGAAAGTTAACGTTCCTTTTCGTAACGGATCGAGTTCATCTTCTTTACTTTTGTTCGGAACACTTACTAAAATATCTTCCGCTTTGATATCATCTTTTTCATCCGGATCAGGAGGAGTTGAAGTGATTACTCCATTTTTGTCAACATAGGCAATCATGTCGTCTATGTTATCCTTTTCACCTTCTTTTTTTTCTAATCTTTTTTGTACTTTATCTTTTCTTTTTTTCTCTTTTTTTCTTCGTACTTCTTTTTTGTTGAATGATTCTTGTGATCGGCCCATAAATAAATTTTATTTTTAGATTAATATATTTTTTTATTTTGATTAGTTGTTAATCAAGAAATGAATATTTCCCTTTCAGCAAAGATTTTAGTCTAATCAATCCCCGCCGCCTTATTTGTCTTATCCGTTCGGATGACATATTATAAATTACCGCCATATCATGTAATGAGTAAACCTGGCTATCAAACAGCCCAAACGACATGGTTAGTATTTCTGCTTCACGGGGGGTGAGTTTTTTAAGTGCCCGGCTAATATTTGTGGTTAACGACTCTTGTAATAAGTTGTTATCTGGTGATGGAATATCTCCTGTTTGCACCAAATCGTATAAACTAAACTCCGAGTCACTTTCATTTGCGATGGGTTTATCGAACGAAGCCTGTCGTTTTTTTATATGATTGGCCGTTTTTACCTCATCATTAGATAGATCAAGATAATTAGCCAGTTCAGCTTCTGTAGGTTCCCTTTCAAGTTGTTGTTCAAGATAAGGAATGGCACCTGAAATTTTATTAATTGATGATAATCGGTTAATAGGTAACCGTACAATTCTGTTTTGGTTTGATATAGCTTGCATAATGGATTGACGTATCCACCAGACAGCATAGGAGATAAATTTAAATCCCCGGGTTTCATCAAATTTTTTAGCTGCTATAACCAGCCCAACATTTCCTTCATTAATTAAATCAGAAAACGATAAACCATGATTTTGATATTGTTTGGCTACCGATACAACAAAGCGCAGATTTGAAAGCACCAACTTATCCAGGGCATCGCTATCGCCATTGCGTATGCGAACCGATAATTCGACTTCTTCATCAGCCGTTAGAATGGTATACTTACTTATATCTTGAAAATAACAATTAATGGATGCCTCGTTTCGAAGGGTTATTTGTTTTGTTATTTTTAATTGCCTCATTGATCTGATTTTGATTCAATAATAAAAGTTATACTAGAGGATATATTTATACCTGTTCTTATCCTAATAAATAAAAACAGGTATCTAATATCCAATGAAATATGCTCTATGCTGGTTTTACATGAGTAGCATACAGGCCTTTATCACCTTGTTTTGTCTCAAAAACAACGTTTTGATCAGCTTGAAGACCTTCATAAGCAGTTACTAAACCACTTCGATGTACGAATATATCATTTCCATCTTCCGATTCGATAAATCCGAATCCTTTGATACTATCGTACCATTTTACTTTTCCGTTAATCATCTTTTGGTTGAATTATCGGTTATAATTATCTCTTTTGGGTTTAGCTTCATTAACAACAATCTCTCTGTTTTCGAAAGTTGCTCCGTTCAGTTCTTCGATTGCTTTTTTTGCTTCTTCTTCATTTTCCATGGTAACAAAGCCAAAACCTTTACTTCTGCCATTGTACTTATCCACAATAACTTTTGCCGAACTTACCGTTCCATAATCTGCGAAAATACCTTCCAGGTCATTTTCATTTACCTTGTAATCAAGGTTTCCTACATAAATGTTCATCGTAATTTTATTTAAATGGTTTGCTTTTAATTACAGGAAAGTTTTGTGTATTTAGAAAAGATATGCTTTTCCTCTTTTCTTTGATGAAAGTGGATTTATTTAATACTTGACCAGATAAACCTAACTTATAAATTGCTGTTAATTAAAAGTTTAAAAAATGATTTAAAACGAATGCCATGATAAGTGAAAGGTTATTAAAAATCACTTGATCAAAGCACAACATTTAATCTTGTCAAAGGTACGGTTTTATTTTCAAGGGAGTACTATGGATTTGCTTTTTTATTTATATCTCCAAATACAATTTCTTAGAAGCTCTGTGTAAATCAAAGCTGCTTTAAGGGAAATTCTCTTTTCTATTAAAGTTCTGAATTAAAAGAATATCTTTGCGGTTAAAACATTGAAGTTAAAGATGATGAAATTTACCGCATTTAATTTAAATGAACATATTCTTGAGGCGATTTCTTATATGGGTTTTAACGAAGCTACGCTTGTACAGGAGCAAGCCATTCCGGAAATTATGTCAGGGAATGATCTGATTGCCTGTGCTCAAACGGGTACGGGTAAAACCGCAGCATTTGTATTGCCTGTGATTGATAATCTTTCACGAGAAAATGAAACATCGTTAAGTACATTAATTATTGTGCCTACCCGCGAGCTGGCCATGCAAATTGACAAAGAGATACAGGGATTTTCTTATTTTACAAACATTGGCTCATATCCTGTTTATGGAGGAGGTGATGGGCAGGATTTTGATACAGAACGAAATGCTTTAAAAGGAAATACCAATATTATTGTTGCTACCCCGGGAAAATTGATATCTCATCTAAAAATGGGCTATGTAAAGTTTGATGATATCAAATATTTAATTTTAGATGAAGCCGATAAAATGCTTGACATGGGATTTTATGAGGATATCATGAAAATTATATCTTATATTCCTAAAAAACGACAAACGCTCATGTTTAGCGCCACCATGCCTCCAAAAATCAGAAAACTTGCCGGTCAGGTTTTACGAAATCCCAAAGAAATAAATATCGAACTTTCCAAACCTGCAGAGGGAGTTTTACAAGCCGCTTATTTAGTATTTGATGAGCAAAAAACAGCCTTGATAGACTATTTAATTAAAAATAAGCCTGACTACGAGAGTATTCTTATTTTTACTTCGACCAAAAGTAATGTCTCCACAATTGTGCGTAAGCTTAAGGCAAATAATCTTTCTGTTGAAGGAATTTCTTCCGATTTGGAGCAGGAAGAACGGGAGAGTGTACTTTCACGTTTCCGTGCTAAACGTACAAGGATATTGGTAGCTACAGATGTCATCAGCCGGGGGATTGATATAAAAGATATCCATCTGGTTATTAATTATGATGTACCCCAGGATGCTGAAGATTACGTGCACCGTGTGGGTAGAACAGCACGTGCAGCAGCTACCGGAGTGGCCCTTACATTTATTAATAAAGATGATATGTTTCGATTTAAACGGATTGAAAAATTGATTGAAACAGAAATCATTAAGTTACCTCTACCGACAGAGTTAGGTGAAATGCCGGAATGGAATACAAAACCCGAGAAAAAATACCATAAAAAGAATTTTAAACGAAAACGTAAATAAAAAAAGCCTGCTGAAAAATCAGCAGGCTTATACATTCGGTAAATTTTTTAAAGCAATCTTATATAACTCTTACGTTTACTGCGTTTAATCCTTTTTTACCTTCTTGTAATTCAAACTCCACGTGGTCGTCTTCACGAATTTCGTCAATTAAACCTGATACGTGTACAAAATGTTCTTTGTCTGAATCGTCTTCTTTAATGAATCCATATCCTTTTGAATCATTGAAGAATTTTACTGTTCCTGTGTTCATTATTAATAAAATTTAAAATTAAAATACGGCACAAAGGTAGTATTAAAAATCATTCCACAATTAAAAAATCAAATTATTTTACGATTATTTTATGATAAAAGTATCCGAAATCATAAAATAAAAACCCACTCCTTGATTAGAGCGGGTTTTCTATTTTTCCGGATTGCCAAAAAAATATGCTTTTCGAAATATACTTAAAAATTAAAAGGCAAATTTAATTCCTTGTGCCAAAGGCAACTCTTCGCCATAATTTATCGTATTAGTCTGGCGCCGCATGTATGCTTTCCACGAGTCGGAACCCGATTCGCGGCCACCTCCGGTATCTTTTTCTCCTCCAAAGGCACCTCCGATTTCTGCTCCGGATGTTCCACTGTTTACATTGGCAATACCGCAATCAGAACCTACTTCGCTTAAAAATTGTTCGCTTTCGCGCATATTAAGTGTAAACAAGGCCGAAGACAATCCTTGAGGAACACTATTGTTTAGTTCAATAGCTTCATCAAATGTTTTATATTTTATCAGATATACAATGGGAGCAAAGGTTTCTTCCTGTACTATATTGTAATGGTTTTCGGCTTCTGCAATGGCAGGAATGACATAATTACCCGAAGAAAATTTATCTCCTTTCAGTACGTTCCCTCCAAATAGAATCTTTCCTCCTTCTTTTTCAACTTCTTTCACAGCGTGGGTAAATGCATCAACCGAATGATGATCGATCAGCGGGCCAACCAATGTGTTTTTATCCAGTGGGTTTCCGATTTTATTGACTACCTGTTCGTAAGCATCCATTAATTGCCCTTTTACCTTGTCGTAAATTTTTTCGTGTACAATAATCCTGCGTGTGGATGTACAACGTTGTCCTGCAGTGCCCACTGCACCAAATACAATGGATGGGATGGCCATCTTAAGATCTGCGGTATCAGATACGATAACTGCATTATTACCTCCTAATTCCAGGATGGTTTTTCCCAGTCGTTTACCAACAATCCCTCCAACGCGTTTACCTACAGCGGTAGATCCTGTTACTGAAAATAATGGAATTCGTTTATCTTCTAAAAAGTTATCTCCTAAAACCGATGATTTGGCAATAATTAAATTAAATACTCCTTCGGGAACATCGTTTTCCTTCAATACCTTTTGGATAATATTCATGGTTGCAATAGCCGAAAGTGGTGTTTTAGAGCTCGGTTTCCAAATCACCACATCGCCGGCAATAGCTGCCAACATAGTATTCCATGCCCAAACCGCTACCGGGAAATTAAATGAAGTAATTAAACCAACCAATCCTACAGGATGGTACTGATCGTACATTCTGTGGTTTCTACGTTCTGAATGCATGGTAAATCCATTAAGCAGTCGTGATTGCCCTACGGCAAAATCACAGATGTCTATCATTTCCTGTACTTCACCTAATCCTTCCTGGTAAATTTTTCCCATTTCCAGGGTTACCAACTTGCCTAAATCCTCTTTGGCTTCGCGAATAGCTAACCCGATTTGGCGAACAATTTCGCCCCGTTTAGGAGCCGGTACTTCTCGCCATACTTTAAAAGCAGACTGTGCTTTGGCAATTACTTTTTCGTAATCTTCAATGGTGGCATTTTTAACTTTAGCAATCTCTTTTCCATCAACAGGTGATGCAGACGAAGTCAACACTCCGTCTGTATCAAACCATTCAGTACCTGTTGTTACCCCGGGATTAATATTTTTAATCCCCAGTCTTTCTAATAATTCTTGTATATTAAATTCTTTTGTAGTCATTTTTTAGTCTTTTTAATCTTCCATGAATGGATATTTATAACTTACCGGAGGTACAAAATTTTCTTTTATTGTACGTGGAGTTAACCAGCGCATTAGATTGATTCTTGAACCTGCTTTATCATTTGTTCCTGATCCGCGTGAACCTCCAAAAGGCTGTTGATTTACAACTGATCCGGTTGGTTTATCGTTAATATAAAAATTCCCGGCTGCATGGGTTAGTTTTTTCATGGCATCTTCAATGATATACCGGTCTTTTGAAAATATAGATCCGGTTAATCCGTAAATGGATGTATTATCAACTAATTCAACCGTTTCGTCCCATTTGGTATGATCATAAATATAAATGGTAAGAACTGGCCCAAAAAGTTCTTCTTCCATAGTAACATAATGTGGATCCTTGGTTAATAAAATGGTCGGTTCAATATAATATCCTTTGGATTTATCATAATTACCGCCGAACAAAATTTCTACCTCTTCATCTTTTTTGGCGCGGTCAATAAATCCTGCCAGTTTATCGAATGATGCTTCGTCAATTACAGCATTCACAAAATTGGAAAAATCTTCTACCGGACCCATTTTAAGGGTATCTATGTCGCACTTTATTTCTTCCAGTATTTCACTCCATCGGTTATCCGGGATATAAGCTCTTGAAACGGCGGAGCATTTTTGCCCCTGATACTCAAATGCTCCACGGGTTAATGCTGTAGCTACCTGAGCTGAATTGGCAGATTCGTGCATTAAAACAAAATTTTTACCTCCTGTTTCACCCACAATGCGGGGATACGCTTTAAATTTATGAATATTGTTGCCTATTTCTTTCCAGATATTTTGAAAAACAGCGGTTGAACCGGTATAATGAATCCCAGCGAAATCAGGATGCGAGAAAATAACTTTTCCTGCGGTGGGTCCCGATACAAAAATTAAATTTATTACCCCATCCGGAAGCCCTGCTTCCATGAATATTTCCATAATAATCCGGGCTGCATAAATTTGTGTGTTCGATGGTTTCCAAACCACAGTATTGCCCATCATGGCAGGTGCTGAAGGCAGGTTTCCTGCAATAGCCGTAAAATTAAAGGGTGTAAGTGCAAAAACAAAACCCTCCAATGGGCGCTGCTCCACTCGATTCCATATCTTCTCGTCAGAATCCGGCTGCTCATTGTAAATCTCGGTCATATACTGAACATTGAATCGCAAAAAGTCAGACAATTCGCAAGCTGCATCAATCTCAGACTGATGTACCGATTTTGACTGTCCAAGCATAGTTGCAGCGTTAATTCTTGCCCGGTAAGGGCCTGAGATCATCCCTGCTGCTTTTAAAAAAATAGATGCACGTTGCTTCCATGACATATTCGCCCATTTTTTTCGGGCTTTTAATGCTGAATCAATGGCATCCTTAACATGACTCTCATCTCCACGGTTATAATGACCTAATAAATGCTGATGATCATGGGGAGGATGAATTTCAATTTTTTTATCCGTTGTAACGTGTTTGCCATTAATTACCATAGGTACATCAATGACATTTGATCTGGCTTCTTCGAGCACTTTAACCAGCTCTTCTCTTTCCGGAGATCCTTTTTTATACGATAATACCGGTTCGTTTTCTGCCGGTGGTGCGAAAAATAAACTTTTTTGCATGGCTGTTGTAGTTTTTTAGTGTTAAATAATTATAATTTATAATCGCGATATGCAAATATATGCATATCGTGCAATTTTACAACAAGATTTTTATCATGTTTATAAACGTTACATCATTGCTGATGTGTATGAGTAACAAAAAAAAAGGAGTGTTGTTTAATCAGATCTTCAATATTTATAGACATGGTAAGGTTAAAACAATCAGGTTGCTTTGCAGTGATTTAGTAATAATGCTGTTGTCTTACCAAATATCTCTAAATATCCTTATTAACTGAGGATTTCTATTCGAGCAAATTCATAAATCATAGTAAATACTGATGTGTTATATAAATTGTATTAATTTATTATTTTTTTCAATCGATGTGTATATATTTGCATATAGAAAAAATATTATCATGGCAGGACCTAAGGGATCAAAATATTACGATATTTTTTTAAAATTTAAAGTGTGGTTAGAAAACACGAATAACCAGAGCATTTTAGGCGATGGGAAGTTTGAATTAATTGATTATATCGATCAGTTTGGATCGTTGAAAGCTGCTGCCGATAAATTAGAAGTAAGCTACAGGAAGGCTTGGGGGATGCTAAGGGATGCTGAAGAAAAACTGGGGTTCTCATTGGTGGAAAAGCACAGGGGGGGACAACACGGAGGAAACTCATCCCTTACTGAGGATGGGAAGATTTTAATTGAAGCATACAAAGAATTACTGATTGAGTTTGATGAAGCCATTTACCAGATTACAAAAAAGTTCTTTAACAAGGTGAATAAATGATTTGGTTGATTGGAATAGACGATACAGACAATAAAAATTCGCGGGGTACCGGATTTAAATCCCGCCAATTAGGAAAAGATATTATTGATCATGAAATAGGAGAAGTGCTTTCGATTTCACGTCATCAGCTTTTTGTCAATGACCAGATTGCTTATACTTCACAAAACAGCTCAGCCTGTTTAATGGTTAAATCAACTAATTACAACGGGTTAAAAGCATTTTGTATAAAATATTTAAAAAATGTTGCCGAAACCGGATCAGATGCAGGTTTATGTATTGCACGGGATGATCAGGTAAATGAAAGAATCATTACCTGGGGCAAAAGAGCCAAAAAAGAAGTGCTCCTTAAACAAGCTGCTTATGATCTGGCTACCCAATCAGGGATATTTTTAGAAGGATATACCGGAACAAAAATTGGCGTTATTGGGGCATTAGCAGACGTTGGATTAAGAAAATATGGAAACGATGGCAGAAATATATGGTTAAAAGGGAAAGAATTAAGAGATTTGCAGGGAGTATATCGTGCCAAAGATTTAAAGAGATTAATAAATATCCATGTGATAAAATCGGTTAGTGGAAAAAAAATCTCTGAAAATGAACGTATAGAAGTGGGAAACTGGCTAAGGCCTGTGATTCAGAATAATAATAATAATATAATTGTTGAACATTGTAATCATGAAAACTATGAATGGAAAGCTGTCTCAAAAGACTATATCAAAAGTATATCAGACTAATACTATATCTGTCGTATTAGAAATATTATTTTTATTTGTTTTGGGAATTAGTGCCATCGTGGTACGTTCATATTTAAGAATCCCTATGGGTATTCCCGGTCGTCATGGCTTGGAGTTTATGGCATTTATTATTATTGCCCGCAGGATTTCAAAATTACCCTTTGCATCGGTAATTGCTATGCTTGGAGCTACTACATTTATGTTTGTTCCCTTTATTGGCATAAAAGATCCCTTTCTTCCGGTAATATATATTATCATGGGGATTGTTATTGATATCCTGTTTTTTGCATTTCGAAAACCATATAACAGACTTGCAATCCTTTCTTTAATTGGGGGTATAGCATATATGGTCATTCCGGTTAGTCGTATTGGAATTTACTTATTTACCGGGATTTTAGAGAGCTCTTTTGTTAAGTCAGGATTTATTATCCCTGTAACCTCTCATTTTGCTTTTGGTGTAGCCGGTTCATTGCTTGGTGCCGGATTAATCTATTCAATTAAGCGGCTTAGAAATAAATAAATTAGCACTGTTTTTTTGTAATCTAATATTTTAATACTCAGCGATATGAAACAATTTGCACATCGTTTTTTTACCAATGTTTTTTTATTGATTTTTTTCCTAATTAGCCTGTTAACCTTTCTTTCCTGTGATGATGAAGACGGTAAACCTCATCCAACCCCATCTATCCGTGTATTGGATAGTCAGGAATTTGTTTCCCGTGACACTACAATAGCAATTGGTGATAAATTTATAGTAGCGATACAGGCCGAATATAATGGTTACGACAGGTTAACTAATTTTATTGCAAAATTAAATGATGAACGATATTTAGATTTAGGAATCTATGCCAAATCTTATTATAAGGAAATTGAAATTACCAAAGGGCTGGAAAATGTTGATAACTGGGAGTTTATTATTCGTGATATAGAAGGGAATTATGCCAGTACTTTTTTAACAATCAATAAAGATGAAAATATTGAATACAGTGAAATAGATGAGTTTGCATATATTCAAATGGGTGCACAAAACAATACCGGATACGGTAGTTTCCTGTCATTAAAAGATGGTACGGTTTATAATCTCGTGGAGGCTTATAATAATTCAGCAATTATTGATATTGTTTCATACTATGATGATTTTGATAAATTAGATAAGTGGACGATAGCTTCACCCGGAGCTAATATTGGAGATGAAGCCTTTCCGGGGGAATATGCAATATCAAACTGGACAACAATTAATACAACACGATACTCTCCTTCGCCATTAGATATTTCAACCGATGATTTTGATGCAGCGCATAATGACAGCCTTTTAATAGCCCATTCGTTTGCTTTTGAAAGTGGTAAGCGTAAAGCCAAAGACCTGGCACCGGGCGATATTTATTCGTTTGTACGGGGCGGACGAACCGGAATTTTTAAAGTAATTAATACCTCCGGCGAAAATAGCGGAACTATTATTTTGGATATTAAAATACAAAAATTGAATTAAATATGATTTATAGAAAAATTATCTATACCTTATTGTGTTTTCTTATAATACCTTCTTTTACTTTTGCTCAGGTTGTTTTGCAGGGGGTTATAACCGACGCTGAAACAAAACAGCCGTTGATTGGGGCAAATGTTGTAATAAAAGAACTTAACCGGGGAATATCAACCAATAGCCAGGGGCAGTTTCAGTTTGAAAATATTCGTCCGGGAACATATACTTTGCGTGTCACTTTTGTTGGTTATCATGATGAGAAATTAAAAATCGACCTTACTGAAGATCAAAAGCAGGTTGTTATCCAAATGAACCCATCTTCCATTGAAATGGAAAAGGTAATGATTACAGCCACCCGGACAGAAAGAAAAATTGAAGATTTAGCAGGGCAAAATGAAATTATCGAAAAAGAAGAGGTTGAAGAGTTTCCCACCACCAATAGTGATGATATTTTACAATCCATTGCTAATGTGAATGTAAATCGGAGTTGGGGGATTTTTTCAAAAAACGCATCGGTTACCATGCGCGGTTTAGATGCAGCCCAGGGAGTCTTAATATTATATAACGGGGTACCATTAAATAAAACCGCCGGGGGTTCTATAAACTGGCATATGATATCGCCAGACCGTATTGAGCGGATT
>Ga0209936_1000542_pt1 | contig 22808 bp, 10 predicted proteins | sample SalPonR1_A_D1_MG_FD_185694 | JGI IMG/M metagenome (GOLD analysis project Ga0209936, IMG submission 185694) | Salt pond soil microbial communities from South San Francisco under conditions of wetland restoration - Salt Pond MetaG R1_A_D1_MG... ... | reverse complement strand
GATTGGGTTACTTCGATTAACAGTATAGGCAGCCCGGGCGGAAGTTTTGCCGCTTTTTATGAATACGAAAATAACGGAAACATCTCCATGTCGCGGTTCTACAACCCGGATATTGACATAAACTCCACCCATAACGATTACCGGTATCTGTACAGTTATGATAACCTGAACAGATTAACAGGTGCTGACTATCGCTTTGGCTCATCGGGGAGTAGCTCAAGCTGGTTTGATGTGAACAACCTCAGCTACGATGCCAATGGCAACATTCGCTCATTAACCCGGAATGATGATTCCGGTACCACGATTGATAATTTAACCTACAACTATGGTTCTAACAACCGGCTGGACAGCCTAAGAGATGCGGCCACCGAACACCCCGGCTGGGACGCGTTCTCCTCTGACTTTGGCTACGATAATAACGGCAATATGACCTCCCAAAGTAGCAAATTTACCAATATTGCCTATGATCACCGAAACCTGCCCGTTCACTTTTACCTGGATGGCGGGGCCGAACTCATTGCCAACTACAACGCTGAGGGCCAGCGGATTCTCAAGGAGAGCTCCGGCGGAGCGTGGAGCTTTTATGTGATGGACGGCATGCAGACCCTGGCGGTTATCACTCAGGACGGGCTGAGCCACATGAACCTGGTGGGCAGTGGCACGTTTGGTCGTGTTGTGGCCAACGGCAGCGGCAACATTACCACCTCAAACACCCGCTATTATCACATTACTGACCATTTGGGTTCTATCCGGGAAGTGGTTAATAACAGTGGATCATGGGTAGAGACCTTCGATTACTACCCATTCGGGCTTTTGATGCCCAACCGCAACACCGCCAGCACCGAAACCCGGGAGAAGTTTACGGGCAAGGAACGGGATGCCAGCATCGGTCTGGATTATTTTGGCGCAAGGTACTATGACCCGGCGATTTGGCGGTGGCCATCTGTGGATCCGCTGGCGGATGAGTACCCAAGCTGGAGTCCGTATAACTATGTGTTGAATAACCCATTGATATTTACTGATCCAACCGGAATGTGTGCGGAATTAATAAATGCACCTGTTGGAAGTTATGAAGGAGATGATGCTCGGGACCTCATTCAGCAATACTGCTCGGGTATTGAACCGGATGAGAATCATCAGGACCCGGATAAAAAACTTGATAAAAACAAATCTCCCTGTATTGGTCTAAATTGTGGTGATGCTGCGGCTGGCCTGCTTGCCACTATTGAGTTGAGCTCATCTCAAAATGCCGTTACTTCTTCAGCTCAACGATCTGTAGGGTATGCAGCAATTGGGTTCGCAAGGAGAGGGGCAACATTTGGCGGTGCAGCAATCGGTGCATACTCTTTATATGGTGATTTTAACAATCCTAATGTCAGTAGTACTCGATTTGCCTACCGGGCAGCCGGTTATGGAGCCACGCTTGGCACACCGCTCTTGCTGGCAAAATATGGATCAATTGGAGGCCCCAAAGGTGCTTTGATTGGTGCTGGAGTGGGTTTTGCTTTTGTGGGAGGCGAATATTTATACGACAATCGCCAAGTACCAGCACAAACTTATCAACAGGAAACAAGCAGGTTTAAACGATTCTACAATCGTCTGGAATACTCTCTCAAACATTGGGCAAATCCGTATCGCCGATGATCTTACAACCAAATATTAATAGTCTTAAAGGAATATTTCAGCGTGAACTGTTTGGATTCATCGTTATTTATATCCTCTTAATTTATTTTGTGGGTATGGAAGAATGGTACTCATTTCTATCATTTATGTTTATTATTTTTTTTCCAATTGAGGGACTTCCAATCCTCTGGTATTCCTGGTCATACTACAGGTTTAACAAAAATCATACTTTTGAACTTCAAACAGATTATATCCAGGTAGATACGGGCAATGCAAGGAAAAAATACCCGTGCAGTGAAATCGACAGGATCAATATGTATATGTCGGTTAATAATCCGCGCTTTCATATGGCAATACTCGTACCGGATTTTTTCCATTTCGCAGAGATTATCATGAAAAACGAAGATTCTGTTGTTATTACTTCTATCTGCCATCACCAAGTGGATATGGTTCTGGAAGAAATCTACCCTGATGTTCCTATGGAGTATAAATGGGGAGGGGGTGCACTAAAACGCTTGAATTCCAAGAAAAAATAAATTCTGCATAGGAGTTGGCTACAGTTACGAAATCAAGCACCTTTACGGGTAAAAATATAAGATTGAGGATGTAAACCAGGCAGTGCTGCTCATCGGGCAGGCGGGAGATCTATTTGATCGTTTTAATGTAGGCTGATCTAGCTCCTTCTCAGTAAGCCTCACCAGCCAATCCAGTGATAGATTGAAGGCCCGGGCAATACGCATAAGCAACTCGACTAACGGGGGTAACTTTACCAGGGAAGTGTATTAAAGTCTACTTGTATAGGTTTGACATTATACCAACTAACCAATAATACAAACTACGTGGAGATCATGACAGACAGAAAAGTACTCTCAAAGATCATATTGTAAATCAGTTCTTGCATGATAACAGGCTAAACAGGTACTAAGAATTTGAAGTACCATGAATTAGCAAGAGTGCAGCCTACCTCCCCCAGCCAATACAGATCTAAAATAGCACATGACTTGTGAATAGAGATATTGGTTAAACACCGGTATCAACAAAACTGCAGTCAATCAGTATGATTTTACTTTGTAATATTCTATAACAGCCTACCAGATAAATCATAATCCTGTCAACTACTATAAACATATGTGATCAGTCATACCATTTGAGTCTGTCGTGTTTATCCAAAATAGGATGGTTTATCCTGTCGAAGCAATAAATTCAGGAGTAAAATTCAGGACTAAATGTTGGGAGTGAATTATTACCTGAAATGTCTTAAATCCTAAGTAAGATTACACTTAGGATATCAGTAGGAAATGTGAATACTGAAAAAAGACGAGGTAATGATGAATGTACTGTTTAAATTTTTTGGTTGTTTAACCATCACATTGGTAGTTCTCACCGGGCAAACCTTTGCCCAACAAAGCCAGCAACATTTACTGGATACCTATTCACCGACACCTGAAGCTGCCGCCTTGGGCAGCTACGGGCAGGTACCAATCAGTTTATATAAAGGGGTTCCAAACATTTCGATTCCCATTTATGAATTGCAGTTGCCTGATTTTAAACTTCCCATCTACCTGAAATACGACGCTTCCGGAATAAAAGTGGATCAAATGGCAACCAATGTGGGCCTTGGATGGTCCCTTCATGCCGGGGGAACCATATCGAGTACGGTTCATGGAAACAATGATTTGTATGAACAAAGCCGATCCGTTCCAGCCGACCCCACGAGCTTTAACCCGGTTTATGATCAGGATATGAATGATTATCATTTAGCGGAAGATGTATTGGCGGGTGATGCCGATATGGAGGCCGATGAATTTTTCTATAGTTTTTTAGACAAGTCAGGAAAATTTGTTCTCAGCAATGATTTAAATACAGCCTATCCTATTCCGTATGAACCTATTGATATTCAATTTTCGAACGGGATTACGATCACAGATGAACATGGTGTTCAGTATAATTTTGGTGCAACGGAGATTACGACGACCAGTGAAACCTGTGGTGGAGGGCCACAGTTAGCAACAAACCGAGTATTTCATCCAATTGTAAGAAGTTATAATCTGACAAAAATTACTACCCAGGGCGGAAGTGAAATTCTATTCAATTACGAATCGTACAACTATTCATACGATGATACGCAGTCCAGACAAAAATATGTTCAGACATCTCAACTGGCCGGGTGTTTTGATATCATAGACAGGTCGTGTGTCCGTGAAAATATGGTTACCGGCAAGAGATTAGCAACTATTACCTCGCCTTCCAATGGTTTTTCTGTAGAATTTAATTATTCTAGTCAGCAGCGGGAAGACTTGCCGGGGACACATGCCCTGGAATCCATTGATATCCTTTTTGGCACTGAGCAGATAAAAACCGTTTTACTAACCCATGATTATTTCCGGTCCCCATCCTATAACCCGTCCTCATCGCAAGAGGAACAGAGTCTGGACAGCCGGCTGAGATTGCTAAGCGTAGTGGAACAGGGGAGTGAGCCCTGGGAGTTTGAGTATAACACCGCGGTGGAAATGCCACGAAGAGGATCCTTCGCTCAGGATCACTGGGGATATTACAATGGAGAGAATAGCAATTCATCGCTGGTGATAGCGGATAATCTTTGGAATCCCGGCGGTGCAGAACGAGAACCAAATCCTGCTAAAATTCAGACGGGATTGTTGACAAAAGTCACCTACCCCACAGGTGGAAATACAACGTTTGAGTATGAACCCCATGATTATCAGTACACCGGAATCGAATATAATGAGGTATCACAATTCCTTAATTTTTATAGCACTAATGGTAATGTACAAAATTTCACTATAGATCATAATACTCAGGACGTGGATATCCATGTAAACATTGGTCCGGCTGGTAGTGGAGGTGGTGGTAGATTGGGAATGGGGGGTAATAGTTCACAGGTTCGGTTAACCAAACCGGATGGATCTGTCATCATATTTCATGCGGAAGATGAAATGACAATGGACCTGCCCTCTGGAAACTATGAGGTAAGATTCTTATTGGATCTCTCGTCGACCTCCAGCGGATCGATACACTTTGGTTGGGAAGAGTTCGAGAGTACACCCATAACGGAGACACGATACAACGCGGGTGTTCGCGTTGACAGAATATCATCGTACGATCCATTGTCTGCCAATGAAATCATTAAGACATTTGAATACGATCAACTTATTCCGGCTCACATTCCCAGGTACATTGACGACTATAAGGAAGCCGGTTCGAATAGTAACCTGAGTGATCCGGATACATTCTGCAATTATAAAGTTCTTTCTTCGGCGTCGGTGCCCAGACTTGGAGGATTTAATCAAAATGTAGGCTATGGATTGGTCAAAGAGTATGTGGGAGAAAATGGTGAATTTGGGCGGAAATCCTACCGGTTTTCAACCGGGTTGGGTTCCCTATCCGACGGGGAGGTTCATAATGAATCAGCCGGGAATTATCAATATAACTGGACGGGTGGGGTTCCCCTGGAGACAACAAAGGAGAAGTTTCTGAGCTCGGGCAATTTTACCCCTGTTACTCGTACCATCCATACTTACACCGTGTATCATGATCCGACGACTTTTTTAAGTGATACCTATTCGGCGCAAAATGAACAAAGTGTTTATGATATTCGAATCGCACAAATTACCCCGGAACAGACCGACGGTCTTCAATTTTCACCGGCTACCTTTCAGGTTGAAATAGCCCGTAAGGTATCGGTGTGGTATCATCCGGAGTTGGTTATAGAGCGAACCTATGATCCGGCTGATTCGACCCAGTTTGTTGAATCCAGTGTAGCGTACGAGTATGCAAACGCGGCCCATACTCAGCCCACGGTGATTGTTGAGACTAATTCCGATGATGTAGAACGAAGGACCGAGATGACCTATGCTCATGAAATTCTCAATGATGGCACGGGTAAAAACTATTCAGCCATGGGGAGCCAGCATAATATGTTGTCGCAACGGTATCGAACCACCATCAAGAATCAGATAGGTACGATTATCAAAAGTGAATGGACCCGATGGAATAATCCTACAGGCGTATGGAGACCATCGGAAGAGTGGGTATGGAACCAGGGAACACCGGGGTCCAACCCATCCGGGTCAACTGCAATTAACACGATGACGTTTACCGACTATAATTCGGTAGGTAATCCCAAGCAAATGATCGATGCAAATGGGGCGGTTACAAATCTAAGTTGGGATGCTACCGGTTCCTACCTGACTGAAATCGAGCAGGTGAATCCAGCCGGCACGGACTTATTAGTTAAAATCGATTACAACAACAAAGGTTTGATGGAAACCCTCTGGGATGAAAACAATAAGAAAATCACTTATAAATATGATAATTTGAACCGGTTGGACTCACTGCTCAACCATGACAATGAGTTGATCGAGGAGTATACCTATACGCTGGCCGGGTCCAACTTTTCATCGTCAAATGTAAACCGGATTTTGACCAAACAATATGCATCAGGGAGTACTCGTGAAACCACGCAGTTTTTTGATGGCCTTGGCCGGTTGGTGCAGTCTCAGGCCAAGGAGGGAAGTAACTCGCTGGTTACCGGAATTACTCAGTATGATGAAGCCGGGCGGGAATGGCGTGGCTGGAAGGCCTACCGGCAGAGCGGGACAATGGATTATGATGCGTCCGGGACAATCAATTCAAACAATTATTATGATGGAAATCCCGGGCCTGATGCCAATGGTCGCGCCTTTGTGGAGTCGATCTATGAAGCCAGTCCTCTGGGGCGTCCATTACGAGTCAACCCGGGAGGGGTCAGCGGCAGCGCTGGCGGGACGCTTCGCTACGACTATGGCGTGGAGGCGGTAGGTAATCACAATGCCTTCTGGACGGAAATCACAGATGAGTCAGGCAAAAAGACCCGCACCTGGACTGACGGGTGGGGGCGTACCCTTCGAAGCACGGCCGGTTACGGCACGGGGGATGCCGCCGAAACCAACTTTACCTACGATGAGCTGGATCAGCTGGAAACCGTCACCTCGCCGGAGGGGCTTCAAACGGTGTACCAGTATAACAAACGCGGACTGCTCTCGCAGAAAACCACCCCTGATGCGGGCACGGTGAATTATGTGTACGACAACAACGGCAGCCTGCGTTATATGCGCGATGCCAACCTGGCGGCCGCTAACCGGTACCTGGCCTACAGCTATGATTTTGCCGGCAGGGTGGTCCGGGAAGAGACCTGCAGCGGGGGGATTCCCTCCAGTTTAACCGCCTCATGCAGTTCCTCCCAGCAGGCCATCGCCTACACGTATGATGATAATACGGTAAGCCCCGGGGTCAGTTTTCCGGTCTACAATCCCATGGGTAATTTGACCAAAGTGGAATTTCAGGGTGGGTATTACCTATATTCGTACAACAACGACGGAAACATCGAACGTATGTACAACAAGCTGGATGGATTGAATGCTCGCACGATTACCTATCAGTACAACCGCCTGGGTGAGGTCACCTACCGCCACATGAGCGGTAACACCCATCGCTGGTGGTATACATATGATGATTTGGGTCAATTAGATTTGGTTCGCACAAATACAACCACCACTCAAGTGACGGATGCCAATTACGGCTATTGGCCGGGCGGGATGGTGCAGGCGGAGCTGCTGGGCAACCAGACGATCAGCTACGGGTATGATGCGAGGGATCGTATAACCTCGATTAACAACGTAGCCAGCAGTACACCAAAGTTTAGCGCGGCCTATACGTATTTCGCAAATAGCAACATCAATGTAGCACAGTTCCGGCAACCTTCATCGCCGCACTCACACAAACGTTATCGATTTACGCTTACCTACGATAACCGCAACCAGCTTACCGAGGCCGATTACAACTACCTGAGCGGGTCTACCTGGACCAATAGCAGCGAGTTCGACTTGAGCAACGTTAGTTATAATAAGGATGGTAACATTACGGACAAAAACCACAATAATGCTTTACAATCTGGCAGCCATACGTATAATTATATCAGTGATACCAACAAGGTAAGCAGCATTTCGCGCAGCGGTTCGGGAAGCCTGAGTTTTGGCTACGATGACAACGGCAATGTCACCTCCCTGAGCGGGCTCGGCTACAGCATCAGCTCGGTCAGCTACGATTGGCGCAACCTGCCGCTGAGTATGAACGCCGGAGGCAGCCGCACCTATCGCTACGACCACACCGGGGCACGGGTGTACAAGAGTTATGAGGGCGTACATTACCTGCGCGGAGCCTATGGTGAGATTCTGGCCGTATATGAAGGGGGCAGCCTGGCCTATTGGAACATTCTGCGCCCGGACGGAACACCGATCGGGCGGCGGGAAAGCGAGGGTACCCTTCGCTACTACCACCGCGATCACCTGGGCAGCACGCGGGCGGTAGTGACAGCCGGCGGAGCGGTCACCGAAGCTTACAACTATATGCCTTTCGGCATGCAGATGGATAGCAGTCTGACCAGTTCGGGTCCATCCCGCAACAAATTCACCGGCCACGAAACCGACGAAGAAAAGCAGTTGATCCACATGGAGTGGAGAGGGTACCTGGCGGAGTTTGGGCGGTTTATGAGTGTAGATCCGCTGGCTAGTAGTTTCCCGGGATGGTCGCCATATTCATATGCATTTAATAATCCTTTGATATTTAATGACCCAACAGGGTTGGCCCCGGTTTGTGCCGAAGAGAAGAATTGCGATGAAACCTATAAAGAGGGTGTGATCGTTGAAAACCGGTTGGGAAGCTGGCGATATCTTGGAAATAATGAATGGGAGACCATTTCACTTGCTGAGAATGTAACAGAGATAACGAGCTCATTGGGCTCCGCTTGGCACAGGTTTACCAATACTCTTGATGAATTATATCACTTTGGGGATAGAACGATTGCCGAGAATACCAGTGATGTGGTTTCACTAAGTATGATGGATAATGCTGGCTCCTGGCTTTTTGGTGGGCCGATAAGGGGGGCAACGTTCTTAGTTTCTAGTTCGAATAGTTTACTAAAAGCAGCCTCAAACTCGGCATTCAAAGCTGCTGATGATGTTGGATCAATCTTTATTAAGAACAAACATTTAAATATTGGTTCTGGTAAGTTTTCCAAGTTCAATACAACAGATATAGATAATGCAAGAGGAATTGTTAAAAATGCATTGCAATCACCTAATGCACAATTTTTAGAAAATCCGAATCTAACAAATACCTTCAGGGTACAGACCAATTTAGGAAGGGTAGTCGGTACAAAAGGAGAAACTTCAGTAAGAGTAATAGTTGGATTTGATGGTAAAGTAATAACCGCTTTTCCAATTAAATAAAGCAGATAATATGAAAATCAAATTTCAAATAAACTCAGTTCCAAATGAAGATCAAAAGCAATATTTAATTGCTTACTTAGAAGGAGTTTTTAAAATTTTCCTGATGGAAAAATTATTCTTCCATTCATCAGAAATTTTACTTGCTGAGTTAGGGGTTAGTTTAAAAAAATGGATTAATAATATAAAATCTGGAAATTTTGGAGACTTCCATTATGAAACTATGGAGAGTGATGAAAACCCAATTATTTCTTTTGAATACAATGGGAAAGGAGGCTTTATAGTAAAATCACCTTGGAGTGAGTTTGAAGCAACTGAACCTATAGGTCAAAATGAATTAATAATAGAAGTTGAAGCTTTTTTGGAAAGGCTAAATCTCAAACTAAATGAAAAGTGCAAAGTGAAATTGGAAGAACTTATACAATAGTGTTAATTTACTAATTAATTGTGATTGCCACTCCACTAAACAAATACAACACTTGCTTTTTATTAAGATAAAGCGGGTAATCAATTATCTACCAAAATAAAAGAAACATTTAATCGAGATAATACAAAATACATTTACAATGTATTAGATGCTGTTGCTCACATGAGATATCAGACCGGTATCTCTTGTATGATGAAGTGGTTGTAAAATGGCTACTAAGTAATCCGTCTACGACTTCATCACAATTTAATTTATACTTACATTATTTGCATCAGCAAACTTGGTTTATAGGTACTTACCCATTTAGCATTCTCAATTTTTGTTCAATATTGAAATCACTTTCACCAGATAATTTTCAAGCTATCCCAATTCTTTTCTATATTCCAACCGCTAACAAAGCGTTAGCGAGTGGTTGAGGTTCAAAAATGAGCTGCCCGAATTTTCAAAAGTTGGGTTTAAGCAACACAGCAATAGGTTGCCCGAATTTCGCAAAGTTGTGGGGGCCACCGTGGGGGCCAAGGCTTATTTTGAATCAACCAGAAGTGCAAATATCACCCTCTAAAAAGGTGTGAACCCATATTGTTAACACGATGCCGGTCGACTCATAATCGATTGGTCGCAGGTTCAAGTCCTGCCGGGCCCACTTCTTTATATTGGGATGAATTCAGGGCAAAATTGTCCTTTATGCACTTCTGAACCCAAAAAAACCCTCAAAACTTACAGTTTGAAAGCGAGCGAAAGTGACCAGAAATGAGTCACTTGCTCACTTTCACTCCCATTCGTGGGGGCCACCGCTTATTTTGAATCAACTGGAAGTGTAAAAACCATCCTAAAATTAAGTAAAAGACTCGTAGTTCACTGGGTTAGAGAGTTTGACGATTAAGCGGGTCTATCTCTATAAGAGAAGAGAAGACCGTTACACTATGAGACATGTTTTTTGATTGTGTAAGGATATTATATTGCTCAAAAGCGCTTGTATAGAAATTCAGGCCAATCGACTGGTTCCACTGATCGTAGTGAAAGAAGTTGTTGATCGGATGATCGCCAAAAATGAAACAACGAATTACATGAGATGAGTAGAATGATCTCCATTAAAACCCGAAAGTTTAATTTTTTATCCCTTTAAAACCCGAAAAGTTAAATCTATTTGGTATATCCTCCAGATAAACTCTCGAAAACCTAATTATTAACTTGTCATGGAAATGAAGAACATTTTTAATACGTTAAAGGTATAAGTAAATATAACTTGTGTTATATTGAGAGTTTAAGATAAACCGGAATCATGCATTCTATACACAACATAGCTTCTTACATCCTCAATAAGTACAAAGGGGAAATCACACCAATGAAGCTCCAAAAGCTTCTGTTCTATGTAAAGGTATGGACACTTGTTTCCGGTAAGAAGATGATTAAATCTTCTGATGCCTTTTATGCCTGGAAACACGGGCCTGTAAATCCATCTATCTACCACAAATATAAAGAGTATAAAAATAACCCCATTCAGGATACCCCAAGCTACACACCTCTCTCAAATGAAGAAAAAGAAGTGGTAGATTTTATTCTGGATAGCTATGGTTTCTATAACGCTATTACACTTTCCAAAGCAACTCACTCAGAAGATCCCTGGATCAACAAGAGAGAAGTAAACGGAAGAATTACCGATCAGGAAATTCTGGATTATTACGTTCATGAGTCATTTGCGAAAAACTTCCCATTGAACCAGAATCAGGGGTACTATCCACCCAATACGATTTCGCATTATGCATTTATCTTTGATATGGATAAAACAGATAAAGCTGCGGAAATCATGTTTGATTCTATTGAGGAATACAAAAGTCTCTTTTCGAAAGCTTCTGAGGACTTTAAGTTCCTCGTCAACCAGATGAGCTGATTTTGGGTGATAGTGCTGAATTAGAGCAGTTACGGGAGTTAATAGAGCTGTTTCCTGCCAACTTTGAGCTGACTGAAGTAGAAGAAGCAAACAGAGTTGCCCGTACTCGTTTCGATGCGATGGACAATGAACTTGTACCATTGTTATCAGAAGTAGCCAAGGAATTTGGAATCAGGCAGTACATGAACCTTTCCCACGAATTCCATTCCATCATTTTTAAAGACATCATATCCATCAATGGAGAGTTTCGAAGCAGTGACCACGACGGTTCCGGCTCAGTCTATTTTGGCGGGCAAAAACGCCAGGAGCTCAGGTCAAGGTTTACAGGTTCTAAGCCCGAAAATATTGAAAACGACTTGGAGGAAGCGTTTACGTACCTGTTGGACTTTGAAAGTGACACACCGGTAGATGATGCCCTTCGGTTCTACCAAAAGTTCGTGTTCACACACCCTTTCTACGACGGCAACGGCCGAGTTGCCAGGCTTTTCGTCAATCTCTATCTGCTTGCTTACGGAAAGTTTATTGACTGGAAGAACCTGCAAGACAAAGGAAAATTCCTCAGCAAACTGAACTATTATCACGAAACCGGCAAAGAGGAGCACTTTACATGGTGGGCAAAGGTTTGCTACAAATTTGTCTATGATATTTCAGATGAAGAGGAGAGGTAAATTCCTGAGTCAATCTCATTAATACGATGCTAAAATATTTGCCCGGATATATTTGACCCGCTCTATGTAAATCTTGTGGAAACAGGTGAAGAAGCAGGCATTCTTGGAGAAGTACTTGAACGGTTGGCCGGGTACATGGAAAAGAGAAGTACACTGAAGCAGAAGATACGAAAAGCACTTGCTTACCCGCTTTTTATCATCGGCATAACCATTCTGGTTTTGATTTTTCTGCTTGCCGTAATCGTTCCCACTTTTGCTGAGATGTATGCTGATTATGATGCGGCGCTGCCGGCAGCAACAACCTATGTAATCATGGCAAGTACGGTAGTGACAGATTATTTCCTGTGGCTAGCCGGATTTTTTTTACTAGTTGGTTTTGTAATTCATCGGGTAATGAAGACTCCCCAAGGTGCAGCTATGAAAGACTATACACTGCTATATTTACCTCTCACAGGTTCTTTCTACCGTAAAAGTTTGGTGACCCGTTTCTGCCAAACACTTGGAACACTGTTGAGTAATGGTATAGGGTTGATACGGGCTTTGGATATTACGAGTAAAGGAACGACGAACATCTACCTTAAAAAGTCAATTCAACAGATGGCACAATCTGTAAAACGGGGAACCAGTCTGGCCAAATCGGTTGCGAAATCAGGCATATTCCCACCGGTTATTTATCAGATGATCGAAGTTGGCGAAGAGGCTGCTGAATTAAGTTCCATGTTACTGAACATTGCAGAAACCAATCAACGGGAGATGGATTCTGACCTTGAGATACTCACGTCACTGCTCGAGCCGGTAATGATTGTGGTCATCGGGCTCATCATTGGAGTCGTTATCGTTGCCATGTATCTGCCAATATTCGAATTAATGAATGTGATTCAGTAGAAGCATTATTTCAATGGAAGGAGATTTTCAACTATCTACACACCTCTTCTCTTAAATAGGCTCCAATTATTGTACAATTATTGATCAACAGAAGTGATGTTTTTCCACCGGTATGCAAAAATTCAGGAGTAAAAATCAGGACTAAATGTTGGGAGTGAAAAACTCCCAAATAGATAGTAAATCTATACTCAGTACATGCTTCATCGTACAGGTACGGTTCATTTAATAAAAAACTGAGTATAGAATGAAAACGCGGTTTTGTCCTACGAGCATGGTTGGCGGCTTCGCAAGTCGGAGGGCTAACCTATCTACTAATAGTGGTACGTACCGGATTCTCCTGAGCCGAATCCAATCAAACGATAATAGAACGTACTACACCCCTGCAAATCCTTGCCAGCGTCTATTTAACAGCTTTCGCTTCAACAGAGACTTTAAACCCACAATTTAAATCAAACCCATTATGAAACGTTTTCACTATTCTTGGTTCCTGCCGCTCCTCCTTTTTGGAACGCTTGCACTGGGTGGCGAGCAAACAGCTTGGGCACAAAATACTTTTCCTTCCAGCGGAAACGTCGGCATCGGCACAACCAGCCCCACACGTCCACTTCATGTGGTCGGTGATTTCCGTGCGACCGGTAATATCCGGTCCGGGGATACCATCATTATTGATACCGGACGCAGGTTAGTTACAGCCAATGGTACGGCCGGTACGCCCGCATACCGGTTTAGCGCGGAAAGTGGAATTGGAATGTACAGGGCGGGAACGGCTGACCTGAGATTTTCTACCGGCAGCTCAACACGGCTGCAGATTACCAGCTCCTATATTCGATCTTATCTTCGCCATCGATTTGTAGACGGCACCGCCGCCGCCCCGGCGTTGACCTTCGCATCAGACACCGATACCGGTTTGTGGAGGGTTACATCGAATGTTCTCGGGTTTTCTACCGGAGGCAGCGAGCGCATGCGTATTGATGCCAGCGGGAATGTGGGTATTGGTACAGATTCACCCACGGCAAAACTGGCCGTCAATGGGGTGATGAAAACCAAGGAGATTATTGTGACCGATCAGGCCGGCGACTGGCCCGACTATGTATTCTCGCCCGGCTATGAGCTGATGAGTCTGGATGAGCTGGAGCTGTTTGTCTATGCCAACCGCCATCTTCCCGGCATCCCCGATCAGGCCCAAATAGAAAGGGAAGGGCAAAATGTTGGAGAAATTCAGCGAATGCTCCTGGAGAAAGTGGAAGAGTTGACCCTGCATGTCATTGCCATGAAAAAAGAGAATGAACGCCTTGAGCAGCAGCGCGCCCTATTGGCTGAAAAATTGAGCGCAAGTCAATCTTCACCCCACACTGAGGAGAAGTGATGAATATAAAGGCATTTAATTTTGATCTAAAAGAAGGCACAAAAAGAAGTATTGTTGTCGGTTTCGCATTGCTGTTGGCCCTTATATCGAATTCTGCAGCAGGCCAGTTTACGGTTTCTAAACCTGTTCAAGGGGCAACATTATATGCAGGCAACTTCGCCGAAATTCAATGGAGCGGAGCTTCAGCCGGTTTTCATGATATCAAATTACAAGAACATACTTTTGGTTTGGTGAGTTATAGTCAAACTTTATTTCAACATTATTATTTATCGTCATCGGGGTCGTTATTTTTTCAAGTTCCAAGTGGATTGTCTGAGAGTGGCAATTATCGAATTAGTATTGAACCTAATAACTTTATGGTTCCGGCTACTAGCGGATCCTTTTCTATCTTGGAAGATGCACCTACGAATACCTTTCCATTTAGTGGCAATGTAGGTATTGAAACCCTCAGTCCCACCCGGCCTCTGCATGTAGCAGGAGACGTTAGAATAACAGGTAACGTTCGTTCTGGTGATACGGTAGTACTCGATACCGGCCGGCGGGCTGTTACGGGCAATGGCTCGGCAGGGACACCGGCACTTCGGTTCAGTGGAGAGTCGGGAATAGGTATGTATCGAGCAACAACTTCAGATTTACGCTTTTCCACATCAGGGTCCACACGGTATCAACTCACCAACAGTTTTTCCAGATCCTTCTTAAGCCATCGATTTAGCGATGGCACAAATTTAGCGCCCGCCCTGGTATTTGCCTCAGATATTGACCTTGGACTCTTTCGCCCCAATTCTAACTCCCTGGGGGTTTCGACGGCCGGTACCGAGCGGCTTCGAATTGACGGAAGTGGCAACGTGGGCATCGGCATATCAGGAAGCCCGCAGAGGCTGGCGGTGAACGGAGATACTAAAGCCAGGGAGGCGATTATTACCAAGCAGAGTGGGGACTGGCCGGATTACGTATTTGACAGTACCTATGAGCTGATGGACCTTGGGGAGCTGGAAGAGTTTGTGGTAAATAATCATCACCTGCCCGGTGTACCATCGCAGAATGACATTTTACAACAAGGTCAGCCTATCGGAGATATTCAACAACAGCTGCTAAAAAAGATTGAAGAACTGACCCTGTATTTAATTTCTATCAAGAAACAGCACGATGGATTGAGCGAGGAGTATGAGGCCCTTTTTAAAGAGCTGGAAAGGATGGAAAAGTCCAGAAAATCTAGAACTGAAATTCATGACTAAGATATTTAAAACCTCAGAGGTAGTTTTAAAAATAAATTCAAGCTTACAAAAGCCCATGGTTTTGTAAAACTTTCACAGGTGTTGAAATTCTGATACTAGTCATATTTTAATCAGTAAGAAATAAAAAAAATAAATCAGATTAGAATTTATAATTACAAAATGGAGGGCTCATTTTGAAAATATTTAAGATAATAATAACAATTGTAGTATTCTATTTAATAATATTTTTTGATATAGCGAATGCTCAATTTGGAGCTCAACAAACCACATCCTCCTTAAATATTGGTTTTCCATCTCCAAATGCTGCTTCAATGTCCAAGTTTGGAGAAATACCGGTTAATCATTCGACTGGCATCCCGGAGATATCCGTACCACTGTATCAAGCAGAAAGCAGGCATCTCTCCATTCCAATTCACTTAAGATACCATGCATCAGGTATTCGGGTGAGTGATACTGCCGGGTGGGTTGGTCTTGGATGGAGCTTGAATACAGGGGGTGCCATTACAAGAGTGATGAGAGGATTGCCTGATGATTCTCCAAATGGGTATTACAACAGGGGAGACGAAACATATACGTTTGCAACGACTTGGTTGAACGAGACTGAAAAGAATGAGTATTACAATCAGGTAAGCAGGGGGCAATTAGATGCTGAGCCGGATGTTTTCTTTCTGAATATCGGTAACATAAACGTACGATTTATGTTCATGCATGACCAAAGTGTATTGATGTTTCCTCATCAAAATCTGAAAATTATTCCCACCCTGTCGGGCGGTGAAATTTCCAAGTGGGTGGTCACGGATGAAGATGGTACCAGGTATCATTTTGAGCAGAAAGAACGGACTTATACGGCCACATTGAATAAATCGGGGACAGGAAATGACTTTGGCGGGGTGTTGCCACAGGATTACGTTTCAAGCTGGTATCTAACCAAAATGGAGTCAGCGAAGGGGGATGATTTTATTACGATCAGCTATGGGAGTTCGCAATATTCAAATTCGATGACAGTTGAGATGAACTCCACCAGGACCAATTTTACATCTTACCTGCATCCTTGTTCGCCGAGTGAGTCAGATTACGATATTAAAAATACAAATACGACGTATAACAAGTTTCCAACACAGATTACCACTCCAACTCAAAAAATCATTTTTAATACCGTTGAACAATCCGGTGTACCGATGAGTACGCAGCTCAATAGCATGGAAATCAGGGATTTGACGTCGAATGATCTGGTCAAAAAAGTTCATTTCACCTACGGCAGTATAGGAAGTCAGCCTCGCCGGTTGTTGAGTAGCGTTACCATGGAAGGTGATAGCCAGCAAACCGAGCCGCCCTATATGTTTGACTATTTTACCGATCAGACATTGCCCGGATATAACTCGCTGGCTATAGATCATTGGGGATATTATAATGGAGTGACAACCAATACCACGTTATTTCCGGCTGTTTCCAATCCTGCGTTTGGAAGTCTTTCCGGTGCAAACAGGAATCCGGACTCCACAAATGATATACGGTATATGAGAGCAGGATCTTTACATAAAATAACGTATCCAAGCGGTGGTTCCACGACGTTCACCTATGAGGCAAACGATTATTACGACTCGTTACAATCCGAAAATAAAAGAGCTGGTGGTCTTAGAATCAAGCAAATCACTATTCATGATGGGATTGATTCGGCGAATAATCTTGTAAAGTCCTATCAATACAACAATGAAATCCACCCCTCCCGCAGCAGCGGATATCTTGTAGCCGGCCAGCTTGAGCTTTACAAGTACTACGGCACAGGTGTAGAAAGTCAAAATGAATGTCCATATGTGGTCAGGCGAACGAAAGCCGAAGGAACTTCGATAGGGCAAGTTGCCGCCTACCGATGGGTCACCGAATACCTGCATACGGTGACAAATAATGATGGATATACCCGGTATGAGCTGCAGGCTGCCCAGGAAACCGGCCGGTCGGTAAACCAATGGAGAAGAGGGAAAGTGTTAAGCAAATCTGATTTTCGCAATGACAACACCCTTTTGCAGGAAAAAACGTTTACTCACAACCTTGAAAAAGAAATGATTGACCGTGTGTACGGAGTTGAGGTTGCCGTTGACTGGGTTAGCCATATGGACACGACATTTACAGACCTCAAATTCAATTTTTATTCCTACTGGACCACGCTTGATTCAGAGTCCGTAAAAATATTTGATTCTTCCGGGGTGGAACACGTTGAAACGAGTCGTGAATTGGACTATGCCACTGGCCTCCGGCAGCTTAGACGTACTACGGAAACAAACTCAGACAGCACCCAACGCATTACCGAATACGTTTATGCCCACGAAGTCACCGATGATGGAACCGGGAAAAATTACAGCGGGATGGGGATGCTGAATATGCTCTCCCAGCCGTACAGCATAACGGTGATGGACGCCGATTCACAGGTGTTGGCCAAAAACTGGACTCGTTGGGACAACCCCGGTGGGGTGTGGCGGCCAAAAGAAGAGTGGGTGCTGGACTCGGATACACCGGGTACAAACCCGACAATCGGGACGGCCCTCAAGCAGATGACCTGGAACAGTTATGATCCCTATGGCAATCCCGAACAGTTCACCGACGCCCGTGGATTGGTGACGGATCTGAGCTGGGATGCCACCGATAATTATTATCTTGAAGAGATTGTCCAGGTTAACCCCGACCCGATTGGGGCGAACCTGACCGGTACTGCACATTATAACACTCGCGGTCTGCTGTCAACACTGATTGACCAGCGCGGTGTTGAAACCAGCTATACCTACGACGGGTTTGGCCGGCTGGACTCTTTATTGAATGCAACAGATGATGTGATAGAGGACTATGTTTATACGATGAATTATTCGGGCGGCACGTATAATGAATCCAATTCCAACCACATTCAAATCCGCAGCTACACCGGCAGTCAAACCCGAACCTCCAGGCAGTATATGGACGGGCTTGGGCGTCCGGTCCAATCGCAGGCTTATGAGGGCAGCCATTCCATTATATCGGCCCTGGAGTACGACAACCGGGGGAGGGAGTGGAAAAGCTATAAGCCATACCCGGTCAGCGGTAGCATCAGTTACCAGAGTGGGTACCAGGCAGGGGCCCAGGCCGAGCATGGGACGCATCCGTTTATGGAGCAGTTCTTCGAGTCCAGCCCACTCAGCCGCCCGGTCCAAACCATACCCGAGGGTGGCCTGAGCACCAGCGGTTCGGTCGACTTGGATTATGATGTACGCGAGTGGAGCACAAGCGGCACGTATTATCTGGTAACAACTACGACCGATGAGGAAGGCAAGGCTACCGAAACCTGGTCCGATGGGTGGGGTCGAACTATTCGAACAATTGCTGACCCCAATGGGTTGACTATTGAAACCCGGTTTGTCTATGACGAGCTGGACCGCTTGCAAACCGTTTATCATCCAAACCACTTCAGCGAGTCGGGCGACTGGACGAGCGAATACGAATATAATCCTCGTGGGGATCTGGTCAAACGAGTTACGCAGGATTCAGGAACTACCGAATATAACTATGATGCGGCCGGTAATCTGCGCTTCAGTCAGGATGCCAATCAGGTGGGGAATAATATAGCAAGCTACACCACCTATGATTTTGCCGGCCGTCCGCTGGTTGAAGGAGTGGGCGATATCGGGATAAAGGCGTTTACAGATCTGGATACCGATACCGGAGAAGACTTTGAAGCGGTGGATGAGAACAAGATAGGGGTGCACGCATGGGACGGCAAGCCCTCCACGAGCATCTACCCATGGAGCGAATTCGCTAATCTGATAAACACGACCACAATCTCCAACAATACAGTTGGTAATCTAACGGCCCGTGCTTGGCGGTTTGGCGGGGAGGAAGGTGTGGCTGAGTCGGCCAGCCTGACCGGGATGGGCATTACCGGGGAGGAGACCTACCTGGCGGCCACCACCATTACTGCCGAAAACACGGTGGTCAGCCCCGGAGCCTCGCTGACGCTCAAGGCCGGGCAGAGCATTACCCTCAAGCCGGGCTTTCACGCCGAGGCCGGTTCGAGGCTGCAGGCGAGCATTGACGGATTACTGGCTACCCAAGGCGGTGCGGGGATCAGCACGGTAGCCGGAGATAATCCCTGGCAGGTGGAGCTGTTCAGCTACGATGATGAGGGAAGAGTGAAAGACAAATGGATATGGACGGGCGACAAGCGCGCCTGGGACACCCACCTGGCCTACGAATACAACCGGCTGGGTGAGGTGACCCGGATGAAAGTGGAGGTGGGGGACCCATCGGTAAACACCGAAACCCTCTACCAGCACTACGAATACAACCAATTGGGGCAGCTTACTAATGTCTATATCTCCACCACCGGCACCCAGCCGTCCACCCCAGAAGTGACTTATACCTACACACCGACCGGGGCGATCGATAAAATCCTGTACGAAGGTGGAAAACAGGCCGATTATGGTTATAATATCAGGGATTGGGTTACTTCGATTAACAGTATAGGCAGCCCGGGCGGAAGTTTTGCCGCTTTTTATGAATACGAAAATAACGGAAACATCTCCATGTCGCGGTTCTACAACCCGGATATTGACATAAGCTCCACACATCGTGATTACCGCTACTCGTATACTTATGATGAGTTAAATCGGTTGACGGAAGCTGACTATAGCTACGGCAGCACGGGGAGCAGCTCAAGCTGGTTTGATGTGAACAACCTCAGCTACGATGCCAATGGGAATATTCAATCGCTTCGCCGCCGCAATGAAGCAGGAACCCTAATTGACCGTCTACGCTTCGATTACAATGGCAACAATCAGTTAGAAGCTGTCCATGACACCTCGGGTGTAAATCTGGACTGGGACGCTTTCACCTCCAGTTTCGGCTACGACGATAACGGAAATATGACCAGTCAAAGTGGCAAGTTTACCAATATTGTCTATGACCACCGCAACCTGCCGATTCACTTTTACATGGATGGCGGAGCAGAACTCATTGCCAATTACAACGCCGAAGGCCAGCGCATCCTCAAGGAGAGCTTCGGAGGTGGATGGAGTTTTTATGTGACCGACGGGCCGCAGACCCTGGCGGTAATAACAGAACAAGGCCTTTCGCACATAAACCTTGTGGGCAACGGCACCTTCGGGCGGCTCGTAGCCAACGGCAGCGGAGCCATTACCACCTCCAACACCCGTTATTATCACATTACTGACCATTTGGGTTCTACCCGAGAAGTAGTTAATAACAGTGGATCATGGGTAGAGACCTTCGATTACTACCCATTCGGGCTTTTGATGCCCAAACGCAACACCGCCAGCGCCGAAACCCGAGAGAAGTTTACCGGGCATGAACGCGATGATGAAATGGGCCTGGATTACATGGTATGGCGCAGGTATGACCCGGCGTTGGGGCGGTTTTTGAGTGTGGATCCTTTAGCCGACGAGTTTCCGGGGTGGAGCCCTTACTCATATGTTTTTAACAACCCAATGTTTTATACAGACCCGACCGGTATGTCTCCTGTTTGTGAGGAGACTCAAAATTGTGATGAAACATACACTGAAGGATCTATTGTCGAAAATCGATTAGGGTCTTGGCGATATTTAGGAAATAACGAGTGGGAAACATTATCTTTGACAGATAATGTTACCGAGTTAACAAATAGTTTTTCAACTGCGCTCCATTGGCTGAATAATACTCTGGATACATTTCATGACTTTGGTGAAAGAACTTTGGCAGAAAACTCTTCAGGAGTTTCAACTACCAGTTTAATGGACAATCCAGCAACTTGGTTGATGGGGGGAGGAGTTGGTTTTGCCGCTAAAGGTTTAAATGCCGCTAAGACGGGAGCTAGTCTCTCAACAAATGGTGCAAACCTTTCCAGACATCTCGGAAAACTTGAAAAATATGGGCAAGGTGGATTTAAAAAATTACAGAATAGTCGCTTTAGGTACTACGGAAATATTAGGCCTGCTTCAAATGTCGGTGAAATGCAGGGTGCAAGACTTGTAAGAGAATGGAATCCAGCGACTGGAAAAACTAGGACTTGGTACGAAACCTTAGACCATGCCGGTAAGATTAGACAAGTTCATCCTAAATACAATAATCTACCTCACTATAAATTTGATGCTAGTGGTAAATACATAGGAAAATGGTAATTAAATCAAATGATATTAAAGAATTATTGTTTCTCCTTTCTGAAAGTGAAATTAGTAGAGAGGATGCACAAGAAAAAGCTATTAAAATAAGAGAAGCTTATGATAATGGAGATTTAGAATTTTATCCTAAAGAATATGAAAATAAAATTTGGGACGCTGTTCAATTTATTGAATTGTTTGCGGAAATGGTAGAAGAAAACACCTATCTTTATTCTGAAAATGATTTAATTAATTATGTTAAGGTAATGGGTTGGGCTAAAGATGAATAGTTGCCGGAAACGGGGGTATAAATCTTTGGCCAGTAGACAGCGGGGGAAGAAAGGTTATTAACGGTATTAAATATACAACACTTGCTTTTAGAGAATGCAATCAGTTGGTACAATAATGAAGGGTACTGGTTCATTAAGTTGAGGAGTCCCAAGATCTGTAATTGAGAACGCTATTAAGAATGTGAAGGTGACGCCTGGAAATACTACCGGTGAATTTGTAAGAACTTTCGATAATGTACGAAAATTACTAGTCCAAAAGGTACACACGTCATCTCAGTAATCAAAATAGGATATTAAAATGCTATTCAACGAACATCAATCAAGACTTTGGCACAATATGATTCTATCCATAGAGGATTCCCGTAAAGGGGACTACGATTTTTTGATCTAGTCTATGATTGAGAGGGCACTTTAGATGCTGGTGAATTCAAGGATCAAAAACTTGTTGAACAGTGGTATAATTATTAGATACCCTTGGAAATTTTATATACTCCAAAGGGAAATAGTTTTACCATTGAAGAAGCCGACAAATATCTTTCCAATAAGGAAGCGTTTTTAAAAAGAAAGCTAATTGCCTAAGGCATTAAACTGTGGGGGAGCGCCCGCCGCGAGTGAGGATAATTACCCAAATAGTGTGTCACATTTCTATTCCATACTGATATCACTTTCACTAGATAGTTTGTAAACTATCACCATTCTTACCTATATTCCAACCGCTAACAAAACGTTAGCGAGTGGTTTAAGTTCAAAAATAAGCCTCCCTGATCAACGAAAAGTGAGTTTAAGCAACGCAGCAATGGCTTGCCCGATTTTCGCAAAGTTGTGGGGGCCACCGTGGGGGCCAGGCCTATTTTTGAATTAACCAGAAGTGCAAATATCACCCTCTAAAAAGGTTTGAGCCCATATTGTTAACATGATGCCGGTCGACTCATAATCGATTGGTCGCAGGTTCAAGTCCTGCCGGGCCCACTACTTCGCTAAAGCTCCGTAGTGCGCGCACTACTACATTACAACTTCGTTGTGC
>Ga0209936_1000540_pt1 | contig 22838 bp, 19 predicted proteins | sample SalPonR1_A_D1_MG_FD_185694 | JGI IMG/M metagenome (GOLD analysis project Ga0209936, IMG submission 185694) | Salt pond soil microbial communities from South San Francisco under conditions of wetland restoration - Salt Pond MetaG R1_A_D1_MG... ... | reverse complement strand
CAAGATCGTCCTCGAGTACATCCTGCACCGGCCCTGGGGCTGAGCGCGGCGTCGCGCGGGGGCGGCCCTGCCCGCCGTGCCGCGATCCGCGCGCTTGACAGCGGCGCTGCCCTGTTGGTCAACTGCCCGCTACCAAGTTGAAAGGAGACGGGGTGCCCCCTCTTTGACCGAAGACCAACCTATGGGCTTCCTGTTCGGGCTGCTCGGGCTGCTGCTGATACTGTCGGCATTCTTCTCGGGCACCGAAACGGCTCTCATGAGCCTGAACCGCTACCGCCTGCGACACCGCGCCCGCTCCGGCCACCGGGGGGCAAAGCTCGCCGAGGCATTGCTTCGTCGGCCGGATCGCCTGATCGGTCTGATCCTGCTCGGCAACAACCTGGTCAACATCTCTGCCGCCTCGCTGGTCACACTGATCTCCCTGCGCGTCGGCGGCGAGGCGGCCATCGCCATCGGCACCGGCCTGCTGACACTGGTAATCCTGATCTTCGCGGAGGTGGCGCCGAAGACCCTGGCCGCCCTGCACCCGGAACGCGTGGCGCTGCCCGCAGCGTTCATCTACTACCCGCTGCTGCGCGTGCTGTATCCGTTCGTCTGGGTCACGAACCTGCTGGCCAATGCCGTACTGCGCCTGTTCGGCGTCCGCCACGACGAGGCGCAGTCCCACTCGCTCAGCAGCGAAGAGTTGCGCACCGTGGTCAACGAGGCCGGCGCGATGATCTCGCGGCGCTACCGGCGCATGCTCACCAGCATCCTGGACCTCGAGAAGGTCACCGTGGACGACATCATGGTGCCCCACAACGAGATCATCGCCATCAATCTGGAGGAGCCGATGGTGCAGATCCTGGACCAGATCCAGGCCAGCCAGCACACGCGGCTGCCCGCCTATCGGGACAGTATCGACAACGTGGTGGGCATTCTGCACATCCGGCGGCTCGTCACTGCCCTGCGCAAGGCGGACCTCACGCGCGACGACCTGGTGGAGGCGCTGCAGGAGCCCTATTACGTGCCGGAGGGCACGCCGCTCAGCACGCAGCTGGTCCAGTTCCAGCAGCGCAAGCGCCGCCTCGCGCTGGTGGTCGACGAGTACGGCGACATCCAGGGCATGGTGACGCTGGAAGACATCCTGCAGGAGATCGTCGGCGAGTTCCGCACGGTGCCCTCGGACCAGCATCCTGACCTGCAGCCCGACGGCGCGGGCGGCTGGATCATCGACGGCAGCGCCAACGTGCGCGAGTTGAACCGCCTGCTGGGCTGGCAGCTGCCGACGGACGGGCCGAAGACCCTGAACGGGCTGATCCTGGAAACGCTGGAGACCATTCCGGAGCCCGGCACGGTGCTCGAACTCAACGATTACCCGGTGGAGATCCTGGCGACCAGCGAGAACATGGTGCGCTCGGCGCGCATCCGGGAACGGGAGCCGCCGCGACTGGCCGCCGGCGCGGACTGAGCGGTCAGCCGGTCAGCCGAAGGCCGCGTCCAGGGCCTCGGAGAGCCGCGACACGGGTATCGCTTCCATGCCCTCCAGGGCTCGCCGGGGCGCGTTCGCCTTCGGCACGATCGCCCGCCTGAAGCCCTGCTTCGCCGCCTCGGCGAGCCGCTCCTCGCCATAGCGCACGGGACGCACCTCGCCTGCCAGGCCGATCTCGCCGAAGCTGATGGTGCGCCGGTCGAGCACCCGGTCCCGCAGACTCGACACCACGGCCAGCAAGGTCGGCAGGTCGGCCGCGGTCTCGGCGATGCGGATGCCGCCGACCACGTTGACGAACACGTCGTCGCCGGCCAGCGACAGCCCGCCGTGGCGCTGCAGCACGGCCAGCAGCAGATTCAGCCGGTTCTGATCCTGGCCCTGGGACAACCGTCGCGGATAGCCGCCCGCACTCTCCGTCACCAGCGCCTGCACCTCCACCAGCATCGGCCGGCTGCCCTCCCAGGCCACCGTCACCACGCCGCCGGCGGTCTCTGCCGTGTCCCGGGAGAGGAAGATTGCGGACGGATTCTTCACCTCGCGGAAGCCCTCGGCGCCCATGGCGAACATGCCGATCTCGTTGACCGCACCGAAGCGGTTCTTGACGGCCCTGACCATGCTGAAGCGGCTCGCGGGATCGCTCTCGAAATAGAGCACGGTATCCACCATGTGCTCGACCACACGAGGCCCGGCGATGGCGCCCTCCTTGGTTACATGGCCGACGATGAACACGGCGACGTCGCGCTCCTTGGCCAGGCGCACCAGCCGCGCGACGCATTCGCGCAGCTGGCTGACGCTGCCCGCCGCCGAGTCCAGGCCGTCCGCCGTGATGGTCTGCATGGAATCGACGATCAGCACGGAGGCCCGCGAGCGCGTGACCGCATCCAGCATGACGTCCAGGCGGGTCTCGGCCAGCAGGTGCAGATCGCTGTCAGCCACCCCCAGCCGGCGGGCCCGCTGGGCGACCTGCCGCAGGCTCTCCTCCCCGCTCACGTAGAGCACCGGCAGCGAACCTCGCAGCCGCGCCGCCACTTGCAGCAGCAGCGTCGACTTGCCGACGCCCGGATCGCCGCCGAGGAGTATGACTGCGCCCGGCACCAGCCCGCCGCCCAGCACCCGGTCGAATTCGCCGAAACCGGTGGTGGTGCGCTCGCGCTCTTCGGCGCCCGCCTCCGCGAGTGTGGCGAGTGCCGCCAGACCGGCACCGGCGCCCGACGCCGCCGCGCCGCCACCGTGCGCCAGACGCACTTCACTCAGGGTGTTCCAGTCGCCGCAGTCCGCACACTGGCCCTGCCACTTGACGCTGTGGGCGCCGCAGGAGGAACAGACGTAGGCAGTGCGTGTCTTCGCCATGATTCGCTGCCGGCCTGCCGCCGGCCCGTAAAACCGGAGATGATAGCATCGCCGCGCGCACCGGTTCGCAGGCCAAAGTGGTAACGGTATCTCAATAATCCCGCGGCGCTTGACCTATACTGCCCGCCGGGTGATTCCACGATGAAAACAACAACGACCGACACGATTGCGGCGCCGGCCTCTTCTGCCGTGCCGCCCTCCGCGAGCACCGCCGACCGGCCACGCCGGGCGGCCCGCCGCTGTCGCGTGCGACGTTCCGACTTATGTTCAGTTGGTGTTACCCTTACGCGATCGGCACAGGGAGTGCTCCCGATCGAGGCACCCATCATGGCGGACCGGGCACATGCGAGCCACCGACGAAAAGCGGCGCTCAGACGGGCCGGCCGCACTGCGGGACGGCCTGCCCGGGAGAACAACGGACGAGAGGCACTTGCCAGGGAACCGGAACCGGCACGCGGGCACGCCAGCACGGCGCTGACGTCCCGCGGCGAGAACGACAGCACGCACAACCTGGACCGGTAGACAGGCAAGCAGAATGAGCCTCAAGGGGAAGATCGGATTCTCCGAGATCACGGACACCGGCAAGGTGCGCGATCACAACGAGGATGCCATCGCCACCCAGCCCGACATCGGGCTGATGGTGCTCGCCGACGGCATGGGGGGCTACAACGCCGGCGAGGTCGCCAGCGGCATCGCCGTGAAGACGGTCTTCGACCTGGTCAGCGAGGCCGCCAACCGGGAGAACCGGGGCGAGGTCGAGCCCACCTCCGGCCTGATGCGCCAGACCATTTCTCTGCGCGATGCCATCTCCCGGGCCAACAAGATCATCTACCAGACCGCCCAGAGCCAGCCCCAGTGCGAGGGCATGGGCACCACGATCGTCGCCTGCCTGTTCTTCGACGACCGGATCTCGGTGGCCCACGTGGGCGACTCCCGGGCCTACCGCCTGCGAGCCGACCAGTTCCAGCAGCTGACGCTGGATCACTCCCTGCTGCAGGAGCTGGTGGACCGCGGTTTCTATTCGCCGGAAGAGGCGCAGAGGTCGACGAACCGGAATTATGTTACAAGGGCGCTCGGGGTTGAGCCGGCGGTCGAGGTGGAGGTCCAGGAGTACGAGGTGGAGAAGGACGATGTCTATCTGCTCTGCTCCGACGGACTGCCGGACATGGTGGAAGATGAAGATATTCATTTAACTATCAGCACGTTTAGTGCTAGCCTTGATGTAGTTGGTCAACAATTGGTCCAGCTCACGAACGACCACGGCGGCCGGGACAACGTCTCCATCATGCTGGCCAGGGTCCTGGAGTCTTTCCCCGCAAAACGCGGACTGATCGACAGAATTTCCGGACTTTTCCGGCAATGATCGCAGGGATGTCGCCCCGGGGGGCGTCTTGCACCATCGGCAGGAGCGAGTGACAGCAAATGGCACGGTTGATTCTGAGTCTGGACGGCCAGGTACTGGCCGAATACAACATGACCAAGGAGCGCTACACGATCGGGCGGCTGCCCGATAACGACGTGCGCATCGACAACCCGGCGGTGAGCGGCCATCACTCGCTGATCATCAATATCCTCAATGACTCGTTCCTCGAGGACCTGAACAGCACCAACGGCACCTATGTCAATGGCAAGCTGATCAAGAAGCACGCGCTCCAGCACGGCGACACCATCACCATCGGCCACCACCAGCTGCGCTTCGTGGACCAACAGGCCAACGAGGTGGAACAGGACGAATTCGAGAAGACGATGGTGATCCCGCCGAGCCAGCACAGGCCGGAGCATCTGGACGAGGCGCAGAAGGCCGTCGACCAGGCGGCCGGCGTCGCGCCGGAACCCGAACCTGCCCACACGGCTACGGCGGCCTCGGACGCCGCGCCGGCGCCGGCGGCACTGCCCACCGCGAAGCTGCAGGTGCTCTCGGGCGCGTTCGCCGGGCGGGAGCTCGAGCTGACCAAGGCGCTGACCACGCTCGGCCGGCCCGGCGTACAGGTGGCGGCCATCACCCGGCGCGCCGAAGGCTACTACGTGGTGCACGTCGAGAGCGGCAAGGAAGGCGACTATCCGCGGGTCAACGGCGAGTCGATCGGGCCGCAGGCGCGCAAGCTGACCGACAACGACGTGCTCCAGCTCGCCGGCGTCAAGATGGGCTTTTTCCTGACCTGATTGCCCGCGCGGCTCCCGCCGATGCGGGTTATTCCGTGACCTTTATCACCCGCTCCGTGACCCGGCAGACGAGTTCGTACGGGATCGTGCCGGCGTAGCGGGCCACCTCCTCGACCGGCAGCCCCCTGCCCCACAGCATCACCTCGTCGCCCACCGCCGCCTCGGGCAGGTCGCTGAGATCGACCGTGATCATGTCCATCGACACGCGCCCGGCGATGGGCGCGCGCCGGCCGCCGACCAGTACCGGCGCGCCGTCCGGCATGCACCAGGGATAGCCGTCGCCGTAGCCCACGGCGGCGATGCCGAGGCGCATGTCGCGCTCCGCCCGGTAGCGTCCGCCGTAGCCGATTCGTTCTCCGGCGGCCACCGGCTTGACCGCGATCAGCGTAGAGAGGAACTCCATGGCGGGATCGAGCCCGAGTTGCGCGCCCGTCGCGTCGGGGAACGGCGATATGCCGTACAGGCAGATGCCGGGGCGGATCCAGGCGGGACCGAAAGCCGGCCCGCCTGCCGCCATCGCGTCCAGATCCGGTTTCCAGCCGAGTATGGCTGCGGAGTTGGCCAGGGTGACCGCGCCGTCGAAGCCGTCGGCGGCCGCCTGCAGCGAACGGATCTGGACCGGCGTCATGGCGTCTTCCAGCCGTTCGGCCTGGGCGAAGTGGGTCATGAGCCGGAGTTCGGCCACGGCGGGCGAGGAGCGCAGCGCGCATACCGCCTCCGCCACGTCTTCCGGGGCGATGCCCAGTCGGTGCATCCCGGTATCCACCTTCAGCCACACCGTCAGGGGCAGCTCCGGCGCCGAATCGGTCAGCAGGCCGATCTGCTCGGCGCAATGGACGACCAGCTCGAGCCGCTGCGCTCTCGCGAGCGCCAGGTCGTGGCTGTCGAATACGCCCTCGAGCAGCACCAGCGGCTTGTCGATGCCGGCCTCACGGAGCCGCAGGGCCTCCTCCATGCGTGCCACCGCAAAGGCGTCGGCGGCATCCAGCGCCGTCGCGGCCGCCACCAGCCCGTGGCCGTAGCCGTTCGACTTGATGACGGCCATCACCCGGTAGCCTGGCGCGCGTCTCTTCAGCTCGGCCAGGTTGTGCCTGAGTGCGCCGGTATGCACCCGCGCGCAGGCCGTCGCCCTCACTGATACGGTCCGTCGCCCCAGGCGTCGGGCGCCCAGTTCTCGAACTTGGTGAAACGGCCCAGGAAGGTGAGCGGGAACTCGCCCGTGGGGCCGTTGCGCTGCTTGGCGATGGTAATGTCGGCGATGCCCTTGCGCGGCGAGTCGGCATCGTAGACCTCGTCCCGGTAGATGAAGCAGATGATGTCGGCATCCTGCTCGATGGCACCGGATTCGCGCAGATCCGACATCACCGGCTTCTTGTCCTGGCGCTGCTCGACGCTACGGTTGAGCTGCGAGAGCGCGATGACGGGCACGGACAGTTCCTTGGCAAGCGCCTTCAGGGAGCGGGATATCTCCGAGATCTCGGTGGCCCGGTTCTCCTTGTTGCCCGGCACCTGCATCAGCTGCAGGTAGTCCACCACGACCAGGCCGAGACCGTGCTCGCGTTTCAGCCGCCGGGCGCGGGCCCGCATCTCCGTCGGCGACATGGCCGGCGTATCGTCGATGAAGATCGGCGCGTCGGACATCAGCTGCACGGCCGTGTTGATGCGGGACCAGTCCTCGTCGGGGAAGCGGCCCGTGCGCAGGTGACTCTGATCCACGCGGCCGAGCGAGGAGATCATGCGGAAGGCGAGCTGGTCGGCGCTCATCTCCATGGAGTAGATGGCGGTCGGCACCTTCGCGCCGATGGAGGCATTCTCCGCGATGTTGATGGCGAGGGTCGTCTTGCCCATGGAGGGGCGGCCGGCGATGATGATCAGGTCGCCGTTCTGCAGGCCCGCCGTCATCTTGTCGAACTCCGTGTAACCGGAGGAGATGCCGGTGATATCGCCGTCCGACTGATGCAGCATGTCGATCCGGTCGATGGTCTCCGGCAGGATGGACTTGAGGCTCTTGAAACCGCCCCGCCGGGAGCCCTGTTCCGCGATCTCGAAGACCCGGCGCTCGGCATCGTCCACCAGCTCGCTGGCCGTGCGCCCTTCCGTGGTGAACGCGCTGCCCGCTATCTCGTTGCCGGCCGAGATCAGCTGGCGCAGCACGGAGCGCTCGCGCAGGATCTCCGCGTAAGCGCGCACGTTGGCCGAGCTCGGCGTCTCGTTCGCCAGCGTGGCCAGGTAGTCCAGACCGCCGACCTTGCCCAGCTCGCCGCGGTTGTCCAGGTGCTCGTGCAGCGTGACCGCATCGGACGGCTGGCCGCTCTCGGATAAGCGCCCGATGGCCTCGAAGATGAGCTGGTGGTCCTTGCGGTAGAAGTCCTGCGCCGTGACGATGTCCGCCACCTTGTCCCAGGCGGCGTTGTCCAGCATCAGCCCGCCGAGCAGCGACTGCTCGGCCTCCATACTGTGCGGCGGCGTGCGCAGGCGCGTTTCCGCCGCCTCGCGCGCCTCCTGCTCTTCCAGTGCCCGGACCATGGTTATCGAGTCGTCGACGGCTCCCCCCTGCGGCTGCTAGGCGCCCGGGGCGCCCGTCTCCGGCTCCTCCGGGACCACCGCCACGGTGATCTCGACGTCGACGTCGGCGTGCAGGTGCACACCGACGGTGTGCTCGCCCGCCTCGCGCAGCGGGCCCTCTTCCGGCAGTCGCACCTCGGCGCGCTCGATCTCGACGCCCTTCTCCGTCACCGCGTCGGCGATCTCGGCGGTGCCCACCGAGCCGAACAGCTTGCCCTCCGGACCCACCTTGGCCGGAATCTCGACCCGCATGTCGGCGAGCTTCTCCGCCCGGGCCTTGGCGGCATCCAGCTCGCTGGCGGCCTGCTTCTCGAACTCCGCGCGCATGGCCTCGAACTTCGCCACGTTGGCTTTGGTGGCCAGCGTCGCCTTGCCCTGGGGCAGCAGGTAGTTGCGGCCGTAGCCGGACTTCACGGTCACCTTGTCGCCGATGGTGCCGAGGTTTTCGATCTTCTCGAGCAGTATCACTTCCATTCCGTTCACCCGTTGTCAGAGTGCTGCGCCAGGCAGCCTACGTTACCAGATTCATTCCTGCCCGGAGACGGCCGGCACGCGCCGGCGGATGTCGATCCAGGCGTCGAGGTAACCGCCCAGGGACAGCATCCCGATGACGGCACCGGAGACCGGCGACGGCAGTATCGCCAGTACGTATATCACGATCAGCAGCGCCGGCGGCCACTGCCGCGCCACGAACAAACCGTGCACCAGCGCGAGGCCCTGCACGACGAACGCGACCAGCAGCGCCAGCGCCGAATTCACCAGCCACGGCGAGCTGGTCAGTGTCGCCGCCACGCTGATGACGGCCGTGGCCAGCGCCAGTGTGCGCCCCAGGTTCAGCTCCCGGAAGCGGCCGAATACGGGTTCGCGCTCCGGCAGCAGGGCATACAGCGCATAGCCCAGCAGGATCACCAGCATCGTGCCGACCCAGGTCATGCCGAAGGCCAGACCGGTGATCAGCACCTGCGCGGTGGCCACGAACGCCGAGGCGTCCATGGCCATGCCGCCGGCCTCGGCGATATTGCCGGCGAACTGCTCCAGGAACGGCCGCCAGAAGCCCGCCACGTCGTCCACCTGCGCGTAGAACACACCGACGCCCATCAGCATCAGGACCGCGAGCGCCTGCGCCGTCAGCGTCAGGGAGCGGGTGGACACGAGGAGCCAGACCGCGGCCAGGCTGCCTCCCTGCACCAGCGCCAGATACCCCACCAGCGACATCTGGAAATCCTGCATCACGGCCACCGCGGCGATCAGCAGCACGGAAGCCAGGAAGGCCGCCGCGGCTCCCTCGCGCAGGCCCCGAGCCAGCACCGTCAGCACGGTGGTCGCGCCGCTCAACACCGGCAGTACCGGGAACAGCGCCGCTATCACCAGCACCGCGCGATGAAAGCGGGCAGTAATCCAGACAGCGATCTGTCGCATGGGACCCGCCGCCGGCCTTGTGCTCGGAGAGGCCGGCGGCCCGGCCGTCAGTGACGGTCGGTGTAAGGCAGCAGCGCCAGGTAGCGGGCGCGCTTGACGGCCGTGGACAGCTGCCGCTGGTAGTGGGACTTCGTGCCGGTGATGCGGCTGGGAACGATCTTGCCCGTCTCCGAGATAAAGCTCTTCAGCAGGCCGATGTCCTTGTAGTCGATCTCTTCGATGCCTTCGGCGGTGAAACGGCAGTACTTGCGCCGGCGGGAATAGCGACTCATGGCAATACTCCTGTTCAGGCGGAGCCGGCTTTCGCCGTCTCGCTGTCTTCTGCGGACGTCTCGGAGGCGACTTCCTCGCCGCTCTCCTCGGCAGAGGCCGCTTCCACGGTCTCTTCCTTCGTCTCGTCCTCTTTCTCGTTCTCGTCCTCGGTCTTCTCCTCCTCCTCGGCGGCACGGGCACGGGCCTCGGCCTCGGCGCGGGCGTCGCGGCGACGCTGGGCCTCGCGCTCCTTGGCCTTCTCGTCCTCGACGGCCTTGGCCATCGGCGAGGCCTCGGTGACGGCCTTGTCGCGCTTGATCACGAGGTGGCGGAGCACGGCGTCGTTGAACTTGAACGCGCCGGTGAGCTCATCGAGCGTCTCTCTGGCGCACTCGATGTTCATCAGGACGTAATGGGCCTTGTGGGCCTTGGCGATGGGATGGGCGAGCTGGCGACGGCCCCAGTCCTCGAGGCGGTGAACGGTACCGCCGCCGTCGGTGATCATGCTCTCGTACCGCTCCACCATGGCCGGTACCTGTTCGCTCTGGTCAGGGTGGACCAGAAACACGATCTCGTAGTGTCTCATCGTATCCCCTTTCGGATTACAGCCGCCCGCCATCCGGTGCGGCAAGAGGTTATGTGGAGTCCCGCGCCGAAGCGGGCCGCGAATATTAACCGAGCCCCGGCGCAGACGCAATCGAGCGGCGCTGCCGGCAGGCCTCGTACAGGCACACACCGGCCGCCACGGACACGTTCAGGCTCTCCACGCTGCCGGCCATCGGGATGGCGATCACGGCATCGCAGCGCTCCGCGACGGCTGCCGCCATGCCCCGCTCCTCGCCGCCGAGCACCAGGGCGACGGGACCCGTGAGGTCCGCCTCGTAGAGCCCGGCGTCGGCGTCGTCCGCGGTGCCGATGACCCGTACCCCGTAGTCGTGCAACCAGTCGATCACCCGCGCCAGGCGTTCCACCCGGGCCAGGGGCACCGACTCGGCCGCGCCCGTCGCCACCTTCCGGACCGCCGGCGTGATGCCGGCGGCGTGGCGGCGCGGGATGATCACGGCGTCCACGCCCGCGGCGTCCGCCGTGCGCAGGCAGGCCCCGAGGTTGTGGGGGTCCTGAACGCCGTCCAGCACCAGCAGCAGCACGGCCCCGCCGGCCGTGAGACGCTCCTCGACCAGCGTGCGCAGCGCCGCCTCGTCCAGCGACGAGGCGCCTCGGAGCTCCGCCACGACGCCCTGATGCCGGGTGCCGGCGGCGAGCGCGTCCAGCCGGTTCCGCGCCACCCGCTCGACGGCTACGTCGGCACCGCCGGCGCTCTCCAGCAACCCCGAGATGCGTTCGTTGTCCACCCGGCGATCCACGAGCAGCCGGCGAACCCGGCCCGGATCCTCGTCCAGCAGACGCGCCACGGCATGGATGCCGGCGCTGAAGCGGGCGCTAGTCACCGCCGTCGGCGAGCCGAAAGTCGATGCGCCGGGTATCCATGTCCACCCGGTTGACGGTCACCGGCAGCTCGTCGCCGAGAGCGTACGCCTTGCCGCTGCGACTGCCGACCAGGCGCTGGGAGCCCGCGTCGTATTCGTAGTAGTCGTTGCCGAGGGTGGAGACGTGTACCAGGCCGTCGATCTGATACTCGGGGATCTGTACGAACAGGCCGAAGTGGGTCACGCCCGTCACGACGCCCTCGTATTGGTTGCCGATCTTGTCTTCCATGAACTGGCACTTCAGCCAGGCCTCCACCTCCCGGGTGGCGTCCTCGGCCCGACGCTCGTGGGCCGAGGTGAGCTGGCCCAGCCGCTCCATGTCGCCCCGGTCGTAGGCGAACGCCTTCGGCTTGCCGCCATTCGCCAGGTGCTTGATGGCCCGATGCACCAGCAGGTCCGGGTAACGGCGGATCGGCGAGGTGAAATGGGCGTAGGCGTTCAGGGCCAGGCCGAAATGGCCGATGTTCTCCGGCGTGTACTCGGCGTGCGCCATCGAGCGCAGCAGCGCCATGGAGATGGCCTGGGAGTCGGGCCGGTCCTGCACCTCCTGCATCAGCTTGCCGAAGTCTTTTGCCTCCACATGCTCGGGATGCGGCACCTTCAGCCCCAGACCGAGGAGATACTCGCGGAAGTCCTGGAACTTCTCCGGATCCGGCTTCGCGTGGACGCGATACAGCGTCGGCACCTTGTGGCGACGCAGGTACTTCGCGGCCTCCACGTTGGCCGCGACCATGCACTCCTCGATGAGGCGGTGCGCGTCGTTGCGCTCGAATGCCCGGATCGCCTCGATCTCGCCGCCCTCGTCCAGTTCGATCCTGACGGCCGGGATGTCGAGCTCCAGCGCGCCGCGCCTGGCGCGGGCCTTCGCGAAGGCCCGATAGACGTCATGCAGGTTGCGGATGTGGGGCGCGATCTCGTCGCCCACCCCGGCATCGCCGGGCTTCGCGCCCTCGATCAGGTTACCGACCTGCTCGTAGGTGAGCCGGGCGGCGGAGCGCATCAGCCCCTCGTAAAAGGTCGATCGGCGCACCTTGCCGCCGGGCCCCACGATCATCTCGCAGACCAGGCAGAGTCGGTCCACCTTCGGGTTCAGCGAGCACAGCCCGTTGGACAGCACGGTCGGCAACATCGGCACCACCCGGTCCGGGAAATAGACCGACGTGCCGCGCTTGGTCGCCTCCCGGTCGATATCCGAGCCGCGCTCGACGTAGTGGCCCACGTCCGCGATGGCCACCAGCAGGCGCCAGCCGTTCTCCACGGGCTCGCAGTAGACGGCGTCGTCGAAGTCTCTGGCGTCGGCGCCGTCGATGGTGACCAGCGGCAGGTCGCGCAGGTCGCGCCGTCCCTCCTTGGCCGAAGCCGGCACGTGTTTGCCGAAGGCCTTCTCCTCCTCATGCACTCCGGCCGGCCATTGATGGGGGATGCCGTGCGCGTGGATGGCGAGATCGGTGGCCATGCCGCGCTGCCCGGGCGCGCCGAGCACGCGGGTGATACGGCCGGTTGGCTGTTCCTGGCGGGACGGGAAGTCGACCAGCTCGGCGACCACCATCTCGCCGTGCTTCGCGCCGGCCGCCTCTTCCCGGGGAATCAGTATTCTGTGCTGGATGCGCGGGTTGTCGGGCAGCACCAGCCCGATGCCGCGCTCGCGGATGTATTGGCCGGCGATCTCGCGGGTGCGGTGCTCCAGCACCTCGATGACCTTGCCTTCCGGGCGGCCCCGGTGGTCGCGCCGGATCACCTTCACGGCGATGCGGTCGTCGTGCATGACCTCCTGCATCTCCCGGGGCGAGAGGTATACGTCCTCGCCGCCCTCGTCCGGGATCAGGAAGCCGAAGCCGTCCGGATGCGCCTGGACCACACCGGGCACCAGCTGCAGCCGCTCGGTCAGGCAGTATTCCTGATTCCGGTTCAGAATCAGCTGCCCGCCGGTGATCATGCGCTTCAGCCGTTCGCCGAGGGCGCGGCGGTGCTTGCTCTCGGTGAGCTCGAAGGCCTCGGATATCTGGTCGAAGTGCAGCGGCCGCCCCTTCGACTCCAGCGTGTCCAGAATCTGGCGCCGGTCCGGCACCGGGTGCTGATAGGTCTTCGTCTCCTGGCCTTCCTGGCCGCTCTTGCGGCGGCGTCCGCCGCCCTGTCTGTTCCTGTTCCGTTTAGCCAAAATCGTTCCTTGTTCTGAAATCGGGCGCGATTGACAAGGGTATCGCCCTTGAGTAGAGTCTCGCGCCTCCGTCGGGGCGCATTCTACGCGCTCCGCGCCTGCCCAGGTGGCGGAATTGGTAGACGCGCTAGCTTCAGGTGCTAGTGGGGGCAACCCCGTGGAGGTTCAAGTCCTCTCCTGGGCACCACTCCGGGCCATCCTCCGCCCGCGCTCTGCACTCAGCGCGCCGGCCACTCCTTCGGCACCATCACGGGCCGCTCCAGCCAGCGCTCGAACCGGGTCTGCAGCTCCGGCAGATGCTCTGCCCACCAGGCCGCATCCGTCTGGAACATCTGCTCCAGGTTGCCCGGGCCGGTCGGCAGATTCACCTTCACCGCCGGTTCGAGTACCTCCAGCGACGAACGGCGCAGCGGTCCGTAGGGGATATGGCGGGCCTGGGCCGCGAGGCTCTGCGTGGAGGTCGCGAAACGCAGGAACCCGAGCGCCGCCTCCCGGTTCTCGCTGTGCTTCGGGATGGCCCACACGTCGATGTAACGGGCGTGGTGGTCCCAGAGGATGGAGAACGGCTCGCCCCGCTCGGCTGCGCTGTGAACGCGCCCGTTGTAGGCGCTGGTCATGACCACGCGGCCGGTCTCGAGGAGGCGCACCGCCTCCTCGCCGAGACGCCACCACTCGATGTGGGGCTTCAGCTTCGTCAGCACCGCGAAGGCCCGGTCGACGCCCTCCTCGGTCTCCAGCACCTCGTAGACGCGCTCAGGCGGCACGCCGTCCGCGATGAGCGCCCACTCCAGATTCGTCTGCGGCGTGCGCCGCAGGCCGCGCCGGCCGGGGAAGGCGCCCAGGTCGAAAAAATCCTCGAGCCGCTGCGGCGACCGCTCCACGCGGCTCTGGTCCCAGGCCACGACGGTCGAGCCGGCCAGGTTGCCGACCCCGCAACGCATCAGCGCCCCCGGCAGGAAGTCGTCGACGGCGGGCGTGCCGTCCGGCGCCGGCGGCAGCGTCGCGGGATCGATCTCGACCAGCAGATCGTCGTCGCAGGCACGGATGGCATCGTAGAGCTGCAGGTCCACGATGTCCCATTTCACGTTCCACGCCCGCACCTGGGAGCGGATCTCCTCGATGCCGCCCGCGTAGTCGACCATCTCCACGTCGATGCCGGTCTCCTGCTCGAAGTCCCGGACGAAACCGAGGATCTGGCTGCGCGTGTAGGCACCGCCCCAGGAGACGACCGTGAGTTCGTCGTTCCCGGCCGCCAGCGGGGCAGCCCACGCGCTCAGCAGCAATGCCGTGAGTGCCGCCAGAGCCGGCCCGCGAAGCGTACGGAGCGCTGCGCCCCGGTTACCAGTAATAGCCCACATTGATATTGAACCTCGTGTCCCAGCCGGACTCGTCGCCGCCGGCGAGGGATCCGTCGCCAAAAAAGACCATGTTCTCGGCCCGGATCAGGTCGAGATACACATAAAGGGGGCCCACACCCACCAGGCAGCCCGTGGTGTTCAGCTGGGAGTCCCGGAAGCGGTCGTCATCTTTCACCACGATGCTGTAATCGTTGTAACAGGTCACCTGATCCACGGCCGCCCACGGCACCGGCAGGTTGTAGGCGACGTTGGCGACCAGGACCGAGGCGCGCGAGGCCACATCGTAGGACGAGCCGAAACCGCCGAGACGGATGGTATCGTCCGGAACACCCGGCGGATTCTCCGGCGAATAGCCGTAGCGTGCGGCCTGCAGTTGCAGGTTCCAGCGTCCGCAGCGGGTATCCAGGTGCCCCGCGCCGGCCCAGTGGCTGCCGCTGCCGTCCGTCTCGGTGTTGTAGATCTCTCCGAACTGGGCGGAGAAACCCACCTCATGGCTGCACGAGGTGCCGGCGCCGAACGTATAGGCAGCGCGGAGATTGCCCTGGTTGACTTCTTCGTTGGCGCTGTCGCCCGCGGAGACCACGTCCAGGGAGTAACGATCGAGGTCGGCCGCGTTGCTCAGCTCGCCATTCTTGAAGAAAGCGGCCTGCCATTCCCAGGCGCCGTCCGTCCGGCGATACTTCACGCCCAGGTCGTAGTCGTCCGACAGGCCCAGGTAATAGGGCGCTCCGAACCAGAAGTTGTGGGCGGCATAGGGCAGCAGCCCGAACGGCACCCGGGTGATGCCGACCTGCAGGCGACTCTCGTCCTCGAACTCGTAGCCGACCCAGCCGTGGTGGATCACCTGCATGAACGGATAGAACCGGTACTCGGCGGAGAGCAACAGGTTGCGGAGACTGCCGTCGGCACCGATCCGGAACAGGTCCAGGCCCGCCGCGCCGCGCTTGCTCTCGACGGTCTCGTCGAAATCGTTCCAGAACAGGTTGAAGCGCAGGGCGCCGCCGAGGCCGATGCCATCCTCGGGCGCCTCCGCGGCTGCCGCGTCGGCCTCCGAGAGCGCCGCCAGATCCCGTTTCTGGTCGGCATCGGCCAGCCTCCCCTGCCCCGCGCGGGCTTCCTCGAGCTGTTGCTCCAGCAGCCGCACCCGTTCACGCAGGTCCTCCAGCTCGGAGAGGCGCTCCTTCAGCGTCTCGAGTTCGGCCGCCAGGGCATCGACGTCCCTGCCATCCGCCGGCTGCGCGGTGGCCTGCAACGCCAGTGCCAGGCAGAGGACGGCCGGTAGCCACCCCCGGCAGCGCCGCTCCGCGGCCGGCGCGCAATGGCGGGACGTCCTGGCGCGGCGGTTCCCCATGCCCTGCCCCTACCGCACCTGCTGGAGGAAATGGCTGTGCTTGCGGTACTGGGAGATCACGTCCCCGATGATCTGCTCCTTGGTGTAGCCCATCACGTCGTAGTGCTGACTGCCCTCGAGCAGATGGACTTCGGCACCGAAATAATGCCGGGGTCCGTCGCCCCTGCGCTCCCGGGTCTCGGCCAGCGTGTAGGAAGGGGCCGTGTAGACCTGCGGTCGGACCGCGTAGAGGAACTCCCGCTCCTCGCCATGGCGGACCGCCAGCGCCGCCTCGTCGTCGTCCACGGTAACCTCGACCTCGTAACCCGCATCGCGGAGCTCTTCGGCCACCTCCGTGAGCGCCGGATGTATCGTCGTGCGCAGAAAGCGCGCCACCTGCTCCCGTTTCGGCATGCGGATGATCGAGCGCAGATGCTGACGCCAGGGGATCGACGCCTCGCGGATCTGGATGCCGACGGACATGTCCTGGCTGATCTGTCGCATCCGCTCGAGTCTGAGGCTCTGCAGCAGGCCGTAACAGACCACCAGCATGATGAAGGTAAACGGCAGGGCCGCCGTGATGGAGGCCGTCTGCAGTGCGGTGAGCCCGCCGGCCAGCAGCAGGGCCGCCGCCACCACGCCCTCGAGCAGCGCCCAGAACGTCCGCTGCCAGACCGGATTGTCGTCGGAACCTCCCGACGTGATGATGTCGATCACCAGCGAGCCGGAGTCCGAGGAGGTCACGAAGAACGTCACCACGAGCACGGTGGCGATCAGCGAGGCGATCAGCGAGAACGGGAAGTATTCGAAGAACCGGAACAGCGCCGTGGGCAGATTCTCCTGCACGGCGGCGCTGAGCGCACCGGACGCCGCCCCGAGGTCGAGCTCCATCGCCGAGTTGCCGAAGAAGCTGAGCCAGATGAACGTGAAGCCGACCGGCACGAACAGCACGCCGACCACGAACTCCCGAATGGTGCGCCCCCGGGAGACCCGCGCGATGAACATGCCGACGAACGGCGACCAGGCGATCCACCACGACCAGTAGAACAGCGTCCACCCGCCGATCCATTCGTTGGGTTCGTACGCGTAGAGCGTGAAGGTCTTGTTCACCACTTCGCTGAGATAGGCGCCGGTGTTCTGCACCGCCACCGTCAGCAGGAACGCCGTGGGACCGGCAACGAGCACGAACACGAGCAGGATCAGCGCGAGCAGGAGGTTCCATTCGCTGAGCCGCTTGATGCCGGCATCGAGGCCGGCGACGACCGACACCGTGGCCATCAGCGTGATCACGGTAATCAGGATCATCTGCACCGGGACACTCTCCGGCACGTCGAACAGGTAGGCCAGACCCGCATTGACCTGCAGCACGCCGAGGCCGAGCGACGTGGCCACGCCGAACATGGTGCCCAGCACGGCGAAGATATCGGCCGCGTGGCCGATGGGGCCGTGGATCCGCTCGCCGATGAGCGGATACAGAGCGGAGCGCACGGTCAGCGGCAGGCTGTGGCGGAACGAGTAGTAGGCCAGCGCCAGCCCGATCACCGCGTAAATGGCCCACGCGTGGATGCCCCAGTGGAAGAAGGTGATCTTCATCGCCTCGCGGGCCGCTTCCACCGTGCCGCCCGCGCCGGTGGGCGGATTGGCGAAATGGGTGACCGGCTCGGCCACGCCGAAGAACATCAGGCCGATGCCCATCCCGGCGCTGAACAGCATGGAGAACCACGAGCCGTAACTGTAGTCCGGCTGCGAGTCGTCCGGACCCAGCTTGATGCTGCCGTAGCCGCTGAAGGCGATGCCGAGACAGAAGATCACGAAAGTGGCGACCGCCAGCATGTAGAACCAGCCGAAGGTATCGGTGATCCAGCCCTGGATGGCGGAGAAGACGCGGTTCGCCGTTTCCGGCCAGATCGCGCTGAACAGAACGAATACGAGTATCAGACCGGCCGCACCGATGAAAACCGGCGGGTTCAGGCGAACTCTGACTTTTTCATCCCCGGACTGCATGGATAGTCAGGCATCTTAACCCGCAGACCGCCTCTCGGATCAATGCGAACGGTCAATCCGGCGACACCGCAGGGCTTCCGCCGGCTCAGCCTGCGACCGTGCCGCCTGCATTGGCCGCGTCTTCGGTATCTTCCGGCGAGGCCGTGCCGGCGTGCCGCGGCAGGAGGCGCGAGACCATGATCAGCGCCACACCGACAACGCCCAGCGCCATGAATAGCGTCAACGGGCGGCCATGCGGGAAATCCTCCAGGATCAGTTTGGCACCGGTGACAGCCAGCACCGGGTAGGCGAGCCAGCGCGCCTCCGGCCATCGCCGATACCTGCTGGAAAGCGCGAGAACCACCGAGGCGGCCGCCAGGATGGCGGTTCTCAGCGCAGCCAGCATGCCGGGATCGAGAGCCCCGCCGGGCCCATGCGCGACCGCCGGTGCGACGACCGCCACCGTGAGCCCGCCGACCAGGCATATCGAGAGGACCAGCACGATCAACTGCGGCAGGCCGGCCGCCAGGCCCCATCTCTTCGAGCGCTGCGCAACCGGGATGAAGAGACAGGCGACGGCTGCCGCAGCGACGATGACCTGGGGAACGGTCACGGATGGCCAGCCGGCAGCCTCCGCGGTGAACGCGCCCAGACCGGCGGCGAGCCCACCCGAAAGCACGGCTGCAGCACCGAGGAATACGGTTGCCTGCAGGCTGAAAGCGACACGACGCTGGCGGCCGCTGATCCGGGCCGTCGCGAGGGCGAAGAGTGACAGGAGCACTGCGGCAGGACCCGCCGGCAATACCAGCGCACTGCCGCCGATCACCAGCACCAGTGCGAGCGTGGTGTAGAGATAGTAGGCTGGGCCCCGTCCGTCGGAGACAGCCGTGGAGCCGGTCGGCAGGAATCCGAGCGCATAGCACGAGAGCCCGATCAGCAATGCCGCTCCGCCGAGCCCCGACAGGTACGACGCCGGGACCGGCATCGCGAGCGTCACGGCCGAGACGACGGCTGTTGCGGCGAAGATCTGAATGAACTCGAACAGCCCGGGCTCGTGCCGCAGCACATGGGAACGGACCGCCGCACTGGCCAGGTAGAGAGTCCACACGGCCAGACCGAAGAAGTAGGCCGAAGTCGGTTGTACCGGCCAGTTCTCGTTCATCCCGACGGCGGCCAGCAGAACGATGGCGGTATCGGCTCCCAGTGCTCCTACCCACTGGATACCTCTCAGGCCGGTCAGATAGACGCACCACAGCGAGCCGGCGCCGAGGAGCAGCAACAGGAAGGAGAAGATCACGGCCGCGTGGGTCTCCTGGAACAGCATCAGGGCGGTCGCGACGGTGCCGGCCAGCGTCAGCCAGGCGAGCACGCGCAGCCGCCTGAGCACAGCCACAGCCATGGCCATGGCCGCGAAGGCCACCAGCGCCACCGCGCTCTGCAGCGGACTCAGCAACCCGAACCGGGTCGCCGCTTCCACGAGCAGCGGCAGAAAGAGGATGACCGACAGACCGCTGTACAACCCTGCCCGGACCCGTTCGTCGGAGCGGGCGCCGGCACGGTAGCCCATGAAGAGCCAGAGGAGTGCGTAGCCCGCGCCGATGGGGATGCCCGCAATCACCGATACGAAACCGAAGTCGGTAATGGCACGGAGCAGATACGCGCCGCCGAAGATCAGCAGCACGCGGCCGAGGTAAGCCGCAGCGCTCGACAGTGAATCCCCGCCCGGCTTCCGCGGGCCGACCCGGTCCACCGCGCTCGTCGCCCCCCCCGACGGCGAAGGTATCTTTTCATGCTCCAGGGCCTGGAGGCGCCTCTCTATCTCCGCCAGCCGGCGTTCGATCTCTCCGTTTCGATCAGCCACGATTCCCCCCTGTGTCCTCGTGACACCGTTACGCTCCCGCTCGGAACGAAAAAAGGGCCCCGGCTGTACCGGCGCCCTTTTCCCCGATACACATGACGGCCCGCTCTATCCGATACCAGCGTCCTGCCGTAATGCCGGTATGAACTTGTTCAGGACCCAGAAGATCAGGAAGGGCAGTGCGGCCACCGTCAACGCCCCGAACAGTCCCTCTTTGAAAGTCTCAATGCTGTGCGGAATCAACGGGATCTCGTAGTGCATGTATCCCGAGAACGACAGCGAAAAGGCCTGACCTCCGATGACCACGTTCCAGCGCATCATGAATACGCCGAACAACACGAGTATCAGCGCCACCACGGTACGTCGGATGGTACGCCCCGGCAGTGTCAGCAGCAGCAGGGGCACCAGGTTGCCGAGGCCGTACTGGAGCACGAATATGTTGATGAAGTCCTTCCCGTACATGACCGATCGCAGGATGTCCCAGGACTTCATGGCCGTATAGCCGCGGAAGATCAGGTCCAGCAGTTCCAGGCTGATGGCCGCCACGAGGAAACCCAGCAGGTAACGTGTCGATTTCGTGATGGTCTCGCTCTCGACGCCCTTGATCTCCGTCGCGTCACGCGCCGCTCCCGTGCGCCGCTCGCGGAACCCTTTCCACTCCATGATCACGATGTAGGTGAGCATGCACAGCGCGATACCCGAGACCACGGCCGACATGATGAAGATGACCGGCATCAGCGGCGACATCCACAGTGCATTCGCCTTCACGGAACCGAAGATGAACCCGGCGTAGCCGTGCAGGAAAAGGGCTACCGGGATACCCACCGCCGCCAGGATCCGCGCGGCCTTGTGGTCAATCCTGAGCGCCGCGTCGCTGGTGTCGTAAGCGCCCAGCGTCAATGCCCGGTAGACCAGTCGCCGCGCCTTGTTGCCAAGTCCTGCCTGTCCCTTGAGCTGTTCTACCTGACGCACGAAATAGGCGCGATAAACGAACCAGATCTCGCTCAGCACGATCAGGCCGTAGGTGGAGAACACGATGCCGAATGCCGCGATCGCGGAGGTGAAATGCGGGGTCAGCAGAGGGTGTGATGCGCGCAGCGGCTGCTGCAGGTGCAGCAGCAGCGGGACGGCGGCCACAGGCAACAGCGCCAGCGAGAAGACCAGGGAGAACTGCGCGATATTCTTGAGATCCTTCTGGCCGAATACGTGATAGAGCGACGAGAGCACGAAGGCGCCCGCGACCAGGCCCGTCATGTACGGATACATCACGATCTGGATGCTCCAGTAGATGAACTCGTTCGGATAGACGAAGAGCTCCTTGACGGTCCACTCGGCACCATGGACGAACATTTCAGAACTCATGGTTCACCTCACTCTCTCGTCCAGCCCCAGATAGAATACGTGCGGTTCCGTACCGTACTCGTCCTTCAATACCTGCACGCGCTCCGTCATGATGATCTGTGTAACGGGATCGTCGGGATCGCGCAGATTTCCCATCCGCCGAGCGCCGAAGGGGCAGGCCTGTACGCAGGCGGATTCGAGCCCCTGGGAGATTCGGTGATAGCACCAGTTGCACTTGTCCGCCGTCTTGGTCTCCGGATGGAAGAAGCGGACGCCGTAGGGACAGGCCATGATGCAGTAGCCACAGCCGATGCACCACTCACGATCCACCAGCACGACCCCGTCGTCTGTCTGGTACGTCGCACCGACGGGACAGACCTGTACGCAGGGCGGGTTCTCGCACTGATTGCAGAGTTTCGGTACGAAGAATGCCTTCTCGATGTTCTCCGGATCGATCGCCTCGCCACGGATCTCGGCGGACGTGTAACCGTCCCTGCCCGCATTCGGTGAATCGACGTGCGTCTCGCCGTCCTTCGTGACGACGTAGCGTTCGACCCATGTCCGCGTGATCGGTGCGTCATAGGGGATCTCGTTCTCGAGCTTGCAGGCTTTCACGCAGAGGCCGCAGCCGACGCATTTGCGGGTATCCACCAGGAAGACCCAGCGCAGGTTCGACTTTTCGGCCAGGGCGCGGGCCTCGCCCGGCGCCAGGCTCAGTACGGTGATCCCCGGTAGCGCCGCCGTCAGCGCTCCGGCCATGGTCTGCTTCAGGAACTTGCGTCGGGAGCAACTCATCGCCTGTCCTCCAGGTCCGGGTGATGGGGATCGTGGCACTTGCGGCACTCGGCCTTGCGGCCATGACGGTCGCCGTTGACGCCCGGCAGTTCTCTGCGCAGGCTCGATGGATAATCGAGAGTCTGGTGACAGCGCAGACAGAGATCCCGGGAGGCGTCGATCGGGAGCTTCTTGACCTCCCTGGGGTGTCCGGCGGCGGGTCCGTGGCAGTTCTCGCACTGCATGGCCGCGTGCTTCGAGGCGGCTACCTCTTCACTGTTCTCGCGATGGCAGCGTTCACAGCGCTCCCGGCCCCGGTACTTCACCGGGAAGTCCTTCCACTCCTGGACGTTGCTTGCGCGGTAATAATGGTAGGTGAAGCTCTCGCCGTGGACGCCGAAATCATCCGGCACCATGAACACGCGCCCGACGAGGACTGCCGCCACGACGGCAATTGCTACCCACAGCGGACGCAGCCAGTGCTTCTTCATGCTTACCCCCAGTCGACGTATACCGACGCCGCCGATGCCGAGATACCACCCGGTCACCGCGGCTCAGCATTCGTACTGAAGGCTCGTATCGACTGCGGCTCGCTCGAGGCCGTCGGAGAATCATGTCTTGCGCGCCCTCGCCCCCGTGGACGCCGGTCCTCCGACCGCTGCGAGCGGGTCGCCGTCGAGTCAGTCCGGTGACTTCCCGCGGCGCCCTGCTCTCGGGGGCCATGGTCGTAGAGCCGAACCGGCGCGTTCAATAAGGAGAAGCCCTATCGGTAGATACCCTGATAAGACCGGTCCGGCCCGTGTCCATTGCGAAATCGCAATTCCCACGCGCGTACGCGAAGATAGGGTCTGGTATGAAGCGTAACGCGACATACGGGATGGGAGGAGGCAAGGAATGACGAGTCAAAAGAAGAACATCTTCGTATTCGGTCTCGATGACTTTCATCGCGCCGATCTCGAATCGCTCCCGCGGGCGGGCGAGTTCCGCTTCCATCAGTTACTCACATTCGAACAGGCGACGCGGGCCGACCTGCACCCCACCGACGAGATGCTGCCGAAGGCGCAACGGATCCTGGAAGAGTTCGACGGATCGGTCCACGGCGTCATCACCCACTGGGACTTTCCCAGCACCGTCATGACACCGATACTGCGCAAGCGACTGGATCAGCCCGGTCCGAGCGTGGAAGCCGCGCTGATGTGCGAGCACAAGTACTGGTCGCGGGTGGAGCAGAAGCGCGTGGCGCCGGACGTCGTACCTCCCTTCGCGGCGGTGAATCCGTTCGCCGACGATCCGTTGTCCGATCTCGACCTCGACTTCCCCTTCTGGCTG
>Ga0209936_1000539_pt1 | contig 22846 bp, 22 predicted proteins | sample SalPonR1_A_D1_MG_FD_185694 | JGI IMG/M metagenome (GOLD analysis project Ga0209936, IMG submission 185694) | Salt pond soil microbial communities from South San Francisco under conditions of wetland restoration - Salt Pond MetaG R1_A_D1_MG... ... | reverse complement strand
TTTGATTCGCTTTGACTTGTCTTACCAGTGAGTTTTGTATTTCTTCGCCTGTATTGTCTTTGTGGTGCAGCACTCTGTATTCAGAATGGCCGCCTTCGCGGCCTAAATCGTATTTTCCTTTTTCATTACGGTCAAAATTTACCCCCCAGTCGATTAATTGTTTAATTTGGTCAGGTGCTTCACGGACAACCATTTCTACCACCTCTTTATTACATAACCCGTCGCCTGCAATCAAGGTATCCTGAACATGCTTTTCGTAATTGTCGGGATGGTAAGTTACGGCTGCAATTCCTCCCTGAGCATATTTGGTGTTGGTTTCTATTACATCGGCTTTGCTAATTAAAATTACTTTACCATATTCGGCAACTTTTAGTGCATAGCTTAATCCGGCAATACCAGTTCCTATAACCAAAAAATCGGTTTTTCTAACCATATTTGTAAAAATTCTTAAAAACAAAGCAAAGATAACAATACTATTATGTTTGTCCTAACATAAAAAATCTTTGATTCAATTACACTCGTTTTATACTTATTAATCTTCCGAGCCACTCCCAACGGCAGAGAGAATGATAGAAAAATGTTGTAATCGAATGTTATGATATCAAAACATTTTCGACTATTTTTGTCCAAATTATTATGAAACGAACATAAATTTTTTTAATCAAAGAATACACACACGATTATGATTAAAATAAATTCATGTGAGTTCCTGAATGTGAAGAAATTTTTAGTTTCTTTATTTTTAGAAAACTAAAAATTTAAAACAGATAAAATCATTAATAAAACAACAATATGGCTCAAGACGATTTATTTAAGAAACTGATCGCACATGCAAAAGAGTATGGATATATTTTCCCGTCAAGCGAAATATACGATGGCCTTAGTGCCGTTTATGATTATGGACAGTATGGTTCGGAGCTGAAGAACAATATTAAGCAATACTGGTGGGATTCGATGGTAAAGATGAATGAAAATATTGTAGGTATTGATGCGGCCATTTTTATGCACCCCGAAACGTGGAAAGCATCCGGACACCTTGCTGCTTTTAATGACCCGTTAATCGACAATAAAGATTCGAAGAAAAGGTACCGGGCCGATGAATTAATCGAAGATTATATAGCTAAATACCAACAAAAAATAGATAAAGAAGTTGCCAAAGGGCATAAAAAGTTTGGCGATGATTTTGATGAAGAACAGTTTTTAAAAACCAACCCTAATGTCCTTAGAAATCAGAAAAAAATTGATGAGGTCAATGGCCGGTTGGTAAAAGCATTGGAAAATGATGATTTGGACGGGATAAAACAAATTATTCTGGACTATGAAATTGCCGACCCGGTATCGGGATCTAAAAACTGGACCGATGTTCGTCAGTTTAACCTGATGTTTGAAACAAAGCTGGGCTCATTGGCCGAGGGAGCAAATAAAATCTATCTACGCCCGGAAACCGCACAAGGTATTTTTGTGAACTACCTGAATGTACAAAAAACCGGACGCATGAAGCTTCCTTTTGGAATTGCACAAATTGGTAAAGCTTTCCGGAACGAGATTGTTGCCCGGCAGTTTATTTTCCGTATGCGTGAGTTTGAGCAAATGGAAATGCAATATTTTGTTAAACCCGGAACCGAAAAAGAGTGGTTTGAGCACTGGAAAAACCTGCGTATAAAATGGCACGAAGCCATGGGGCTACCCAAAGAGAAATATCGTTTACACGAGCATGATAAGTTGGCCCATTATGCCAATGCAGCGTATGATATCGAGTTTGAATTTCCTTTTGGATTTAAGGAGCTGGAAGGTATTCACTCGCGAACTAATTTTGATTTATCGAAACACCAGGAATTTTCGGGTAAGAAAATTCAGTATTACGATCCGGAGTCAGGAGAAAGCTTTGTGCCTTACGTGGTAGAAACTTCCATCGGGCTCGACAGAACCTTTTTATCCATTTTAACAGCAGCCTATTGCGAAGAGGAGATACCCAAAGAAAATGGAGATGTGGATACGCGGGTGGTTTTAAAAATACCGCCTGCCCTGGCACCCATAAAACTGTCTGTGTTGCCGCTGGTAAAAAAAGACGGGTTACCTGAGAAAGCGCGAGAAATAATGGATGAGTTGAAAATCGATTTCATGTGCCAGTATGATGAAAAGGATTCGATTGGCAAAAGATACAGACGGCAGGATGCCATTGGAACACCCTACTGTATTACCATTGATCATCAAACATTAGAGGATAATACCGTTACGATACGTGACCGGGACAGCATGGAGCAGGAGCGCGTTCAGGTAGATAAACTGGCCAGGATTGTGGACGAAAAGGTAAGTATGAAGAAATTGTTGAAGAAGATTTTTTAAAGCAAGATATAATAAATCTTTTTTTAGGTGGAACCAAAAAAGAAAGTTCTGATCATAACCTATTACTGGCCGCCAAGTGGTGGTGCAGGGGTGCAGCGCTGGCTGAAATTTACTAAGTATCTGCCCGAATTTGGTTGGCAGCCTGTTGTTTATACTCCTGAAAATCCTGAAGCTCCAACAAATGATGAAAGTTTATCTAAAGATATTCATCCTGAAGTTCAGGTAATTAAAAAACCCATTTGGGAGCCCTATGCATGGTATAGAAAATTTACAGGGAAAGATAAAAATCAAAGAATTAATGCAGGGTTTTTACAAGAAAAAAAGGCAAACCGGTTTTTAGAAAATATATCTGTTTTTATTCGTGGGAATTTATTTATCCCTGATGCACGCAAGTTTTGGATTAAGCCTTCTATCAAATTTCTTACAAAATATTTACAAGAAAATCATATTGATGTTATTGTTTCAACAGGCCCTCCTCACAGTATGCACCTAATTGCTCTTGAGATAAAAAAAAGATTGGATGTAAAATGGATGGCTGATTTTAGGGATCCCTGGACCAATATTGATTTCTATAAAGATCTGAAATTGACCCGGTGTAGCGATAAAAAGCACAAAAGGCTGGAACAGGAGGTGTTGAGAAATGCCGATATTGTGTTAAGTGTAGGAGAAACCATGGGAGAAGAATTAGCACACCTTGGTGCTAAAAAAATACAGATTATTACCAACGGATTTGATTCAAATGATATCCCTGAAATAAGGCAAGATTTAGATGTAGACTTTTCGATTGTTCATGTTGGATCGATAAATAAAGACAGGAATCATGAAGTGTTTTGGCAGGCTATTGAAGAACTGGTTGCCGAAAATGAAATGTTAAGCCAAAAGCTGGTTTTGCAATTTATTGGCAAGCTTGATCATGATGTATTTGAGCAGGTTGAAAGAAGAAAACTCACAAAGAATTTTAAATATATTGAATACATGACTCATGATCAGATTATGAGAGAACTGATGAAGGCCCGGTTGCTTTACTTGCCCATTAACAAAAGCCCTAATGCAAAAGGAATTATAACCGGTAAATTTTTCGAATATCTAGCCGCTAAAAGGCCAGTTTTAGTTATTGGTCCTGAAGATAGTGATGTGCAAAAAATAACTGACTTGACTAAATCAGGACAGGTATATGATTTTGAAGATCGTACAGGAATTAAGAATTATATTAGAGATTGTTTTTCAAAGTATATTGAGGGTAATGACAGAGAACTGAAAACAGATATCGATGAGTTCTCAAGAAAAAACCTTACTGGAAAACTTTCTATAATACTTGAAGAATTAAGCCATGAGTAAAAAGATTGTAACAGTAGTAGGAGCCAGACCCCAATTTATTAAAGCAGCAACAGTTAGCAGAGAATTAAAAAAAGCCGGGTTTAATGAAGTTATTATTCATACCGGGCAACATTTTGATGATAATATGTCGAAGATTTTTTTTGACGAGATGGAAATTCCTAAACCTGACTATAATTTGGATGTTCATAGTCTTTCTCATGGAGCAATGACCGGTCGTATGATTGAAAAAATTGAGAAAGTTCTGGTCAAAGAATCACCGGACTATCTCATCGTTTACGGCGATACTAACTCAACATTAGCGGGGGCAATTGCCGCCCGGAAATTACAAATCCCCATTGCACATGTTGAAGCTGGTTTGCGCTCATTTAATATGAGTATGCCCGAAGAAATTAACCGGATTCTAACCGATCGTATATCCAGTTTATTATTTTGCCCTTCAGATTATGCTGTAGAGAACCTAAAAAAAGAAGGGTTTGATAATTTTTCCTGTCAAATTGTTAGAAGTGGTGATGTAATGCAGGATGCAGCATTGTTTTATAACGCTAAGGCCATGCAAAAATCGACGATTATTAAAGCGTTGAACTTAGAAAATTCAAAATTTATTCTTTGTACCGTACATCGTCAGGAAAATACCGATGATCCAGACCGGTTGGGAAATATCATCTCTTCATTAAATGAGCTCAGCAAAAAATTTCAGGTCATTTTGCCATTGCATCCCAGGACAAGAGAAATCATAAAAAAAACAGCTCAGCATCTTCATTTTAAACCCATTGATCCAGTCGGTTATTTTGACATGATTCAGCTAATTAAAAATTCTGAATTTGTGATGACTGATAGTGGAGGTTTGCAAAAGGAAGCTTTTTTCTTTAAGAAATTCTGTATCACATTACGAGACGAAACCGAATGGGTTGAGTTAACGGAGCATGGATTTAATGTAGTTGCCGGAGCTAATAAAGACCGAATTTTATCCGAAGCAAAAAAAATCAGCCAAAAATCAGCCAATTTTGATATAGATCTTTATGGCCAAGGGAAAGCAGCAGAAAATATTGTACGTGTTATTTTAAAGGATTAACTAAGTTTGTTCACTCTAAAACTGAAAAAGATAATTTAGCTATTTGTGTTTTTTAAAAAAGAATTCTTTCAGTACGGTAATTTCTGCTTTCTCGTAAAATTTAAAAACCCATAAAATACCAGGGAATGTTATCAACAACAATGACTTAAGTATTATTCGCAGGTAAACAGCAGTATCCTGGAACAGAAGAGACAATAAATACAAGCCAATCCCTACCGATATCAATAATAGGATATTTCGTAATTCATATTTAACCTTATAAAATTTAAATGAAAATTTATAAAACGCTGTTGACATTATAAGCCAGGAAACGATTGTTGCAATGGCTGCTCCATAAATACCAAATTTAGGGATTAATATCATATTAAGTATAAAGTTTAATATGGCCGCTGATAATACAATAAAAGCGTTATACTTTGTTTTTTTAGAAAAGTGCAGGCCTAATGAGTACACATATTGTATTCCCTTAAAAACAAATGCTAAGGCAATAAAAGGAACAATAGTATATGCGATATTAAATTCTTCGCTTTTCGAAAACAATTCGATGATTTCTTTCGCAAACAATGATAAACCAAGGCTTGATAAAACAAGAACAAAAGTATAGTATGTTAATATTTTAGAAAAAAATCTTTGTGCATCCGGTTTATCAAAGTTTTTATATGCAATCGGAAGGAAACCGGTTTGAAATGACTGAATAATTAAAACATTGACTACACTGGCAATTTTATATCCTAAAGAATATATTCCTACCTCTGAATAATTGAGAAAATATTTGATAATATATCGATCCCCCATTGTAAGCAGCATCATGGATATAGTAGAAAATACCAATGGGATCCCGTAATTCAACATCTTTTTAAGTTCACTGTAATAAAAGTTAAAAACCATATTCTTAAGAAGAAAAGGAAGAGTAATAAGTGTAATGAGAGCATTCCCTATAAGCTGACTTAAAAGTATTCCCTTTACTCCTAATGATAAATATTTGATAAAGTAAATATTAAGCACAAGGATTGTTGATAATCTTGTGATGGATATCAAAATGTAAAATACAGACCTTTCTTTTAGTCGTATTAAATCCAGTGAAAATAAATTAAGTATTTCAAAAGAAACGGAAAGAAATAAAATTAAAAAATACTCCTGGTACTGACTATTCCCAAAAAACAAAACCGAAAAAGAATCCCGAAAAGGTTGCAGTATTGCATTCAGTAAAACAATAACCAGAAAAGCACTCAAATAGGTTGTAAAAAGAATTGATTTGGTTTTGAATTCCGATTCTTCGGTAGAACACCAGCGCATCATTGCTGTGGAGAGCTTGAAACTACAAACTGCAACCAGAATGGTAGCTGTAACTTCTAAAATGGCAAACATTCCATATTCTTGTGTCGATAAGAAGCTGGTGTACAGGGGTAATAAAACAAAGCCAATAAGTTTAGAACTAATATTTCCTAAACTATATATTAAAGTTTGTTTGGCCGTTTGTTTTAATTTCCCTAGCATTCGTTAATAATTTCGTATCCTAATTTATTTTGGGGTCTTTCTGAGTGTATATATTGAAGCAAACCTTCATAAAATTTTTTTATCCCCGGGAACCGATCTTCATCAAAAAAAGTATTATGCCACAATAATGTAAAAACTCCGTTGAATTTTTTAATCTCATTCACTAAATCTTTTACAGCGGATAAAGCATCATCAGTACTCAACTGCCTATAATGAAAAAGAGTAACATCCATAGCAATTAAAGGGATCTCCCATAAATTTATCATTCGATCATTCTTAAAATCATACAGTTTGAAAGGAAGGCAAAAAGAGTTTCGAAAACCTTCATGCTCAGCAAATGATAATGAGGTGTCATATTTTAATCCTGCTTTTTGTTGGATAATTGCCGTTAAAGGTAATCTATGAAGTAATCTATGCTGTCTAACTCCAAAAACATTTCCAGGGAGTACTTTGTTTAAGCTATCCAGTGTTTTTTTTAATTTATTATAATTGTCTACAGAACCCACCGTTCCATGCAAGCCAATTTCGCAGTTTTCATTAATCAAATGATCATATAATGATTTCATTCTAAGTTCGGAAAAGCAATAGTTTGAATCATGATGTTTTTTATCTTTTTCTAAAAAATAAAATGAAGACCGAAAATTATTCTGAATTTCAACGGATCTTAAATATTCAAAATTCCAGGCAGGGTTTTCTTTACCAGAAAATTTCAATAGTTCAAAAAAGGTTTTTAGCAAATGTTTTAGGTTTGTTTTAAAGTTGTAATATGTTTTAACTAAACCTGTTATTTCTTTGATTTTATAGAGCAGATGATTAAAAGTGTAATAATCAACAGAATCAATGTCATGGGTGAGAAAAAAGGCAAAAGGCTTAAATAACTCTTTATTCTTAATTTTAATGTCATTAAACTTGAGGAAATCACTGATGGCAGATTCTATAATTTTAAAATAATAGTTAACAATAGGTTTTTTTATAATTCCCAGCCTTTGTTGAATCGAATTTTTATATTTGAATCTTCCATAATCATCTAAATTTTTACTATCAAATTCTTGATATCCTGATAGAAGATAAAAGCAAGATTTAATTAAATCATGATGAAAAATCAGATTGCCTTTACTTAATGAATAAAAGTTTTTGTTTTCTGATAATGGGAATAGTACAGGAATTTCATTTATCCATGAAACTTTATTAATATCGAATTCTTCTGAACTTAAATTAAAGATTATTTTATTGGTTACTTGAGTAGAAGAGGGGCTTTTGCCTTTAGCAAAAAGAAAAAAACGGGTAATCTCTTCATTTAATTCAAAAGTAAGACTTAAGTGGTACAGAATGTAATCAATTTGATTATTGGTTATATATCCTTTCATCTTTTTAAGGATTTGAGAATGATCTTTCCAATTTCATTTGCTACCTTTTTATGCCCATTAACAGAGTAGTGTATGCCGTCGGGATAATGAGTTTCCGAAGTAAGCATACATAAATCAACAAATTCCAGCAAATATTTTTCAGCGATATCTTTCATTATTTGGTTATACTGCTCATGTTTTTTTATGGTCCCCGGGAGAGACTTTTCTACTCTGCTATTAGCCATGTTAATGGGCAGAATAATGATTTTTGTGTTGGTTTCTTTGATAAGGGTCTTTACAAGCGTATCAAAATATTTCTTGTATTTCCTGGAAGATATCCAACTTTTTCTTAATCGTAATTTGACAAGGGCAGGTCTAAATTTTATTATAAGAACCCGATACATAAATTTTGCTAAATTAAAAATAAAACCATCCTTTTTACTGCTGGCTAATCGATAAAACCAAAGGGGGATTTCTCTTGTAGAAGCATCTACAACTCCCAGGTTTAGAATATAAAAGTTTGGAAAAGTTTGTATGTACTCATCTATTTTTGTTACAACATTATAAATTGTATTGGCTCCCAGCGCCTTATTGTTGATAAAAATGTTTGTATTATCAAGCTCAGAATATAGATAATCTTCTAAATACTGGCTATAATTTTTATTCAAAGGATACTTTTCCGGAGGTCTGTTTCTTAGTGCAACCGAATTTCCAATAATGGTAATTTTTAAATTGCGCATAAATAATTTTAGGTATTTAATTTAATTCAGCAAATACATACTTCTCATGAACAATTTTAGTTTTATATTTTCTTTCCTGTAGATATTTTACAATTAAGGCTGGAGCAGATGTTTTATCCTTTGAATATCTTGCTGCAATTGCAACATGTTCTGGTTTGTAATTTTGCAAACCTTCCAATGCTTCTGGTTCCACTCCGTTGAGTTGTATAAGCATAAAATTAATTTGTTTAACCTTTTGCTCTTTTAAAATATTATCTAACGTGTCAACCGGGATTTTTAAAGTATCGTTATTGTTATAGTTTAGCTGAACACTTCCCGATTGGTAATCTCCTTTTTTTCTGTGAAATATCATTTCATCTCTTTCTTTCCATACTCCTTTAGGAACAATGATTACATTTTGTAAATTGTTTTCAATAATATTTTTTTTGAGTATTTTTAAATTGTCTGGCATAGGTTCAATGGCAATAATTTTACCATCTTTACCTATCCTTTCAGAGAGGTAAATTGTATAATACCCCATATATGACCCCATTTCAGCTACATTATCGCCAGGTTTTATTTTATAATACATTTCTTTTTTTGGACCACCATATTTTAATCCTCCTTCTATATATCTAATAACAATATCTTCGGCAACAGTATATGCTTCAAATGGTAATCTAGACTTATATCTTTTATTTAAAAAATTGTAATACTTTTTTTGTTTTGGCTTGCTTTTAAGACCGTAAAATATTGGCCCGTTTTTTAGCTTTATAAATGGAGTTCCTTCATTATCAACACCGGCGTCTTCAATGTTTAACCTTTTAACTTTGTTGATTAAAAGTAATTTATCAAAAATGTATTTAAAATCAGATATTTTCATTGTTGTCAATTAAAAAAGTTAATGCTCTTAACATCCACGATTCTGCCCATCTAATATAGGGTGTTTTATCAATTTTGCCATTTTTATAAATTCTATAGTAAAAATATCCTTTTGTGTCATACATGTTTTCAATTGTCCATTCTGCGATTTTTAGCGCAACTTTACCTAAATCAGGTCTTTTGTTTTTTAATTCAGCAAAAGTAATAATTGCTTGCGCACAACTTTGGATATCAATAGGATAAGTAGACTTATTTGTCATCTTAGGAATTAATGAATTCTCAAATAAGTTTTTTTGATAATAGTTAATCCCTTTATCTAGGACATCATCGTAATTAAATTCATTTCTTAAATATTTTCTTATTATTTCAAATGATTCGAGAATAAAACCTGTATGATAATTGTCTATCCTACCTGTAATCTTATCTGGAGGAGCCCAATAATACCAAGAACCATCAATGTTTTGATGACTTATGGTAAACTTCAAAGCCTTAATTCCATATTCTTTAAACTTTTTTATATCTGAATAATGCCAGGTTCTAATAAGGGTTGATGCAATTAACATATTTGCATTGTGGATATGGTATTTGTCTAGTGTTGTATAGCTAAAACATATGTTTCCAGCTTTATCTTCATCTATGTTAAAATAATCTATAAAATAATTACAGCTTTTAATTGCAATAGTTAAGAAATTTTTATCTTTTGTAATTTCATAAGCATCTAAAAAAGAATTAGCCACTTGAGTAGACACTGTAGCTCTGGGTGTGTAGGCTGGTATAACTTTCCTTGAATACCAATTATAAGGTTGACCCCAACAGAATTTATTTTTTTCAGCGGTATTCTTTTCAAGGTACTTAAGAAGTGATAGTGCTTTGTTTAATGATTCCTTGTCTTTATTTATGCGATAATAGGCAAGATATGCTCTGGCAATTATTGCCTGGGCTTGTGGGTATATATTTTTTTTAATTTTAAAGAACTTCCGCAATAAATTAGGTTTTTTTTCGGCAAGAATAATAAATGGAGCTGTTGCAACTTTAAAGAGTTTTGATTTCTGACTTATGTTGATGATTTTCAAATATACCGGTTGTGTTTTTATGTCTAATAAATCATAACTTTTTGGGTTTTCATTAATCCAGTATTCAAGATCTTTGTATGTATTTAAAATCAGATTAACCATAATTAAATTTGATATCCGTAATTTTCAGCTAATGTATTACAAAATTTATGTAGCATTCTTTTTTGACTATTATCCCAGTCTATATATTTAGGAAATTGCCCTTGTTTCTGAATATTTGATTTAACCGTTAAAGATTTGGTGACGATTGAATTTTTTAGTTTAATATCCAGAAATTGTAATAATGCATATACATTTTGATCTGTCAATTCATTAAAGTTAAAATCAAAAACTTTCCCGGGATTTTTTTCTTTAAACTGCTCAATAAACAAATTGGTTTCATTCCATAACCAGGCTGTTTTTTCTAATTGTGAAAAACTTTCCCAATGTTTTTTTTCTGGATTATCCAAAGGAATAATCCTTTTAAGATCATCCGGATTGTTATCGGTATAATAATTCCTGCGTATGGCCGATCGTACAAACTCTCCCGGATGCCTGTAAAGATGCACAAATTTTGCATCTGGAAAAAGCTCAATTAATAGGGGTGCAAAAAAAGTGATATAATTATTCGTTTCAATGTATCTTTTGTTTGTTTTGTAACTATATCTAAGATATTGTTCGCGTCCAACGAAAAAAATTTCTTTTAAAAGATCTGTTATCGTATCATCTAAAGACTTTTTTTTAAATAACTCATAAGCTAGTTTGCTTTGGATGGCAAGACCTGGGACAGGGTTGTGTAAAACGAATAATTCTTTATGATGGGTTAATAAATCTGAGAACCATTTGGTGCCACACCTTCCGGTTGAAAGAAAAAAAACAGGATTCTGGATGTGTTTGTTTAAATCAGCTCTTAACTCAAAAATGGTCAGCCGTTTTTTTGTTTTGCCGGCTTTTAATCGCCAGTAAATATCTTCTAAAGAGATGTTTTTAATCGCTGTTAATTTCATGGACAAAAATTTTAATCATACAAATTAACTAAATTCTTTCCAAAGTTTTTGGTATTATACGTTGCTTCAACCGCTTTCTTTCCATTTTCTCCCATTTTTATTCTCATCTCTTTGTTTTGATAGAGTGTAATGACCTTTTGGGCTAAATCATCGGCATCTTCACTCTTAAAAACCAATCCACATTGCTCCTCAGTAACAATTTTAGCTTGTGGCTTACAATCGGATACAATGAGCGGCCGCTCAAAAAGCATGTATTGGAACACTTTGTTGGCCACACCCGATTCGTGTTGGTCATTTTTTACAATAGGTGATAAACACACATCACTACTATGAATATAGGATGAAAGAAAACGTATATCTTTCCAGGGATACCAGGTAATATTTTTTTTCAGTTTTGGGTTATTTATCGTTTTTAAAAATTTCTCTTTTTCGGCTTTATCCGCAGGGCCAATCAATAGTAATTTTATCGATGGAACAGCCTTAATTATTTTTTTTAGCGCCTCAATCACCGTAAAAATCCCTCGTCGTTGAGAAATAACACCAAAATAGAAAAGAATAAAATCATCATTTTTCGGATATATCGTTTGATCTATGGGGTAATTTTTAAACTCATCTAAGTCCGGAACATTGGGATAAACTACAAATGCTTTTTCTCTTAAAAGAGGATGTTTTAATAGTAAATCATCTCGAAACGACTCGCTTAGAACAACAATTTTTTTGGGATATTCTAAATATTTTTTCTCTAGCCGCTCCCACTTTTTAGGCCTTATCAAATAAGTGAAGGGAAACTGATACATCCATTGGTATCCTTTTACCGCAGCCGGATAATTTTCATGTAAATCAAGGGTGAAATTTATTGTTGTATTTTTTGTTGCATAATGGGCGGCTTTTGCCATGTAGAGGTCATGCACATGCAATGCCTGAATAGTATGTTTTTGGATAAAATTTTTGATGTTAACGCTCCAGAAAAGGTTATACAATTCAATACTGTTGTTAAAAGCAAAAAGGATATTTCTGATTTTTTGTTTAATATTTATTCGGTAAACATTAATATTATCAACTTTTTCAAACGTTTTATATTGGCCAAAATTAAAGCATAAAACGGTTACCTCGTGCCCGGCTCTGGCAAGAATTTTACATTCATTTCTTACCCTGACATCATGATTAAACTCATTATCAACAACTACTCCAATTCTCATCGGTATGTTTTTAAAGAATTGATTCAAAAATACGAAGAAAATAAAGATTTATGGATTATAAATATATTTTTAAAACGGTTCTTTTATTTAATTTGCTAGATTGTGTTAACTTTATTGCTTTAATTGTAAAATTTATTTGGTTTAATAGAGTTGTTTAGTGAACAGAACGAAGAAATATTATTGAAAAATTTATCCCTATGAAGAATATTCCATTCAACCGTATTTACCCACATTTAGTTTCGGTAATCCTTTTTATCGCTGTTTCTTACACTTACTTTTCGCCTCAAATAGAAGGTAGAGAGATACAACAAGGCGATAAAACAACATTTCTGGGCATGTCCAAAGAGGTTCGTGATTTTCGTGAGGAAACCGGCGAAGAAGCGCTCTGGACCAACAGCATGTTTGGCGGAATGCCGGCCTATTTAATATCGGTTAAATATAAATATAACCTGGTTAAATATGTCGACCAGTTTCTTAAATTTATGGGACGACCGGCCAATCAGCTTTTTATCTGTTTGCTGGGTTTTTATATTTCTTTGTTGATTTTTGGAGCAAGGCCCTGGCTTAGTGCAGTAGGAGCGATAGCTTTTGCTTTTTCGTCGTATTATCTTATTGTGATTGCCGCAGGTCATAATTCCAAAGTATTTGCCATTGCGTATATGTCGCCCATAATTGCCGGTATTTATCTGACCTACCGGGGCAGAGTGCTGCTGGGTGCAGCCATAACGGCTGTTTTTCTTGCCCTGCAACTTTTGGCCAATCACCTGCAAATAACTTATTATACGCTTTTAATTGTTGTGGTTTATGGAATTGTTGAATTAATTTATACTGTCAAAGATAAAAGCTATCAACAATTTTTAAAAGCTACCGGCGTATTAATTATTGCAGCCATACTTGCGGTTGGGAGCAACTTTAGTTCTATCTGGACTACCTACGAATATGGAAAATATTCGATGCGTGGCGAAACGGAGCTAACCAAAGATGAAGCCAACAAAACCTCCGGACTGGATAAGGATTATGCTACTGCATGGAGCTATGGAATAGAAGAAACGATGACCCTGTTAATTCCTAATTTTAAAGGAGGTGGTGGTGATGTAAACCTGGGTAAGAATTCTGCGGTTTATGAATTTTTTGAAACTGCACAAGGTCCCCGTTATGCTTCGCAGGTAGTGCAGCATTTCCCTTATTTATACTGGGGAGCACAGCCCTTTACCTCCGGGCCGGTATATGTGGGTGCTATCATTATTTTTCTGTTTGTGCTGGGAATTTATCTGTTGGATCCTAAAATAAAATGGTGGCTGATTGCCGCAACCGTTTTATCCATTGTGTTAGCCTGGGGAAAGAATTTTCCGTTGGTAACCAATTTCTTTTTGGATTATGTTCCGGGATACAATAAGTTTCGTGCCGTATCCATGACCCTGGTTGTTGCCCAGTTTACCATTCCGCTCATGGCCATGCTGGCTTTGAAAAAGGTTATGGATGGTTCGGTAGAGAAACAAAAGCTGATGAAAGCTTTTAAAAATTCGTTGTATATCGTTGGAGGTATTGCACTGTTTTTTGCTTTATTGCCGGGTTTATTTTTTGATTTTTCCGCCGAATCAGACCAGCGTATCATTGCTCAGGGCGGTCAGGCTTTGGTTGATGCCATTCGCGAAGACCGCAGAGCTTTCTTACAGCGTGACGCTTTCCGTTCTTTAATTTTTATTTTACTGACTGCCGGAGCTATCTGGGCTTATATTTCCGGTAAATTAAAAACAAAATATACGTTGCTGGCACTGGGTGTCCTCATTTTGGTTGACATGTGGGCGATTGATAAACGTTATCTGAACGACAATAATTTTGTAAGTAAGCGCGAAGCGAAACAACCGTTCCAAATGACCCGTGCCGATCAGCAAATCATGCAGGATGAGGATCCGAATTTCAGGGTGTTAAATGTAGCTGTTAATACCTTTAATGATGCCAGCACCTCCTACTTTCATAAATCGATTGGCGGTTACCATGGTGCGAAAATGCAGCGTTACCAGGATTTAATTGATTATCAGATTTCCCAAAACAATATGGATGTTTTGAATATGCTGAACACCAAATATTTTATTGTGCAGGGGCAGGATAAGCAGCCAATCGCACAACGCAATCCCGAAGCACTTGGGAATGCATGGTTTGTTGAGAGTTACAGGGTGGTACCTGATGCCGATGCCGAGATTGATGCCTTATCTGATTTTAACCCCTTCAGAGAGGCAATTGTTGATGAACGTTTTGCACATCATGTGGAAGGAAAGGAGTTTACAAAAGATACCAATTCTTCTGTCAAACTGGTAAATTATAAACCAAACCATTTGGTGTATGAGGCAAAGTGTGCTGAAGAAGAGTTGGCTGTGTTTTCAGAGATATATTATCCTAAAGGATGGAATGCTTTTATTGATGATGAACCGGTTGAGCACTTTCGGGTGAATTATGTGTTGCGGGCGATGGTTATCCCGGAAGGGGAACATACGGTTGAATTTAAGTTTCATCCTAAGTCATACTTTGTGGGAAATAAAATTTCTTTAGCGAGTTCCATCGTTTTATTGTTATTATTTGTAGCTATTATAGGAAAAGAATTATTTTTATGGCTCGATAAAATTAAACAGGAGGATTCGTCGTTAAATCATTAATATTGCTTTATTAATTTGTATATTAGCACGATTATTTTTTAAGCTCCATGGCAAAAAAAGAACCGGCAGTAACAAAACGCAGACTTAGAAGTTCCTATTTAACTTCTATCATAAGCATTACCCTGGTATTGTTTATGTTAGGTGTGCTTGGACTGTTAATTCTAAATGCTCAGAGGCTTTCTGAATACGTGAAAGAAAACATTGGATTTTCTATTATCCTTAAAGAAAATGTTAAAGAGGTGGATGTAATCCTTTTGCAGAAAAGTCTGGATGCGGCAGAATATGTAAAATCAACAAAGTATATTACCAAGGAGCAGGCAGCAAAAGAGTTGCAGGAGGATTTAGGAGAGAATTTTATCGATTTTTTGGGCTATAATCCATTGTTAGCATCTATTGAGGTGCATTTGTATGCCGATTATGCCAATCCTGACAGCATCCGTATTATTGAGAATGACTTTCAACAATATGAACAAATTAAGGAGGTTTTTTATCAGAAGTCGTTGGTAAGTCTTGTTAATGAGAATATACGAAAAATCAGTTTTATTATTTTGGTTTTTAGCGGATTGCTGTTTTTGATTGCTATAGCACTTATAAATAACACCATTCGCTTATCAGTATATTCAAAACGTTTTATTATCAATACGATGCAGCTGGTGGGTGCTACCCGCGGGTTTATTCGTCGTCCGTTTTTATATCGAAGTGTATGGCAGGGAATTGTTGCTGCATTGTTTGCTATTGGTTTGTTAACAGGTGTTCTTTATCTTGCCCAAAATGAGTTTGAAGAAGTTGTTAGTTTTCAGGATGTTGAAATAATTGGTATTTTGTTTTTAGGAGTACTTGTTATCGGGATCGTCATTAACTGGTTATCTACATTCTTTGCTGTTTCAAAATACCTGAGAATGAACGTTGATAAATTATATTATTAATTAAAATATAGGAATGATGGCTAAAAAAAATAAACCGGAAGATAAAAAAATTGAGTTTGCATTGGGTAAAGAAAACTATAAATTACTGGCAATTGGTTTTGGGATTATCGTATTAGGCTTTATTTTAATGATTGGCGGAAAAGCAGAAAGTCCGGAGGTATTTAACGAAGAAGTTTTTAGTTTTAGGCGTATTACCTTAGCACCTGTTATCGTTCTTTTGGGATTCATCTTTGAGATTTATGCTATCATGAAAAAACCCAAAGCATCCGATTCACCCGAAAAGTAATTTCTGCGTAAAAATTTATTTATGAATTGGTTAGAAGCTTTAATCCTTGGGGTTATCCAGGGACTTACCGAATTTTTGCCTGTTAGCAGCAGCGGTCATTTAGAATTGGGAAAACATATTTTAAGCGTTGACTTTAAGGAAAGCCTTACGTTTACTGTTGTTGTTCATGGTGCTACCGTATTAAGTACTATTATTATTTTTTGGAAAACCTTAATGGAACTGATTCGGGATTTTTTTAAATTCCGGTGGAATGATTCGACCCAATATATTCTGAAGATATTTATATCCATGATTCCTGTTTTAATTGCCGGGTTGTTTTTTAAAGAGCAAATTGAAGGTTTTTTTACAGGGAATATTCTATTTGTAGGGATTATGTTGTTAATAACCGCATTGCTTTTGGCATTTACCTATTATGCCAAAGAGCGGCAAAAAAAGATAACCTATAAAGATTCTTTTATCATCGGGATTGCCCAGGTGCTGGCTGTGTTACCCGGTATTTCCCGTTCAGGAGCAACCATAGCCACCGGATTATATTTGGGCAATAAAAAGGAGTATGTAGCAAAATTTTCTTTTCTAATGGTATTGATTCCCATTATTGGTGCTAATGTGAAAGACCTGATGGACGCTAATATTGATTTTGCTTCGTCGGTTGACACAACTCCTTTACTGGTAGGGTTTTTGTCTGCATTTATTTCAGGTTTGCTGGCTTGTAAATGGATGCTTAAAATTGTTAAACAAGGGAAATTAATCTATTTTGCCATCTATTGCTTTTTCATTGGTTCTATAGCTATAATCTTCTCATTTTAAATCGTTACATGGAATTTATAAATAGCATTGAAGATTTTCAAAAGGGAGTTGTTCTTCCCATAAATAAACCCTATGAGTGGACCTCTTTTGATGTGGTTAAGAAGATTAAGAATCAAATCTCAAAAAAACTACGGCAAGAATTAAATATCAGGGTCAAAAACTTTAAAGTTGGACATGCAGGAACGTTGGATCCCTTAGCCGAAGGATTGGTTTTGGTTTGTACGGGTAAGGCTACTAAAAAAATCAATGAATTAGTGCTTGCCGAAAAAGAATATGTGGCCACGATTATGCTTGGAAAAACAACACCTTCTTTTGATCTGGAAACGGAATACGATCAAACCTATCCTACCGATCATATTGATGAAGATAAAGTGATAGAAGCGCTTCAGGGTTTTATTGGCGAGCAGCTACAAACCCCGCCGGTATTTTCGGCAAAAAATATTAATGGTAAAAGAGCGTATGAATATGCCCGTAAAGGAGAAGAGGTGGAAATGAAATCCAACTTGATTACTATTTCGGACATTGCATTAGTAGAGTACAATATGCCTTATATCACCTTTAAGGTAGTTTGTAGTAAAGGAACATATATTCGATCCTTAGCCCGGGATATTGGCGAAAAATTATTGAGTGGAGCCCTTCTAACCAAGCTAACCAGAACACGTATTGGAGATTATAAAATAGAATCTTCGATAACATTGCAGGAATTTGAAAATTTTTTAGTAATTTTGTAACCCTTTTTTTAATGGTGCGTATAAGCAGGGCACTTAAGTATAACCAGTAAATCAGTTTAATTGATGAAGTTATCTCAGTTTAAGTTTAATCTCCCGAAAGATCTTATTGCCAAATTTCCGTCAGAAAACAGAGACGAATCCCGATTAATGGTTGTGAATCGTGAAACCGGGAAAATTGAGCATAAAGTTTTTAAGGATATAGTAAACTATGTGAACGATCAGGATGTGATGGTTTTTAACAACACCAAGGTATTTCCTGCCCGTTTATATGGCAATAAGGAAAAAACAGGAGCAAAAATCGAAGTTTTTTTGTTGCGCGAATTAAACAGGGAACAACGATTATGGGATGTATTGGTTGATCCTGCTCGTAAAATTCGTATCGGGAATAAATTGTATTTTGGCGAAGATGATACATTGGTTGCTGAAGTAATTGATAATACCACTTCACGGGGAAGAACTTTACGTTTTCTTTTCGATGGTTCATACGAGGAGTTTAAAAATACATTATATAGTTTGGGTGAAACACCCTTACCCAAATTTATTAATCGTGAAGTTTTACCCGAAGATCGTGACAGGTATCAAACGATTTATGCCAAACACGAAGGTGCTGTTGCGGCACCAACTGCCGGAATGCATTTTAGTAGGGAGTTGTTAAAAAGGCTTGAAATTAAAGGTGTTGATTTTGCAGAGATAACCCTTCATGTGGGTCTTGGAAATTTCAGAACCGTAGATGTTGAAGATCTTACCAAGCATAAGATGGATTCTGAAAAAATCCTTATCTCGGAGGATGCGGTTAATAAAGTAAATAATGCAAAAGACAAAAAGAAAAATATAATTGCTGTTGGAACAACTGTGCTTCGAACACTGGAGTCATCTGTTTCAACTATCGGGCATTTAAAACCCTACGATGGCTGGACCAATAAATTTATTTTCCCGCCATACGAAGTACTGGTTCCCAATATGATGATTTCTAATTTTCACCTGCCGTATTCAACGTTGTTGATGATGGTTTGTGCATTTGGAGGGTATAATGTGGTAATAAATGCATATAAAGAGGCCGTAAAAGAAAAATATCGTTTTGGAACATACGGCGATGCCATGCTTATTATTTAGTAGATATATAAATAGACGAAAATGGGTTAACATCTTTATTTTGTTAACCCATTTTTATTTTTTCCTTCTATTTGTTCATTATATTTTGCGGTTTTCCCTCTGCCCATCGAATAATATTATCCATGACGATTTCTCCCCTTAATTGAATAGCTTCTTTTGTTGCATATCCTATATGAGGAAGTAATAATGTGTTGGGCACTTCAAACAACGGATGGCCATTGTCCAGTGGAGGTTCCTTTTCATAAACATCAATTGCGGCTCCGGAAATGGAATTGTTTTTTAAGGCAGCGGCTAAGGCATGATAATCAACTACTGGTCCCCGGGCGGTATTAATGAGTACGGCTGTTTTTTTCATTAACTTCATTTCGCTTTTCCCAATAAGATGCTTGGTTTCTTGGGTTAGTGGTACATGTATCGAAACGATATCGCTGTTTTTGAGTAAGTAGTCTAAATTGGCAAATTCTACATTGGGGATGTTTTTTGAAGACCTGTTATATGCCAAAACTTTACAGCCAAAGGCATTGGCTAAACGGGCAACTTGTGTTCCGATTTGTCCTGTTCCAACAATCCCAAAGGTTTTACCATGCAATTCTGCGCCTAAAAAACCTTGCCGGTCTGATAAATTCCTGGTTTGTTGGTCACTCCACAAAATTTTACGGTATATGTTGATGGCAGATCCTATGGTTAATTCTGCAACAGAATGATTCGAGTACCCTGCAGCATTTGAAACAACAATACCTTTTTCATTGCATATATCCATGGCAATATGGTCGACTCCGGCAAATGCTACAGAGATCATCTTTAAATCAGGACAATGAGAGATGACATTACTGGAAAGCGGAAGATTGCTTAAGATTAAAACCTGTGCGTCTTTGGCTCTTTCAATAAGCTCTTCTTCATTTTGAGGTTTATGATCGTAACGTATCAATTGATGCCCTGCATTTTTAAAATTCATTTCCGCTTTTTTCCAATCCTCAGGGTTTATCCCAATGGGTTCTATTTGAACAATTCTCATAGTTTGTATTTTTTTATTAATCCTTAAAATTAATGAATAAAAAAAGGAGCTCAAAAAAATTGAACTCCTTAATAATATATCTCTGATATTTATTATTGTTTAATAGAATATCTTTTAAATGTTGTAACCGTAAGCTCTTTATCGGCTTGTTGAATATATTGCTTAACCGTCATTTTGCCCTCTTTAATAAAAGACTGGTTTACCAAGGTATTCTCTTTGTAGAATTTGCCCAGTTTACCCTGAGCGATTTTGTCTACTAAATTTTCGGGTTTTCCTTCAGCAAGTGCCTGGTGTCTTCCAATTTCAAGTTCCTGATCAATAACTTCCCGGGGAACTTGTGTTTCATCAACAGCTACAGGATTCATTGCAGCAACTTGCATAGCAACATCTTTACCTACCTGCTCGTCAATACCTGCTTTGCTAAAACCTACTAAAGTAGCCAGTTTTTTGTCGCTATGGATATAAGCAGAGATGTATTCAGCTTCTAATTTATCGAAGAATGAAAGTTCAATTTTCTCTCCGATAATACCAGCTTGTTCAACAACAATATCACCAATGGGTTTTCCGTCTAATTCGATTTGCTTTAAAGCATCGATATCTGCAGGAAAATTTTCAACCGCTTTATTTAATATTTTTTCAGCAATAGCAACAAAATCATCGTTCTTAGCCACAAAGTCAGTTTCGCAGTTTAACGAGATGATTGCGCCTTTGCTATTATCATTGTTTGTTTTTGCAAGTACAACGCCTTCGCTTGCTTCCCTGTCAGAACGTTTGTTGGCGATTGCCTGTCCTTTTTCTCGTATAATTTGAGTTGCTTTATCGAAATCTCCGTCAGCTTCCACAAGCGCCTTTTTGCAATCCATCATTCCGGCACCGGTACTTTTTCTTAATTTATTTACATCGGATGCAGTTATTTGAGCCATCTTTTATTTTTTTTCAATGTTAACAATTATTCTTTGGTATCTTCATTTTTTTCCTCAGCCGTTTTTTTCTCCTCTTCTTTCTCTTCTTTTACTTCAGCTTTTTCGGCTTTGGCTGTAGTCTTTTCTTCCTCTTCTTTTGCGTCACTTTCATCTTTTGACTTTCGTGCGCTTGATTTCTTAACATCTCCCGCAGGTTTTCTGGTGCTTTTTTTCTTTTCTTTAGCACCACCTTCTTTTTCTTTCTCCATCTTGCGCTCTTCCAATCCTTCTTTTACTGCTTCTGTAACCTTGTCTAAAATTAATGAGATTGATTTTGAAGCGTCATCATTAGCAGGGATTGGGAAATCAATATTATTTGGATCTGAATTGGTATCCACAATGGCAAATAATGGGATGTTAAGTCGTTGTGCTTCACGAACAGCAATATATTCTTTCGATACATCGACAACAAACATTGCTGCAGGGAGTCGGGTCATATCAGCAATACTGCCTAACATTTTTTCCAGCTTGGCTCTTTGTCGGGTAATTTGTAACTTTTCTCTTTTGGCTAAGTTGTCAAAAGTGCCGTCAGTAGCCATTTTATCTATAGTAGCCATTCTCTTGACAGCTCTTCGGATGGTAGGAAAGTTCGTTAACATTCCACCCGGCCAACGTTCAGTAACATAAGGCATCTTTGTTGGAGCAACTTTTTCTGCTACAATTTCTTTGGCCTGCTTTTTTGTGGCTACGAATAATATTTTTCTTCCTGATTTTGCAATTTGTTTCAAAGCATCACATGCCTCATTTAACTTGGCTTCTGTTTTTTGCAAATCAATAATGTGTATACCATTGCGCTCCATAAAAACATAGGGCGCCATGGCAGGATTCCATTTTCTTTTGAGGTGACCAAAGTGTACACCTGCTTCCAGTAATTCGTTAAAACTTGTTCTTGACATTCTTTTAATTTTTTCGTTTACATTCTTTTTTGATCAATTCCTGAGTAGCCCCATAAAAGGAGGTCTCAACAATTTAGATACTAAACGGATAATTATATAACTATTATCGTTTACTAAACTGAAATTGCTTGCGCGCTTTGGGTTGTCCGGGTTTTTTACGCTCTACTACTCTTGAATCACGCATTAAGAATCCTGCTTTCTTTAAAGCATCTCTGAATTCAGGATTTGCTTTATTTAAAGCTCTCGATATTCCTAATCTTACGGCTTCTGCTTGTCCTTTTATCCCACCACCGTAAATATTAACTTTAACGTCATATTTACCTTTTACCTCTACCAGGTTTAGTGGTTGATTAGCAATATACTGTAATGATTTTGTAGTAAAGAAATCTTCAATTTTACGGTTGTTAACCGTGAAATTGCCTTTTCCCTCGCTTAAATAAACCCTTGCAACAGCGGATTTTCTTCTTCCTAAAGCATTTATTACTTCCATACTCATTATTTAATTGAATTTAAATCTACTTTTTTTGGTTTTTGTGCTTCATGCTTGTGCTCGCTGCCTTCATAAACGAAAAGGTTTCTATAAAGCTCGCTTCCCAATCGGTTTTTTGGAAGCATCCCTTTTACAGCCTTTTCAATAACTCTGATAGGTTGCTTTGAGAACAACTCTTCGGGGGTAGTTGTTTTCTGGCCTCCCGGATAACCTGAATGACTAATATATTTTTTTTGTGTCATTTTGTTTCCCGTTAGCTTTACCTGGCTGGCATTAATAATAATTACATTATCCCCACAATCCACGTGAGGGGTAAATGAAGGTTTGTTTTTACCTCTTAAAATTTTTGCAACCTTAGAAGCTAACCGGCCTAAAACCTCTTCTTTTGCGTCAACAAGCACCCAATTTTTTTCTACAGTAGCTTTGTTTGCTGATACTGTTTTGTAACTTAATGTATCCACTTTAAACTCCTAACTTTTTAATTAATACCTATATACAATTATACAAG
>Ga0209936_1000534_pt1 | contig 22988 bp, 12 predicted proteins | sample SalPonR1_A_D1_MG_FD_185694 | JGI IMG/M metagenome (GOLD analysis project Ga0209936, IMG submission 185694) | Salt pond soil microbial communities from South San Francisco under conditions of wetland restoration - Salt Pond MetaG R1_A_D1_MG... ... | reverse complement strand
TTATAAACGTCTATAACCGTTCCGAACGGCTAATCTCCCCTGTCCGCTGGTGGTCAATTAGATACGCATTATAATATATTTTATGCTTCCTAATAGCATTCTCAGGGGTTCACTAAATCCAGACTCAGGCAGTCTTTAAATCATTTTCAAGCTTTCACATTTCCGGAGCTGAAAAATGGCGGGTAAGAAATGAGGCGAGGAGGTAGGCATAAATTATTGAAAAACAGGAGAATATAGCTATGTCCTGATTCATGAACCGTTATAGACGTCTATAACCGTTCCGAACGGCTAATCCTCTATACCTGCTGACAATCATACAAATACACATTGCTATTTATTTTCTTTTAGCTCTTCAAGATATTCCTAACTTGCTGGGAGTGTTACCTTTTTCCCCGCCAGGGATAGAAGCGATAGGGCCGGGCCGGATAGCCGTAAATCCCCCAAGTGGCTATCGGCCACCTGGGGGATGGCAGCCGTATGGCGAGGAGGTGACCGAAAGGAAACCCTACACAGCCATAGTGTCATTACCACTGCATATATACCAATCAAATCTTAATGCTTTTTTCGTATAGCTAAGTTGCTTCCCAGACGCAGAGCTGATTCGTAGTGGTGAGTGGAGTCACCACCAGCCGAAGCTAAACTTCTAAGCTCCTTTTTCGCGTCTAGATCTGTACAAAAATCTATTGTGAATTGCCTATACCTATCCAGTGGTAATGACACTACGGATGCCGGCCAGCCGGCCCGGCACTACAAGCGGATAGCCCGGCCCATGGCTGCCCACCGGGTAGCCATGGGGGTGGCCCCAAAAGAACCTATCTAAGGCAAATCTCGACACCTTATTTGATTCTAATTCCCCAGTGAGTATGCTTGAAATAGCTGAGCTGACTTTTTATCCATTGCCGGATCGGGGAGAATGGGGCAACCACTACAACATTTTGGACGGGTAGGGCGTTCGAGACTTTGTTTATTCTTGCTACATTTGCAGGACAAAAATAAAAATATATATATGGCTCAATCAGGAACGGATAAGGTGGCGCAGGTAGATCAATTGGCGGAAAAATATAAGGAACTTCGCAAGGAGATTGGAAAAGTAATCATTGGACAGGAAGACGTGGTCGAGGCGGTTCTGATATCCTTGTTTAGTAATGGACACAGTCTGCTGGTAGGGGTGCCGGGACTGGCCAAAACTCTTTTGGTAAGTACGATTTCTGAGGTGCTGGATCTGAACTTTAAACGTATTCAGTTTACGCCGGATTTGATGCCTTCAGATATTACCGGGGCTGAAATTTTGGATGATACGCGAAAGTTTACTTTTAATAAAGGCCCTCTTTTTGCCAATATCGTATTGGCAGATGAGATCAACCGAACGCCCCCTAAAACGCAAGCGGCGCTTCTCGAAGCAATGCAGGAACGCGCCGCGACAGTGGCAGGCCATAAATATGATATGCCAAAACCGTTCTTTGTACTAGCTACCCAAAATCCCATTGAACAGGAGGGGACCTACCCCTTGCCGGAAGCTCAGTTGGACCGTTTTATGTTTAATATTCCCCTGGACTACCCATCCTACCAACAAGAGTTGGATGTGGTGCGGGCGACGACGACCGATATATCTGCCAAGGTGAATCAAGTGCTATCGGCTCAGCAAATCATGGACTTCCAACACTTAGTCCGGCAAATTCCGATTTCAGACAATGTGCTGGAGTACGCCGTAAAATTGGCGTCGCAAACCCGACCGGGTGGTGAACTGGCGCCCGACCGGATAACGGAATACCTTTCCTGGGGTGCGGGACCAAGAGCCTCTCAGTATTTAGTGCTGGGGGCAAAATGTCATGCCGCAATTCACGGAAACTATGCGCCGGATATTGAAAATGTGCGGGCGATTGCCTCCTACGTGCTGCGACACCGAATCGTCCGAAATTATAAAGCCGATGCCGAGGGTATTTCTGAAGAGCAACTGATCAGAGAACTTTTGTAAAATAAACATGGGACTCTATACACCAAAGTCGAGTCCAATTGCATCTCTACACAAATGAGGTCTATTATGATACGTGGGTTTGTGTTTTGGCTTGGGGCAATCCTTTTGCTCGCATCGGCTTGTGGTGGTGACTTTGCAGAGCGCATGGCACCCAAGAAGACGTCTTTTGGTCCTTTAAATCAAATGGTGGTTGTGGCTGACCCGAATGTATGGGCAGAAATGCGCGATACAGTCTACTACATGTTTGCCGCGCCCTATCCCATCCTTCCCCAACCGGAACCTCTTTTCGATCTTGTTCATTTTAGTCCGGCAGATATTGCTGAAAAATCCGCGCGCCGTCAATTGCGAACATATCTGATTTTAGTGGACGGCTCTGATACAACGAGCCGAAATTACCGAATGGCACGTGCAGACCTGCCTGAAGTCCGGGCTGAAGGATTGGAAAAGGATATGGTGATAAAAATAGCTCGGGATAAATGGGCAAAAAAGCAGATTCTCGTCTATGTCGTGGGTAAGGATATGAACTACATCGAGACCGCACTGGCCCGAAATCATGGTAAGATCATTGATCGCATTCGAGATTTTGAAGCAAGTCCGAGAGGAGCTCAGGTATATATGGGCGGCCAGAATAAATCGCTGTCCCGAATGATTCTGGACAGCCTGGGCGTAGGCATGGAATGGCCCAAATCGGCACAGGCGGCGCGGGTAAACAGTAAGGTAGCCTGGGTGCGAATGGAAACAGACAAAAGTTCTTCCTCTGTAGTTATCACCTCTATTCCTTACGAAGATCCTCAGCAATTATCAAAAGAGGCAATGATCGAAAAACGAGACGAAATTATGGAACGCCATGTTCGCTCAGGCACCCCGGGCTCAGATATGGTAGTAAATAACGAAGACTTGCCTCTGTTATATCGCAACATCGATCTTGGAGGCTATAACGCATATGAGATCCGAGGGGTATGGGAAATGACAAATGACTTTATGGGTGGTCCTTTTGTGAGCTATTTTGTGCTCTCGGATAATTTAGAATCTATCTATATTGTCGATTTATTTGTCTACGCTCCCGGTGAAGAAAAACGCGAATACCTGCAAGAACTGGAGCATATAGCCCGTTCGATTGAAATTCTCCAGATAGAGAAGTAGTGCCATTTCACCTCCTTACAAAAGAATGACAGCGAAAAATCATCGATTTCCTATTTTTGTGTTCTACTAACAGATATGTTACAAGGATATAAAGTCATCACAGTTACACACAAATCTATCGACGTGGGCGATTTAGGGGCCTATGTTGTGCCCGCAGCCGATGGCAGTGTATTTCCTGTATTGAACAAAGCGAAAAAACACTTTGACGTTGAGGAAATGATGTATTTGCAGACATGTAACCGTATCATGTTTGTTTTGTTCGATAAAAATATTCATCGTCTGCCCAAAGCACGTGATTTATTTTCATTCTTTCATCCCGAAAAAGATAGCTCCTTCTACAAGCAGCTAAATTCATCCTACAAGGAATTTACTGATTTGCAGGCGATTGAACACGTTTTTAGCGTGGCTGCCTCCGTGGATTCACTGGTGGTGGGCGAGCGCGAAATCCTTAGACAGTTGCGATCCGCATACGACGAATGTCAGGTGGAGGGTTTGACGGGTGATTCGATTCGGTTGTTAATGAGATACGCCATAGAATCTGCGAAGAAAGTATATAACTATACACGCATCGGCGAAAAGTCCATTTCGGTGGCCTCTCTAGCCTCCAGTATGTTGTTCGAAAAAGGTTTGACTCCTGCCGACCCTGTAGTTTTGGTAGGCGCCGGAGAGACCAATACCATCATCGCTAAGGTGTTAAAGAAAAAAGGATATGGTGATGTGACGGTCTTCAACCGTTCACTTCCCAAAGCACAGTTTCTGGCGAAATTGACCGGAGGACAGGCATTCACACTGGACCAATTACCGGCTTACAGCCGCCCCTGGAAAGCTCTCATCGTTTGTACCTCAGCCCAGGAAGCGATCATTACGGGAGACATCTACGATGCGCTTGAGAAGCAAAACGATGCATACTCGCATAAATTTGTACTCGACCTGGGAATTCCAAAAAACGTAGCTTCCGAAGTTATTCAAAACCCAAATCTTACATATATCGAGATCGAAGGGGTGAGGTCCAAAGCCGAGGAGCATCTGGCTTTTCGCCAACAGGAAGTCAAAGAGGCTGTGAAAATTATACATTCCTACGGGAAGGAATTTATGAAAGCTTTTCAGCAACGGCAAATTGAAAAATCACTAAGCTCTCTTCCCACAGCTATCAACGAGGTGAAAGAGCGCGCGATTAATGAGGTGTTTAAGAAGGATATCAGCGAACTCGATGATCACTCTCGGGCTGTCATTATGGAGATGATGGACTATATGGAACGCAAATGCGTCGGTGTGCCTATGAAAATGGCCAAAACCTCTGTGTAAGGGGTAATCCTTTATTTTTTTGGGCGATCCCCTCGTCCTCGACATCGCTGCGCGATCGTCGGGACGGTGGCGCTACGCTTCAGGCTATCGGTCCGCCTACCCAACGAGTTGGGTGCCGGACACACGGCAGCCCAGCCTGCTCATGAGCAAATATGTTTCCCCCGTGCAGGCTGGGCTCTTGCCGTGTCCTTGCGCATCGCTATCGCGGAGTTTTCGGCTATCAATGACTCTGTGCCATGCCCTACATTTTATTTTCATTCAGCTGGTCCTCTCTTTTAGATGAAGATGAACCCATTATTGCATTTAGGAAATTAGACCAAAGCTTCCGGACAGGTTCCTCTCAGCGGTCATTCATTTTTTGTATATTTCTAAAATTATTTCACCATATTTTCTTTCGGATGAAAAAGATAATTTTCCTCTTACTCTCAGTTCTTATTATAGTTCCATTTAGTTGTCAGGATAGATCAGATTCAGAAGTAAGCAAGGAAGACTCCATGCATTTTGAAGCCCGGAATTACTTTTCAGCCTTTACTCAGGGTATGATCAAGCCTAATGATGATATTGTATTCCGAACTCTAAAACCTCTTACGGCAGATACTTTAGAATTGCGGGCTGGAATTTCAGTAACTCCAGAATTCGAATTCGATATTTACATCGACTCCGTGCGTGGAGATGTGGTTATGAATCCCTTAGAATCCCTTGAAAGGGGAGAGACTTACTCTATATCCGTCGATTTAGACCAGTGGTTTTCTGTTCGAAATTCAAAAGCGCTTAATATTGAAGTCACTGTTTTTGACCAACACCTGGATGTCTCGCGTAAAGGATTATTGCTGAAGGGCAACCAAAGGTTTTTGGAAGTGGATGTGTTTACCTCCTTGCCGGAGTCCCCTAAGGCCATAAAATCCCTTTTTACTTATTCAGCGCAAAAAATCGAACTTACCCAGGTGAATAATTTGCACTATTTGGCTCGTATACTAGTCAATGATAATAAGTTAGAGAGTATTCCCTGGGACGGAGAAGGGGTGAACTCCAAAGAAAAGGGTGAGGTCATCGTATATCAATTCGACCCGGAAGTCTTCGAAGTCGTCAATACTCACTATAATCGAAAAAACAAGCACTTTAAAGTTTATTTTTCACAAGCGATTGATCCGGAACAGGACAAGACCGGGTTCATTACATTGGGTCAGGAGGCAGCCACTTTTGACATTCAGAACAATGTGCTGACAGTCTATATTACCAGTCAGTCCAGGGAAGACCAAACTTTGAATGTCGATCGATCTTTGCAGTCGGAAACCGGAGTAAAGCTTCAATCTGCACTGAGCTATCAGATAGAAATTCAATTGGTAAAACCTGCAGTACAATGGTTGGCGGAAGGGACTTATCTGCCCAGCTCAGGTGACTTTAATTTACCTATCAAAGCCAAAGGACTGAAATCTATCCATGTTCAAGTTGTAGAAATTCCATCTAAAAATGCAACTCGTTTTGTTTCCTGGAATCAACTATCCAATGTCGACCTTCATGAAATCAGGCGGTATGGACGACTTAAACTCAGCCGGGATTTTCAACTAACCACTAATGACTCTCAAGCCGAACAATGGGCAGAATATGGCCTGGATTTATCTGAGCTTTTTGATCGGCAAAGGGGTATGGTCTACACTATTATGCTATCCTATGAACCATCAAATACGATCCTCGAATGTCTTGATTCTGAAATAATGGATAAAGAAACGAAGCAGGTGACAACTGCTTTTTTCGATAGAGTTCAAAGAGGTTATTATCACAACAATTATTATCAGGGATCCCGCTACTACTGGAGAGGGTTTGACTATAAAGAGCGCAATAACCCATGTCATATCAGCTATTACATGGAACGCTCTGCCATCATAAAGAATATTCAATGCACAAATGTCTTCCCTATTATTAAGCGAGCTCAAGATGATTGGATCGTGGCCATTAAGGACCTCATGACAGAAAATTTGACGTCAAATGCAGAGGTAGAGCTACTCAACTTACAAGGCATACCGATCGCCTCCGGTTCGACCTCATCCAATGGGGTCGCTCGTTTCAGTGACTTGAATCAAACTCCACATGCATTAAAAGTAGCTCATGACGACGTGACTTCTCATTATAATATAAATCCGGCGGCGGCTTTATCACTAACAGAGTTCGATGTGAGCAGTGAGGTGAAGGATATTGACAATCGGATTTTCGCTTATACAGAAAGGGACATTTGGCGGCCGGGAGATAGTATCTATCTGGATGTCATGCTCAATCATGCTAAGTTCGAATTTGAGCCTGATCTCCCCCTAAGTGTGCGCTTTTTTAATCCCAAAGGGGTTCAACACTCTAAAATGGTACAACCGGTCACTGAAAAAGCAATCTATAGTTTTCCTTTGAGTACAAATTTAGATGCCCCCACCGGGTTTTGGAAGGTCGAAATACAGGTGGGACCACACAGAAAGCAAAAGTCTATCCGCATAGAAACGATACGTCCCAATGTAGTAGACATTCAATTTGAGTTTCCGAATGAGGAGGATGAATGGATATTTGAGGACCAGTTCCGGGGCGAAGTGGCTGTAGATTATCTGGCAGGTTATCCGCTGAAGGGAGGCAATGTGAATTTGAGTTCGAATATGCGGGCAATGGCTTCTCCTTTTTCCGGTTTTAAAAACTATCGTTTTCTACCTTACAAGAAAAACTACTCGAGGCAAATCCCAGAGTTTTTGAAAGTAACTACAGATGAGAAAGGTCGGGCTTCATTTGACGAGGATCGCAGTTTCAAGTCTATGGATGGGGTGTTCAGACTTCTTTTGGATTGTAAGATTGATCTTCCCGGCGGTGGACTCAATACCATGACACGCACATTTATGGTGTCTCCCTTTGAAAGCTATGTGGGCATTCAAAAAGCGTCCGGTCGGGGATGGCGAGGCTCGTTCAATTACGATGAAAAACCCGGAATCAATTTGGTGCATCTCGATCAAAAGGGAAACTTCAAAAAAGGAACAACTGAGGCTTCCCTTTATGTCTATAAATTCAGCAAAGACTGGTGGTATGACAGATATCGCCTGTCGCGCGGACACAATTATCACTCAGGTATTAAAAGAGAGCTCGTTCACGAAGCTAAAATTAAATTTGTCGATGGAAAGTACGCATTTACTCACGATAAGGATAAATGGGGATCGGGTAGTTTTAAGATCGTACTCAAGGACCCGGAGTCCGATCATAGAGCCGAATATAAATACCACAATGTCAGCTCACGCTCTTATGCTTCTCAGGTCAATCCACAGGTTCTCGAATTACAAACGGACACCAACACCTATACTACGGGGCAGAATATGAAGGTGACTTTGCCCACGATCCCTAAAGCCAAAGCATTAATTAGCATTGAAACCGGGAGTAAAGTTCATGACATCTTCTGGGCTGATTTAAATGGGGAGCCCATAGATTTGAAAGTGAAACGGGAGTGGACCCCCAATGTCTTTTTATCGGTTCATGTGGTGCAAAATTACGGGCAGACCCATAATGACCGACCCATGCGAATGTACGGAGTGAAAAAGATCAAAATCAACACCCTCGAAGGCGACCTTCAGCCCGATATAAAGGGACCCGACAAAGCCAGACCCAATTCTACGCTGAAATTGCAGATTTCAGAGAAGGAGAATCGACCCATGGAATACACAATAGCGATTGTGGATCAAGGCCTACTCAATATTACCGGATATAAAACTCCGAATCCAAGGGCTCATTTTAATAAATTGATGGCATTGAGGGTAAAGACATGGGATATTTTCAAACAGCTCATCCACTACATGAACCCCTCATTTGCCGGAATTCTCAGCATCGGAGGTGATGAAGCCCTGAACAAGTTATTGGATGAATCGGCCGATTTTAATCGTTTTGAACCTGTTGTTTTTCATCAAGGCCCCTTCAAAATCAAGGCAGGAGGTACTAAAGAGCATTCTTTTGAGATTCCAAACTACATTGGGAAAGTCAAGGTCATGGTAGTTGCGGTCGGACGAGACCGGTATGGCCATGCAGATAAGGAAGTAAGAATTGCCAGTCCGCTTATGATCCAGAGTCAACTGCCCCGCGCATTGAATGTGTCAGATAAAGTTATTGCGCCTATTACTCTATTTAGGGATGAGGATGAAGTCAAATCTGTTCAAGTCGATTTAAAAAGTGAGAATAACAAGGTCAAATTTGAATCTAGCCGTATTACTGCTTCGTTTGATTCCGGCGATCAACTGACCACTCAGGTTCCGATTACCGTAATGGATAAGGCGGGCACAGCGGAGTTAAATTTCCTGGCCACTTCTGGAAAACACAAAAGCAAAGAGGAAACAAAGATCTTTGTGAATTACCCCAATTCTTACGCTTCGGAAAGCGAGTATTTGGAAATTGAACCCGGGGATTCCAAGACTATAGACCTAAGCTGTTTTGGCTTTAGGGAAACCCAACATCTGGACATGGTGGTTTCTGGTTCTATGATGCCAGATTTTGTTTCCTATTACGAAAGCCTTTTGGAGTATCCCCATGGGTGTTTGGAGCAATTAACTTCGAAAGGATATGCTTTGTTATATTTGGATAAGATAGTGCAGCTAAGCCCGTCGGAGCGATTAAAATCAGTGGATTACCTGGACGCGACTATTCTGAAAATTCAGTCTTACCAAACTAGTAGCGGTCGGTTCAATTACTGGCGAGGATCCTATTATAGTATATGGGCAGATCTTTATGCAGGACTCTTTTTACATGAGGCACAATCTGCGAGCCGCACTGTTTCTGAGGAAGCCATTCGACGATGGGTGAACCACAACATTTCGAAGGCGAACGCATGGCGGATAGAGGGAACAATGACAAATAGATATTGGGTAAGGAGAGAAGAAAATGTGCAGGCCTATCGATTGTATGTCTTGGCTAAGGCGGGACATGCTCAGAAAGGAGCCATGAACCGTTTTAGATCTCGCAAGGGTTTGACAACCTTGGCCACGGCTTATTTGGCCGGAGCATATGGTCATGCGGGCTTTCCTGAGGTAGGTAGGGGGCTGTTGAAAACCGCTCTTCAGAAGGTAGGGGAAAGTAGTAATTATTATTATTGGGGTTCCTCTATGAGGAATCGGGCAGTGATTATTGCCTTGGGTTCAGAATTGTTTCCTGACTTGATCACCAGAAGATTTTACCAACACTGGGTAGAGGATGTAGATAAAAAACGGTGGGTAAGCACACAAGAAATGGGACAGGCTTTTAGAGCTTGCTATCGGTATTTAGGAGAGGGAAATGCCTTAGCGGATGAGGTTGACTTTGAACTTCAATCTGATCAATACAATCAAAGGCACAAATTAAAAGTCGCAGGCAGCAAGCGTTTTGCCTGGAAAAGCAATGAAGTGAACGGAGAGGCAAATGTGATCAATCATGGCAAATCAAGGCTCTATTTGCGGCGGATTGAACGTGCCATCCCTACCGAGCTCTATGAACCTGCTCAGTCCAGTAGCCTTTCTCTCAATGTTTCTTATCATACCCCATATCGTTCAGGTAATGCGCCGGACCTACTGGAGCAAGGTGAGGAAGTCATTATCAGAGTCGAAGTGCGAAATGAATCGAATGTGAATCTGGACTACATGGCTCTTACGGTAAAGTCACCATCGGGTTGGGAGCTATTGAATCCAAGAATTTTGAATACAGCGGATGTGCAGTCAAACGCCTACAATAACTTCACCTTTCAGGATTTTCGGGACGATAAGGTTTACACTTATTTTAAGTTAAATAAAAATGGACCAGAGAGTTCCAGGGTGTTTAGTTTCAAGGCCCGCGCCCAATTGTTGGGAGATTATTACCTTCCTTCAGTCCGTGCGGCTGACATGTACGATTTGGATGTATTTGCCACAACCGCTGCTAAGAGAGTTACAGTAAAATGATCGTCTCTCGAACACATATGATATGGGCTGCCTTTCTTTTTGCTCTGGCATTCATTTTGGCTATCCTGATCATTCCCATTCCCGATGATAGCCAAGAATACAGTCATGTTCTGTATGACCGTCACGGAAGTTTACTCGCCGCCCAGATTGCCTCTGATCATCAGTGGAGGTTTCCCACCAAAGAGGCGTTGCCTGATCAGTTCAGTACATGTATTCGATATTATGAAGACGAATACTTTCATTGGCATCCCGGCATCAATCCAGTATCTGGAGTCAAGGCCTTGTGGATAAACTTAAAAGAAGGGCAAATCGTTCGTGGCGCTAGTACTTTGAGTATGCAGGTTATGCGGATGTACAGAGGTAATCGACGCCGGAACTTGTGGCAAAAAATGATCGAAAGTTTAGGAGCACTTAAGCTTGAGTTTATGCACTCTAAGGAGGAGATTTTGCAAATATGGGCTGGGTTGGCACCTTTTGGCGGTAATACAGTTGGCGCTTCTACGGCGGCCTGGCGCTATTTTCAGCGAGATCTCAATAATCTGTCGCTTGCAGAATATGCCACTCTGGCCGTTCTCCCTAACTCTCCAGCCACTGTACACCTTTCACGCAATACCGCATTGCTGAAGCAAAGGCGCAACTTTTTATTGAAGAAGTTGTGGAAGAAAGGAGTTATTTCGAAAATAGACTACCGTCTTTCCCGTGATGAGGAGGTCCCACGTTTTCAATCCGACCTTCCTCTTACAGCCTGGCACACCCTGCAGTTTTGTCAAGCGCAGGACCAAGATGCTTTCGAATTTCATTCCACCTTAGACCTCCACCTTCAAACAGCTGTCCAGTCGATTGTAGATGAATTTTCGCAAGTGTATCAGCAAGATGGGATTGATAACTCAGCTGCTCTGGTGATCGATAATAAAAACAATGAAGTCCTTGCTTATGTCGGGAACTCTGCTGACAGAAATGGAAATAGCCGTTACGTGGATTGCATTCAAGCGCCCAGATCATTTGGCAGCCTACTCAAACCTTTCCTGTATGCCTATGCGCTTGATCAGGGATATTTCATGCCGCACGAATTGATTAAGGATATTCCCACAAATATTCAAGGGTTCTCACCTAAAAACTTTGACCGAAAATACCGGGGGTGGGTGAATTTCGATCAAATGGTTAGTCAGTCTTTAAATGTCCCGGCTGTTCGGGCATTGAATTATGTGGGTATGGAGTCCTTCCATGCTTTATTAAAAAACCACCTGGGCCTAAAATACCTAAACTCCAATGCTCATTATCATGGATTGAGCCTCATACTCGGCGGAGCAGAAGCAAGTATGTGGGAGTTGGCCCGCCTTTACAAGGGACTGGCTTTGAATCAAAACGATGAAAGGGAGCCCTTTGGCAAGCTCCGCTTTTTGTCTCAAGATTCAAGCTCCCGATCAAATGCCTCCTTCGCTTTTGATCCCATAGCCGTTGACCATAGTCTGGAAGCCATGGCTTCTGTAGAGCGTCCGATTGAAGAGCAGCACTTTATTAAGTATGGAGGGACTCCTATTTCATGGAAAACAGGCACAAGTTACGGTCATCGGGATGCCTGGGCCATTGGCACCAGCCCGGAATATACTGTAGCCGTTTGGGTAGGCAATGAGGATGGGATAGGAGTCTATGATCTGACAGGAGCTCAAAAGGCCGCTCCCGTTTTATTTCGGATTTTTGCATCTCTGCCCGCAGTAACGGATTTCCCGGATCTTCATGCCCGCTCCTATTTGTCGGCTTGTCTTGAAACAGGTCGGCTCAAGGGACCTCTTTGTAGAAATGGGCAGCTGGTGTCCATATCCGACCACTTTCATCATTTAAGACAGTGCCATTCACATGAAATTTCAGCCACTCACCCGGGACCATCTGATACAGTACTCAATATGGATCCGGTAGCAAATTACTATTATCAAAAACACTACGGACAACTGATGAACAGTGATAAAGTGGACAGGACCTTCATCAATAGCCCGGTCCAGTTGAGAATAATATATCCTACCCCTGAACGAGTGATTTTCATTCCTAAAAAATTGGATCAAATGACATCGCATGTTAAAGTAGCGGCCAACTCTTCTGATCTCAATGACAAACTCTTTTGGTACATCAATGGTCGTTTCCACAGTGCCACTTCAGGTTTGCACGAATTAGATTTAGATCTTCCAGTAGGGTCTCATCAGTTGTATGTTGTCAATCAGTCGGGTCAGGAGGACGAAGTGCAGTTTGAGGTTGTGAAGCGAGATAAATCGTGATCCATTTTAACTAAACTGGAATCTATCTGGAGAGGTATTCTTTATTGGGATTTCGGCGGAGAGACCTGAGTAGCATTTAATTAATGTGCGGCGCTCCCTATGTATTTTAGATGGAATAGGCCCTCAAATTCGCTACTTGTTTAGAATTGTTTTAAAAACCATGGAACGCTTTAGGCTTTTTTTTACACTTATATATAGTTAGTTAATGAGTTGAATTTTATTTTATGTTAGTTAAGACTTATGCCAGTGCTGTTTTTGGAGTAGATGCCCGCACTATTACCGTTGAAGTGAATATTGGAGGGCCATTGGCCCCTAATCAGAATGCTTATGCACTGGTCGGATTGCCGGATAATGCGGTAAAAGAAGGATACCAGCGCATGGAATCTGCCGTGACAAATATTGGATTTAAGTTTCCCCGCCGAAAGGTCATCGTTAATTTGGCGCCGGCAGATATTCGTAAGGAGGGCTCAGCTTTTGATCTGCCCATTGCTTTAGGCGTACTGTCCGCGAGCAGGCTGATTGGACCTGCGGAATTGTCGGAGTTTGTCATAATGGGTGAATTGTCTCTCGATGGTTCTCTTCGCCCTATACGAGGTGCGCTTCCCATCGCCATCCAGGCCCAAAAGGAGGGTTTTAAGGGGATTATACTTCCAAAAGCTAATTCCAAAGAGGCCGCCATAGTCAATGGGCTGGATGTATATGGGGTTGAGGACTTGCAAGAGGCTATTTCAGTTGTGCAGGCTCCCGAACAACACGACCGGGTCGAGGTAGAAACGCGAACTATTTTCCTTCAACAGAAAAAAGAAAATGACTTAGACTTTTGCGATGTAAAGGGGCAGGAGAAAATCAAGCGGGCCATGGAAATTGCCGCTGCCGGGGGGCACAACGTAATTCTGATCGGTCCACCCGGGGCCGGAAAGACGATGCTCGCCAGACGACTTCCCACCATTTTACCGCCATTAAGTTTAGTAGAAGCATTAGAGACCACTAAAATCCATTCGGTTTCGGGTTTACTGCCCGAAGATACGGCACTGATGCCGCAGCGTCCCTTTCGCTCGCCGCATCATACCATTAGTAATGTTGCTTTGGTAGGGGGTGGATCCAATCCCCTGCCGGGAGAAATCTCATTAGCCCATAATGGGGTTTTATTTTTAGATGAGCTGCCTGAATTTCAGCGGCAGGTTTTGGAAGTTCTCAGGCAGCCCATGGAAGAGCGTCGAGTGACCATTTCTCGTGCTAAAATAACGGTTGACTATCCGGCGAGTTTTATGCTTATTGCTTCGATGAATCCGTGTCCATGTGGGTTTTATAATCATCCGGAGAAGGAATGTATGTGCGGGCCGGGTGAGGTAAAGCGATACTTGAATAAAATCTCCGGTCCACTTCTGGATCGGATTGATCTGCATGTTGAAGTAACTCCGGTTTCTTATGATGAACTTTCGGATTTTAAGCCGGCTAAGGAAAAGTCAGCGGATATTCGCGAGCGCGTACAGTTGGCTAGAGAACAACAATCATCGCGCTTTGAAGGTATGTCTATTTACAGTAATGCGCAAATGCCAAGTCATATTGTCCGCCAAAGCTGCATACTGAATTCAGATAGCTCTGCTCTATTAAAGCGAGCGATGGAGCAATTACAGTTATCTGCCCGCGCTTACGATCGAATTGTGAAGGTGGCCCGAACGATTGCTGATTTAGCAGGAGAGCAGAATATCGAGAGTGCACATATCGCTGAAGCCATTCAATATCGGAATCTGGATCGATCCGGTTGGGCTGGGTAGAGGGTGTTTTATCTTTCGTTTCCGTTTTTCAATGGAGCCCGCTGGCTTTGATGAGTGTTTCATAGAAAATGATCGTTCTAAGAGTGAATCAGCGCCCGGAGGGCGCAAGCGCCAGGGTATTCTATGGTTAAACCAAATAAATTAGCACCTAATTATGCTGCATATTTCATGGTATTTACATAAGGAGTGCCTCTTTTCACCACGGCAAACATTCTTGCTAACAATTTATTACGGATGATATTTTGAGCTTTCATCTTTTCTTTTCCTTCTTTTAATCTTCGTTCATAATACGCTTTCATTTCAGGATTATACTGGATCGCAGTTCCTACACACATGGTTAAAAGGGACTTTATTTTTTTATTTGCTAGATTACTAACTTTATTTCGACCTTTTATGCTTGTGCCAGACTGGTGCGGAAAAGGAGCTACACCACAATATGAGGCAAACTTTCTCCAGGTTTTAAACTTTGTAAAGCCTGCGGTATATACGATAGTATACAATGCGGTTTGTGTTCCGATGCCCTTAATTGAAAGCAAAAGCTTGTAAATTTTTTTAAGTTTTTTAGTTCCATGTATGATTTTCATCATCTCTTTATCGACCTGAGAGATCTGCTTCGATAGCTCTTCGATTAAATTGTCTTGACACTCAAAAAGACAATGGTCTTCTTTGTCGCAAAAGATACGTTTGTCCTCCCCCAGAGAAGCTTTATATCCTGCGCGTTGCCTGACCATTCTATCGCGTAAAGTGAGCAGTCTTTTCAACTTAGTCAATTGTTTTTCAGGAAGTTTGGTCGGCTTTAGCTCATCTCGTAGGCGATACGCATACAAGGCAATCCTAGCGGCATCTGCTTTATCATCTTTTCCTCTAGTGATCCCTAAAGATCTCTTGATCTCTAAGCCAGGCACGATGACAAACTTAACTTCATGTTTAGAAAGGAAGCGCCCAATATTATGAGAGTATCTTCCGGTATGCTCAAATACAAACAATGTTTCTGATGCTTCATGGGCGCTGTGTTTAGAGACCCATTTTACAAGTTCTTTAAATCCTTTGTTGGAGTTTTCAAACTTGGCAAAAAGCTGGTTGGAATGAATACAAGCGTCAAGGGTTGATTTACTAAGATCAATACCTACAGTTTCTCGAATTTTCATAACTTAGATTTTGGTTAAAATGGTTACATAGACTAAAACCTTTAAAAGGTCAATTCTATAATTCTATTTGGTCCTAGTAACCGTGAATAGAAGGATGGGGACTAATACGCTGCCAAGATCTTATAATCTAGATGGTAGGAAAGTTCACCCCATCCTTCTTTATTTTTATTCACATATTAACAAAGAAAAAAGAAGCAAAAAAGAAAACTACTAGTAATAGTAATCTATTTTTCTTATTTTCTTAAATGCTAATCTAAAGGATGGTAGGGGCCGCGAGCTTGCGAGTGGGTCCCGAGGGCCGCCCTGTGCGGCCTCGAGGACGGAACCCCCGCACAGCCCGGCATCCGGGTCCGCCGGCGGGCGGACCTCGGGGCGGCGCCCAGAAAATCTCAAACAAAAATGGGTTCTTTGTGGTTCAAAAACCAAAAAGCGGAATGATGTATGATGCTCAGTGAAAAGAGATCGCGGGGAGGGAACAATTCCTTATTCGGCTGGTGCCAGGCGGTAACGGGGAAGTGCCCGATAGATGAGGACATAAACAACAAGTGCTGCACTAATTCCATAAATGTTGCCATCGAGGCCTTCTTGTGCTGACCAAAAGAATTCGTAGAATAGTGTGGTTCCTCCTCCGATAATCATGGCGCCCAAAGCCGCCATTTCGTGAGCTTTGCGAAAAAGTAAACCTGCGACAAGTGGAACGAGCAAGCCGGACACCATAAAGGCGTAGGAATAGAGCATGAGATCCAGTACGCTGGTCATTTGGCTGGCCAGTAATACGGCAGCGGCGCCGAGTGCCAGGGTTAATATCTGAGAGGCAATGAGTTTATTCCGTTGTTTATTAAAAAAGCGGCTGAAAATATCGGATTGGATATTGCCGGAGGCGGCCATCAAACAGCTATCGGCGGTGGATAGGATGGCGGAAAAGTAGGCTGACATCATAAGTCCCATGAGTCCCACGGGCAAAATTTCGCGCAGCAAGAGGGGGAGTCCCATTTCGCTATCCATTTCCGATATACCGGCATATCCCAGATGTTCAAACATACCTTGATCTGCGGCTACCCGAGCAAACAGGCCAAGCAGAACACCCATAAAGGCCATCAGCGGGTATTCAAAAAAGCCGGCAATATACCAGGCTTTTCGCGCTTCGGCTTCATCTCGAGTCGCATAAATTCGCTGATACAAGGTCATGCCGACAAACCAGATGGGGATGATGGTAACAGCCCAGTTGATGAGCTGAGTGGCGCTTACATTATCGAGTCGCAACATATCGGGTTGGACGACGGACTGCAGTCCAGACCATCCGCCAATGGAATAATAGGCGAGGGGCAAAGCGATAAAGATGAGCCCAAATAACAAGAGAGCCCACTGCACAGTATCGGTGTATATAACGGCTTTGAGCCCCCCCATGGCAGTGTATATGACGGCAATAAATCCGATGGTCCACAGGGCTATATTGAAGTCCAGATTGGGAAAAGTGGCTGTGGCCAGTTTGGCTCCGGCCAAGATTTGGCTGCTGGTAAATCCCCAATAGCCCAAGGCGGAAATAATGCCCGCTAGTAAAGCGACCCGAGGGCTAAATATATAGTTGAACACTTCAGGGAAAGTGCGCAGGGATAATCTTTTTCCCAGGGTGTAGACGCGGGGAATCAAAAAAGTGGCGGCTAACCAGGCGCCGATTAAGCCGGTGAATAACATCCAGGATCCGGAAAGTCCCATGACAAAGCCCAGTCCGCCCAATCCAATGGAAAAGCCGCCTCCGACATCGGTGGCGACTACGGAGAGACCGATATGCCATTTAGACATATTGCGCCCGCCGACGTAATAATCATCCTCATCCTTATTTTTTTGTAAAAAGTACACCCCAACTCCAAGCATAGCAAGCATGTACACAATAAATATCGTCGCGTCAATCCAATGCATATCGGCTTTCCTTTATCAAGTGTAATAAAAAAGGGCACCCCGTAGTTGGGATGCCCTTTAAAATATGCTGATTTCGGATTACATTCCGTCTTTTGGCACTAAAATAACACCGTGAGCCAAAAACTGCAATTCTTCTTTGGGTTCGGTGATTTTCGCGATTTCTTCCTCGGACTTGCCGGCATCCTCGGCCAGGTGGCGAAGTTCATCCACGCTGACGACTTCCCGATACGCTGTCCCTTCCATGATGACTTCGCGGCCATCGATATCTTTGGGCATAAAAAATCCGTAGTCTTTAAACTTGACAAACATTTCCTTATCGTCCTCGGCGATGGTCATCCAACAGCCTTTAGCCTGGCAAACGCTGGTTACGGTGCCGCGGACTTTGACGTCATTCATGCCGTCTGTTTTCTTCATTTTCTTATAGAGCTTCTTAAACTTCATCGCCTTTTTTGGCGAGATTTTTTCTCCGAAATACATTTGTTCATCACTTCCTTTTTCCTGAGCCATTGTCGTTTCCGAAAGGCCGAACAAAAAGAGTGTCAAACTGAGAGTGAGTAATAATGGTATGTTTTTCATAGTTAAGGGTTTTTATTTGAGATAAACTTTCATTTCAATATCATTCTTGGGACGATCTGATCGATCTCGGGGTTCATTCGCTATTTTTTCAGCAACCTCAAAACCGGACGTCAGTCGACCGAAAACAGTGTAATCGCCATCGAGTTGCGGCGTTCCTCCTTCTGCGAGATAGGCTGCCCGTTCCTCCTCGGTATAAGTAATGCCTTTTCGCTGCTCTATATTGTCTAACTGAGCCGCGGTTACGGGCGAACCCGTGACGATGTAAAATTGAGAGCCCGATGATTTCTTTTCTGGATTGGCAGGGCCGCCTCGACGAGCAGCTGCAATAGCACCTCTAAGGTGCGCCGCTCCGATTTCCGCATCTATGGTGTATCCCGGGCCTCCCGAACCCAGGCGTTGGCCTGCCGCAGCACCTTTAGAATCTGGATCTCCTCCCTGGACCATAAATCCGGGTATAACCCGATGGAATAATAAGCTATCGTAAAACCCCTCTTCAACCAACTTTATGAAGTTCTCTTTGTGTTTCGGTGTGGAGTCATACAATTCAAGTTCCATAGTTCCCAGTCGGGTCTCTATGACTACGACCTCCTCATTTTCTCCGCAACCTAAAAATTGAAAGGCCATAGCAAAAACCAGAAGGGAAAGCTGATATAAGTTAGATTTCATGTGCTGTATTTTGTTCTAAGGTACCTCGTTCTTGTTCGAGATGGTGAAAATAGGAAATAATTTTCTCTTTTAGAAAGGCTTCTTGTTGCTTTACTCCCCGTTCCGTAAAGGGGCGACGCTCTTCGTAATGGGGCCAGCCCTCGTCATCAAAACCGATAAATTCATAATAACCATCCGATTCCAATAGGCGGCAGACGGCAATGTGCATCAGATCCTGTTTCTCTTCTTTGGTAAACTCTTCTTTGATTTGGCCGAGCTCCTGAATCCCGATCAGGAACAATATAGCATTGACATCGGGCAATTGCTTTTTCCCCATTAAGTCTTTAAGAAGATGACGGACTCGAAGCCATTCAAAATCAATTTCCCATTTTTCATCCATGGGCTCAAATATACGGGAAAGTTATTCAGGGAAAAAGGATATAGTCGATCAGCTTCATGCTACTATTCCAGGCCCGTCAGGAGGTTGGAGAGCATACAGTCCCCCTGTACAATCGCGCCCCCCCGCAATACAGCTGCGGATTAGAGATTTTACATGAGTCATCACTTAGGCTCGAAGTAGAACTATTCCCAACTCAGAAAGCCTGCGTATTTAGGATTGGGCCATTAGAATCCTCAAACAGGTATGGCAAATGTAATATTTCATCAATTGTATCAACAATTAATTAAACCCTATCCCTCTGTCTTTCGTTTTTTTATATATTGGACAGCCCTAAAGCTAAATACTATGGTATCTTCTCAACTCCTTTGGTCTATTTCAAGCACCTTCTGCTTGAGCATACTTCTCACCTTACCCTTGATCGGTCAGCAAAATGAGGGTGAATTCCCCTTTCGCTTTGCCGACATTCCGTTTCAACAGCCTAATGCTTTGGCCAAAGGAGAAGTATCTACTGCTCATCTATTAGTCAAGTGGCGGTCCGAAGATCAGCTTGAGAGCTTTCCTTTTGATAAAGCTCATTTCTTGGGTAACAACTCTTATATCATAAACCAAAAATTATGGCAGTCTTTAAAAGGGGGGGAGCAGCTGAAAATCCAGGCCTGGGCTCCTTATCAGCCCGAGTATAAAGTGCACCCCGATTTGGTAGGAGATAATAGCGATATAACTCAGTTGGAGATTGTACTCGATAAATCCTTATCCTATGAGCAATGGAGCCGCGCTTTTGATCGAGAAGCCATACCAGTCGAAAAATATCTGCCGGGGTCTCATTTTATTGTAGTCGAAAACACGCCTGGACGGGTCGAGCGACTGCAATCCATGCCCGAGGTGGTTTTTATTCACAGTGGCGGGCGATGGACGGAGCCTGAGGATCTGCGATCCAAGCGACTACATACCAGTATAGAATTGGATGCCCCTAATGGCACAGCCCTGGGTTTTGATGGTTCGGGAATTAGCGTTCAGGTTCGTGATGACGGTATGGTTGGGCCTCATTTGGACTTGAAGGGCCGTCTAATAAATGACCCTTCTCTACCTTTTGATACGAGTGGAACACATGGAGACGGTGTCGCCGGTGTGTTGGCGGGAGCCGGAAATATCGAGGGTGAAGGACGTGGAATGGCACCGGGTGCCACTGTATATGCCACTCAATACGAGGCTTCTTTTTTGGATAACACCTTAGACCTTCACATCGAAGAGAACGTTCTATACACCAACTCTTCATATTCCAATGGTTGTAATCAAGGCTACACACCGAATGCAGCGGAAGTTGACCGTCAAATTTTCACCTATCCGACCTATTTACATATTTTCTCCGCTGGAAACTCGAACAGTAATAATTGTGGATATGGAGCCGGCAGCCAATGGGGTAATATAACCGGTGGGCACAAACAAGCGAAAAACGCCATAGCAACTGCTAATGTGAGTCCAGAAGGGGAAATCATGAGCTCCAGTAGTCGAGGTCCGGCCTCCGATGGTCGACTCAAACCGGATATTGCAGCTAATGGTAATCAAAATTATTCTTTGCGACCGAATAATAATTATGCCCCTTTTGGAGGGACGAGTGGTGCAGCGCCATGCGTGGCCGGAGTGGCTGCCCAGCTGAATCACGCCTTTCGTGATCAATATGGCGGGGATGCTCCATCCGCACTACTAAAGGCTGCGATGCTAAATGGCGCGCGCGATGTCGGAGAGCCAGGACCGGACTATATTTATGGTTTTGGCCTTTTAGATGCTTTCAATGCGTATGAAATATTAGCTCAGGAGCAGTTTATCTCCGAGTCGATTTTTAACGCCCAAACGAGAGAATTTACGATTGACATTCCTCAAAATGTTGATGAAGTCAAAATTCTACTGTATTGGGCAGATCCACCCGCCACTCCGATGGCAGAAAAGGCCCTCGTTAATGATTTAGATTTGGAGGTCGAGCACAGTGGGGACACCTATTTACCATTGGTTTTGGATCCAACTCCTCGATCAACGAATCTTTCTCGTCCCGCTGAACCCGGGGTGGACCGCTTAAATAATGTAGAACAAGTTGTTCTTGAAGTGGGGGATTCCGGAGAAGCTACTATCCGAGTTGCCGGCTGGGATGTGAATTTAGGCCGACAAGATTTTCATATTGTTTATTCGTATGCTCAAGAGAAACAATCTACAGGTTTTCAATGGCTTGCACCACGCCCCGGTGATGTATTGGATTTGGGTGTGCGATTGAGGCTTGCCTGGGAGTCCGAACTGACGAGCTCATCAAATCGTCGGGTTTCTTTTTCTCTCGATGGAGGACAATCCTGGACCGAGAAGCCCCTTTTTGGCCCATTTGACTTCTCTTTTATAAATATTCTGGACCCCGAACCTCAAAGCGGAGACTCACTTATCGTGGCCTATGCAGATGCTAATCTTTCAGATACTTTATGGGATCCGATCTACTTCGCTGACCCCCATTTGCCGGAAGAGGTAATTGTAGAAAACTATTGTATAGATTCGGCTACCATTCGATGGCAATCCAAGCCGGGGGCGCTATCCTATCAATTATTTGCTCTGGGTGAAAAATACATGGAGGATCAGTTGACAACTTCCGACACCTTTGCTACAATTCCCATTCTGAATCCGGTAGAGCAGAATTTATTCGCAGTTCGGACCCATTATGGAAACGACATCTGGTCTGAACGAGAAATTGCGTCCCGTTTTGCCGGTGGCCTTATAGATTGTCCTCAAGAACAAGAAATGGCTCTAAATACCATTCAGGCCGCAAATCAGCTTCAGGGCTTCACCTGTGAACCTTTTGAAGTCCAACTTGAAGTGGAAATCGAAAACAATGGTCTGCAAGGAGCAGACTCATTCCAGCTGTGTTATCAGTTGGATGATTTAGCACCGGTTTGCGAATGGATCACTGACACGCTACTTCCTCAGCAAACCTTATCGTATCAATTTGACTCCATGCCTTTCATTGAGCAAAATTATGAGGAGCTTCGAGCTTGGGTGACTCTGGATGGCGACCGATTCGTTTGGAATGACTCCCTGACTCAAGACTTCCCTGTTCGGTTTTTATCCGAAGATGATATCCAACCCACAATGAATTTGACATTTAGTCAGGATGGACTTCCCGCCGGGACACAGATTTTATCTACGGATGAAGAAATGAGCTGGAGGACCTTCGAATCCACGGATAAACGTCAGGATGATGCCTACGCGTTGGTGATGGGTAATTATTTTTATGAAGCCGTTGGTGAAGTGGATGAGTTTCTTTCTCCAGTCCTTCGTCTGGATAGTTCCTGGACGGAGGCGGAGCTCATTTTTGAGTATGCCTACTCGGCATTCAACCTGGCTCCAGACTCTTTGTTTGTTTATGCGCTCGATCCGTGTGATCTTTCCATAATAGACACGCTTTGGGTGAATGGAGGAGAATCTATGGCCACAGCCGATGTGGGGTTTGAAGCCTTTCAGCCGGCGAGTTACAGTGATTGGTCCGATGCCCGGATTCCCATCGGCCACCTGGCTGATCGCCAAATGATTATTTCGTTTAGGTCTCTTAACGGATATGGGAACAACATCTGGTTAAACCGACCCGCAATTGTAGAAAATGAATCCTACATCCACGATGTGAATATTGATGTGAATCCTACGCCTGTTTGCAGAGACAGTGTAGCGCAGCTTAGCGCGCAAATCGATGGACCATTCACCTATCTGTCCGAGTGGATCGTACCCAATGAATCCACAAAGGTTCTCGGAGAATCTATTGATTATCAGTTGCAAGGGTCAGCTCCTCAGCCTATCGTCTCTCTGGTCTCTAATGATTTCTACACGCGCATTACAGAGGACACCATTCGACCCATCGAAGGCGTTCAGCTGGATGTGATTTGGGAAC
>Ga0209936_1000533_pt1 | contig 22999 bp, 20 predicted proteins | sample SalPonR1_A_D1_MG_FD_185694 | JGI IMG/M metagenome (GOLD analysis project Ga0209936, IMG submission 185694) | Salt pond soil microbial communities from South San Francisco under conditions of wetland restoration - Salt Pond MetaG R1_A_D1_MG... ... | reverse complement strand
TTGCCAAAGAGATGTTAGCCACCAAAGGCGAATCGTTCGAAGGCAAAACCGTAGCAGTTTCCGGATTTGGTAATGTATCCTGGGGTGCTGCCCAAAAAGCAACCGAGCTGGGAGCAAAAGTAGTTACTATTTCCGGACCTGACGGATATATTTATGATCCCGATGGAATTAATACGCAAGAAAAATTTGATTATTTATTAGAGCTTCGTGCGTCGAACGAAGATATTGTAAAACCATATTCCTATAAGTTTGAAGGAGCACAGTTTTACGAAGGTAAAAAACCATGGGAACAAAAAGTAGATATCGCGCTTCCATGTGCCATTCAAAATGAGTTGGGTAAAGAAGATGCAGAAATGTTGGTTAAGAATGGTGTAATTGCTGTTTCTGAAGGTTCTAACATGGGATGTACACCTGAAGCAATCAAAGTATTTTTAAATAAAAAAATCTTTTTTGGCCCTGGTAAAGCAGCCAATGCAGGTGGAGTAGCAACCTCAGGATTAGAGATGTCTCAAAACTCAATGAAGTTAAACTGGACACGTGAAGAAGTAGACGAGAAATTACACCAAATCATGATTAATATCCATGAAGCTTGTGTTCAACATGGAACAGAAGGTGATGGATTTGTTAACTATGTTAAAGGAGCCAATATTGCAGGTTTCTTAAAAGTTGCCAATGCAATGTTAGATCAGGGAGTTATTTAAATTTCTATTATATAAATAACTTTTAGCCTGCCGACAGGCAAGTTTGTAATTTATGGTTAAGGGAGCGAGAGCTCCCTTTTTTTGTGTCTTTTTGTCAGAATTAAACAAAATCATATAAAAATATGTATATATAATAATAAAAAAATATAATGGTACGTTAATTGTATCGTAAAATTAAAAAAAGATAATGAAAGATTTCATATTAAGGCATAAGTACGGATTAATAATTCTTATTCCAGGGATTATAGCGGGATTCTTGTATTGGAAATATGTTGGATGTTTAAGTGGCACCTGTCCAATAACTTCCAACTGGCATTCAATGGTCCTGTTTGGCGGTTTAATCGGATATTTTATCGGAGACAGTATCGATGATAGAGCAAATAAAAAAACTAAAAAGGATAAAGGTCATGAGCAAGTTTAATGATATAATCAACGATGATCGACCTGTTTTAGTTGATTTTTATGCCGATTGGTGTCAGCCATGTAAGATGGTATCCCCCATTTTAAGCGAAGTAAAAAAATCGATGGGTGAGAAGGTACGCATTATAAAAATTGATGTGGATAAAAATCCGTCAATTGCTTCTAAATATAATATTCGTGGAGTACCTACTTTGATGTTATTTAAAAACGGACAACTTAAATTTAATCAGGCAGGAGTAATACCTGCCGGGGAAATAGAAAATTTAATATTAGCTAATCAATAAAAAAAGAATATATGAAAAAGTTATTTTTATTAATGTTAATTGCAAGTTTGGGATTTACTCAGGCTTGTCAGGGAAATGAAAAATCGTCATCAGATGATAGTCAAAAGGAAGAAATGACAGACAAAAAAGTCAATGATGATGATAAAAAAGCAACCATTACTTTAAATAAAGAAGAATTTAAAGAGAAGGTAATGGATTATGAGGCAAATGAGGAATGGAAATTCGAAGGTGATTTACCTTGTATTGTTGATTTTTATGCTGACTGGTGTGCCCCTTGTAGGGTTGCAAGCCCAATTTTAGAAGAGGTTGCTCAGGAGTATAAGGGTAAAATCAATGTATATAAAGTAGATATACAAAAAGATAAGGAGTTAGCAACAGTATTTGGTGTACAGGGCATTCCTGCTTTCTTATTTTGTCCAAAAGAGGGAGAGCCTCAAATGAGTTCAGGAATTGGACGGACCAACGAAGAAACAAAAGCGATGTTTAAACAAGCTGTTGAAGAAATCTTATTAAAATAGTTTGGCGTTTTAAATAGGTAAGAGGCTGTCCAAAAAGTATATGTGGAACCCTGCTTGCAGCAGGCAAGTTCGTGATTCCTTTGTGTGACCCAGCCTGCCGGCTGGCAGGTTTGTAGTATTATAATAAAGTACTGATAAGCAATGGATTGAAATTAAGCCGCAAAATTTCATTAAGTAAACGAATAATCAATTTCCCATTTCCAAATACTTTTTGGACAGTTCCTTTTATTTTTGGGGTAATGTAAAAAGAAATTCAACCCCTCCGCCGGGCTTATTTTTTACAGTGATTTCTCCTTTATGGAGCGTTACCGCGTTTTTTACAATCGCCAGTCCTAATCCTGTACCTCCTAATTTTCTCGAACGTCCGGAATCAATTCGATAGAATCTTTCAAAAATTCGTGGCAAATGTTCATCGGGTATCCCAACACCATTATCTGAAAAAGAAAAATAATAATAATTTTTGTCCTGATGGTATACTTTTATTTCTATGATTGAATTTTTTCCTGCATAATTCATTGAATTGCCCATCAGGTTTCTAAAGATTGAAAGTACTAATGACTCGTTTCCATAAATCGTTACTTCCGCTTTAATATCAATTTCTACAGACATCCCTTTTTCTTTAAGTAAACGCTGATGTTCATCCATTATTTCGTTTAGTAATTCACTTATATTTAAATAATTAAATGCAAAGTAATTGCCGGCTTCTTCAATTTTATTTAAAATAGCGATATCATTAATTAAGTCGGCTAAACGGGTAACCTGTGCATTTGCTCTTTTGATGAAATGTTTTTGCGTTTCTGTTTCGATATCCGGATCCGCAATAATCGTCTCAAGGAAACCCTGTATTGATGTTATTGGTGTTTTTAGTTCGTGTGCAATGTTGGATGTCATTTGTTGTTTTATGCGCTTGTTTTTCTCCAGTTTTGTTATATCGGTGATAATGATTTCAAAACTTTTATCATGAAAAATGATGCACTGAACTTTAAAATATTTACCGCTCTTATTGATTAGATGTTCCATACTGGGCAAATTCCCTTGTTTTGGCTTTTCATCTTTATCGATATGTTGATGGATAAATTCAGCCACAGGATTAAATTCCTGAGTAGTGAAGATATCTTCGGCGGATATGATTAATTGATTGGAAATTAGATTTAAATATTTAATGAAGTGGCTGTTGGTTAATGTTTTCTTCTTCTGATTGGAAAAAAAAGCTACGCCTTCGTTTAAAACATATAAATGATTAAATAACTTTTCTCTTTCTAAGGCTAATGAATTTTTTGTACTTACCAGCTGTTTATAAATAGTAAATATTTCATTACTAATAATTCCTAACTCGTCATCAGGGAATGGATAATCTTTCTCTAACAAAGGTTCATCTTTTCTTACCCTGATAACAAAATCTTTTAACCGGGTAATGGATTCTCCCAGCTTTCGGGTTAAGATATTGATGATGAGCCATGTAATTAAAAATATCAGGGCGATAAATAACAGAAACAAATGTTCGGCTTGTAAAAAGGTCTTGATTTCTATATTATAAATTGCTGCTGTACGAATAAAATAATCATGGTAAAAATGGGTGTAATAATAATATTCCTGTCCGGTAGTAGTTGATTTACGAATACTTGTTCCAAAATGATTATTTAACGACCCTTGAATTTCCGGCCGGTCGATATGGTTTTCCATATTTTCTAGCTCATCTACAAAGTTATCATAAAATACTTCTCCGCTTTTATCAATAATGGTAATGCGTAAATCAGGCTGAGGGGTTATTTTAAGCAACGAATCTATCTTTTGTAATTGTAAAGGATACAGGTTGTTGCTTTCAATATATTTATGAACAATCTCAGTAACCATCTCCAGGTTACTATTCAACTGATCAACCCTGTATTTTTTCTCTCTTAAGTATTGAAATATTAATATGACAATAGTGAAACTTAGGAATACAGAAAAAAAGTAGAAGAATAAACGTCTTTGGAATGAAAACCTTCTAAACATAAGCGAATGATATGATTTGTGGAGGTAAAATTAATAAAATAATCAGTATTAATGTTCCCGTTTTTAACGTGTTAAGTCAAATTTAATGATTAATTAATATTGCAAACGTCCATATTTTCGCAAATATGATTTGCAAAACCCATTCCGGCTTCTGCTTTTTGGTCAAAAGCAAGATGAATTCCTTTTTCTTTTAGCTTTTGCAACTCATCCGGGTAGTTGGCTGTGGCTGCAATCATTCCTTGAAAATGAATTACTTTTAAACGTTCTAATGCATAAAGGTTTGACTTATGATCCATGCATAGAGCCACAATTTTAACCTGGTTACTTTCTACCTTCTTATCGGGTATATTTTGCCAGAATTCACTATCGGTTGCATCATCCTGGATGATATTTCTTCCTTCATTTTGATTAGCCTTCACTACATTTTCATCATAATCGAGTCCAAGAACCTTTTTTCCGTATTTATCTTTTAAATGATCGTAAGTTGAGCGTCCAATTCGGCCCATTCCGAAAATCAAAATTTCTGCATCTCCAATATCATATGTTTTGTCGTAATCCAACCGTTGTGATGTTTCAAACACTGTTAAATATTGTTTTATGGTGGAGTAAATTTTTTGCGCATTAAGATTTAATGGCGATGAAATAACAAATGAAATGGAAAGGCTTAAGGCCATAATAATGAGCCAGTCATTCGATAACCATCCGCTGGCTACTGCCAGTGAGGATATGATAAGCCCGAATTCACTAAAATTGGCCAGACTTAAAGATGTAAACAATGCTGTACGGGCTCTTATTCTAAACCTGGTAAAAATAAGGAAGTATAAAATAACTTTAAAATTAATGGTTAGGGCAATGATAAGTGAAGTTATTAGCATAAGGGTAGTAGGTGTGCCTGATAATCCAATGGATAAGAAAAAGCCGATTAAGAACATGTCTTTAAACCCCATAAGGGTGTCGGCCATATCTTTTGCTTTTTTGTGGTTTGCAATGAGCATCCCGGCAACTAATGCGCCTAAATCAGCTTTTATTCCGGTTAAATGAAACAACTCGGCACCTACCACAAAGGCAAGAAAGAGTCCAAACAAAATGAGGAGCTCACCATGCCCTACATGGTCTAATATTTTAAATAAAACAGGACGTAAAATTAGTAATAGGATGGGAAGTCCAAGTGCATATATATTAGGCAATTCGCCTGTTTCAACAATCATGAAACCTACAGCAAACAAGTCTTGGATAATTAAAGCCCCAACAGCCATAATTCCGTAAAATGAAGTAAGTTCTCCTTTTTCTTCCAAAACTTTTACGGCAAAAACAGTACTCGAAAAGCTAAAGGCAAAAGCAAGCAATAAGCTTGTTTTTAGATTAAATGGATTAAAATAAGCAATGGGTGTAAAACTTAACAGATAGAAAAAAGAGGTAATAAGGATGATAAAAAAGATTAACTGGATTGTAGTCCCCGCCCAAATCTCTTTTTTTGCTAGGTTTTTAATTTTAAGTTTCAGACCAATGGTAAACAGCAAAAGCATAATTCCTAAATCGGATATCTTATCGATTACATCTCCCGATTCTGCACCAAGGTAGTTTAATATAAATCCGGCGATTAAATACCCTACCAAAGGAGGGAGCTTAACTAATCGTGCTCCAAAGCCTGCTACAAATGCAATTGCCAACCATAGGGCTTCCATATGGAATGTTTTTGATTATTTAAAGACTAAGAATTTTTTTCATATCAGCTTCAGAAACCTCTAATAATCCTGAAGCAGGTAACCTTTTAGTCATCTCTTTCCAGTTAGGATCTTTTGAGAATATTTCTTTAAATATGGGCAAAGCTTCATCCATTCGGTTGTTGTTTGCCAGGGCAATAGCTTTCCAGTATTTCATTTCCAGATTTTCAGGGAACATTTTTTCGGCAGCGGAATACTCTTCCAGGGCTTTTGCCATATTTCCATGCTCAACAGCTAAATCACCATTATTCATATGCTCATACGCGCGGTGAACTTTTAGTAATCGTTCAAGTTCAATCAGCGGGTTTTTATGGTCATCTACGCGTAAGTTAATTTTTTTATCTTTCCACTCATGTTCCACCTTATCGGTGTTAAAAATTAACAAAACGGCTGATTGCTTCCCACGGATGTCACCACCGGCAGCTTGTGCAGCTTTTAGGGTTTGTACTACCCGCTCTGCTAATGGCATGCTTTCATTTGCTTGAAAAGCTTTTGCCATGGCCGGAACAACTTGATCATTTAGCATCATATTGGCTTGTACCGAGAAGTTGTTCCCATTGATATGTCCGGCGGATTGTACACATTTCTCTCCGGTAAAGGTTGCAATATTCCCGCTAACATCTAAAAAGGCAATTTGCCTGAACTCTTTGCCTTCATCTTTGGCCGTTAGAAAATCAAGTGCTTCCATAGCAGTTTTGCCTTCTTCCATAAGTTTCAACCCATCAGGGCCGTATGCAGGATTAACAAAAGATTGGGTTGCAACAACCCCTATCCCCGATTTTCCCCATGATACAATGGAGCCTACCGAGAACCAGTGACTCTGGACACCAACGGCCATTTCTCCAGCTGCCTTGTCAATTGCAACAATGGAGAAGGTATGAGCAAAAGGTTCATTCTTTTTGTACTGTTGACCATTTGTTTTAAAAAAGAGAAAACTTAAAAGAATAACGAACGGAATAAATAGTTGACTTTTCATTTTCAGGTATTTTTAAGATATTTAATTTTTTTAATAGGTCGTAGTCATATCATCATCCACACAAATAATAAAATCGGCTTTGCCTTTATTATCTTTTTCTAACTGATTAATCTCAGATTGCATAACTGTTGAAATAGTAATATATTTAACTTCGGGCATCAGTCTTTTTAAATACCACAATATGCCTTCATAATTATCGGTATGATAAGTGCCGTGAAAATGAATAAATTTATTTTCAGGATTAAAATTCTGTGCTATAAAATATGCCATTGTGGCATCTTTTATGGCTTGTGCTTTGGGAAGGTTTTTTCCACCATGTCCTCTCATCATTTGTAGCATATTTTTGTAACCGGGTAACTCCGGATCGTATTCAATAGGAAGAGGAGCTATCCAGCTTTTTTCTTTTGCTGAAAGCGAATCTAATGCCTCAAATCCTTTTTTAAAAACGATATTGGCATATCGGCGTGGGATATTGGTAGCAATAAAGGGTCGATCGTTTTCTTTGGCTAAGTGAACCAATGGTGCATAATCAGTTTTAAAATTGGGCCATAACCGGGCAAGCGAGTCTAAGCCTTTAAAATCGATACCGTCTTCCAAATATAAAGTTAAAGCCCTTTGGTTATCTGTTTCAAACATTTCGGCACCAAAAGTAAGTTGATTGTCTTTGAGTAAATCAAAACTTACTTCGTATTGCAACCAATGGATGATGGGGTTATTATGTAATTCACCAAATAAAATGATATCAGCATTTTGAAAAGCTGATAACATTTTATCATAATTAACTTTCTTGCCTTCAGGGTTATATATCTGATAGGCGGGTTTATGCTGAGCGTTGATGTATGATACACTAAATAGAAGGATTATTGCAAACCAAACATTTTTCATAAAGAACACCTTTTTAATGGTTAAATGTACTAAAAAAATTATGGATTATTTATAGTAAACCAATAAACGAGTAATAAGGTTTAAACTTTTTGCAGAGAATAAAAAAATCATGTAATAATTTTATTGACCGATGATTTAAAAGATACCTTTACTTCTTTCTTATCTACTTATATTTATTTAAAAGGTATGGGTAATTATTGTTTTATTTTAAAAGAGTAATTAAATCAAAGGATCATGGATTTGCTATTCAGTATTATCCCGGGTAAGACTCAACAGGATATTTTCAGAATTATTTCTATGATTAGCAGGATGGAGATAAATATTTTTTTTCCTCAATACGTTATAATTAATTATGATTTCGCAGCTTTAAATATTTTATGGTTTATCAAACCTGTCTTTTGTAAGAGATAAGATAAAGCTACCTTTAACACCCCAAATCCATAGTTTAAACTTCGTTTAAAATTTATTGATGATGCATCATCAAAATATCTTGTAGGACAGGTAATTTCAGCAATTTCAAAACCGGCATAAAATATCTGCGCAATCATCTGATTATCAAAAACAAAGTCGTCGGAGTTCGCATTATAATTTATACTTCTTAAAACATTGGCTGTAAAAGCTCTATACCCGGTATGATATTCGGATAACTTTTGATTCATTAAAATATTTTGGGAAAAAGTTAAAATGCGGTTTGCGATATACTTATATTTAGGCATACCCCCTTTTATGGCTCCTTTACCAAGAATTCTTGATCCAATGACAACTTCATATGCTCCGTCAGCTAATAAATAACACATGGAGCGCAATAATTTGGGAGTGTATTGATAATCCGGATGCAGCATCACAATAATATCAGCACCCAATTCAAGCGCTTTGTTATAACATGATTTTTGGTTTCCACCATACCCGAGGTTTTTCTGATGTTTAACAATATGCCTGATTCCTAATTTTTCGGCTTCTGTAACCGTGTTGTCTCTGCTTAGATCGTCAACAAGAATTACTTCATCTACGATATCAAATGGTATCTCGTTATATGTTAGTTTAAGTGTTTTTCCTGCATTATAGGCAGGAAGGACAATAATAATTTTTTTGTCATTAATCATTTTAATTTTATTTTAATCTGATTTTTTATATAACTCGTATTTTGTTAAGGGTAATTCTACTTTTTTATAATGATCCGGGACCATAACATCAAGGGTTTTTTCTTTCAGGTAGTAATGGTATTCTTCATATGGACTAATACTTATGTTAAAATACCTTACCAAATATCCCTGTAAAATAAAATCATATTGATAATACATTTCATCCGGAACCGTAACAATGGATAGTTGAGGTACTTCTTCTCCAATCTTGTAAACATCAGTAATAACTTCTTTTTCTCTTTCAATGTCATTTCTTAGCGCAAATGTTACAATAAAAACCCCAAGTAGAATGAATAGTGAAAAATAGGTTAATCCTTTAAAAGGCTTGCTCTTAATATTTATTTTATTGATGTGGTTAGAAAGAATTGGTGTAATTAAAACTCCAAATGCAATGGCAAAAAAAGGAAAGGCAGGAATCATATAGAATCCTTTCTGAACCAGTGTAAGAGCCAAAGGGAATGTTCCTGATATTCCTAATCCAAAAAATAATAAGAAATACCCTGTGTTTTCAGACAATGTAGCTTTAATAGAGCGAAATCTTGATAGTAGGACTAAAACAACGATTATAAGTACCGGAATTAATTCCATTAATAACCTGACAATAATCTCCGCATGATAATCTGTTGTGGGCATTGAAGTCGTTCTTCCCAATAATCTTTCAAAAAAGTAAATGGAAAGGCTATCTCTGCTTTCAGGAAATGCAATAAGGATTAAATAAATAATGGTTGGTATACAAACTAAAATAAATGAATAAAAAATCGATTTTTTAAAACTAATCTTTTTTGTTGTAAGCCAGTATAAAAGAGGAAATATAACCGGGAATAATCCGGGAACCCCTTTGCTAAATGAAGCGAAGAAAATAAATAATCCGGACATTATCCAGAAGAATAACCCTCTTTTGGATTGTACAGCTTTTAAACTTAGCAACACAGAAGATAATACAAATACGCTTACCGTATTTTCCAGCATATTATATCGATATGACCAGAATGTTAAGGGTATGATAATCCAAAAGAATACAGGAAGCCACCCTAAACGTGAATAATTATTATTGTCCTTAAAAATTATTTTCCAGATTTTTAGGATTAGAAAGATATTCAATATAATCATTAAGAAGGTATAAAACCGTTCAACATATAAGCTGTTACCTAACAATTTAAAGAATAAAGCCTGTATGCCAAAAACCAAAGGGAGTTGTTCATGAAAAGAAGGAATCCCTTCAAGATTTAACGCACTATATTGCAAAAACCAGAAAGACCCGATTCCATTGGCTAAATTATTTGAAACAGCACTATAAAGAACTGCATCCTGAAACATGCCATCTTGAATTAACCAGGGAAGAGTTAAGCCAAAAACAAGGCTTAAACTAAAAAGCCAGAAGGGGGTAGAACGTTTTATGCTGAATATTGATAATCGTTTCATCTTTAGATATCCCAAATAGAATTTATTAAAGAAAACCGTATTTTTATGAAGTGTAAAGATAAAAATAATTTTTATTCATCTGAGTTAATATTTTGTTTAAAGAAAGGAATAAACTTATGGTCCAAATTGAGCGATTTTCGCTCATGATAAAGAAACTGTAAGATTTTCACCTCACCTATTCGGTGAAAATTGACAATTTCTAAGTCGGGATTATACCTAAGTAAAGCGCTTTTCACTCCCTTCAAACCGCTCAACTTAGGTATGACTTAAATACATTGAAAATCGTAAGTAAATCGCTTAATTATAGCTGAGTAGATCTCTTGACCTACAGAAGCAGTTCTGCAAATAACAGCATAGATTCAAGTAGATTTTTATATTGTGACCATCCAATCATATTGAATGAATGGCTTATGGAATAATTTTTATCGCCGATGATTTAAAAGATACCCACACTTTTTTATTTTCTGTGAATTGATATTTTATCAATGATTCTTCAGTAATAATCACTGAAAGCTCAACTCCAATATCAACAATTAGTTCATAGTTCGTCAGGTATGCAATAACTTGTTTTATTGTACCTTTAAAATTATTTACGGCACTTGAATCTATTTTATCCCTCGAGAGAATTATCTCTTCCCCGCAAATAATTATTTTTCCGTTTTTGAGCTGGTCTTTATTGGGTACTTTTATTTCGAGGGTATTGTTAATTCTTGCCGTATTTTGGTTTAAAAATTCTGCAGCAAAGAAATTTTTTATCCCTGTAAAGTTGGCTACAAATTCGTTGGCTGGTTTTTGAAAAACTTCTTTTGTATTTCCTTTTTGTATAATTTCCCCTTCTTGCATTACGGCTACTTTGTTGGATAAGGCTATGGCTTCCTCATAATCGTGGGTAACATGTAATATGGTGGTTCCTTTTTGATTAATTGTCCGGAGCAAATTTCTTAAATCTCCTTTTAATTGTACATCGAGTGATGCCAATGGCTCGTCAAGTAATAAACATTTTGGTTTGGTAACCAGCATTCGTGCAAGGGCAACCCGCTGCATCTCTCCACCGGATAAGTTTTGAGTTCCGCGGGTTAATAAATGCTTAATATTGGTTAGTTCAGCAAATTCCTGCACCAACGATTTTCGTTCCTTTGTGCTTAACTTTCTGTTTTTTAATGGATATTCAATATTTTGTTTTACGGTAAGGTGTGGGAACACAGAATAATCCTGGAAAACAATGCCAACATCTCGTTTTTGAATTTTTTCGTGGGTGATATCTTTATTGTTAAGGAGAACTTTACCTGCATCTGGTGTTATCAGCCCGGCAATAATTTCGAGTAGAACCGTTTTACCAACGCCAGACTTTCCTAAAAGGATATAATAATCGCCTTTGTCCAGTTCAAGATTTATATCTCTAAGCTGAAAATCACCTAATTCTACCGATATATTTTTTATTTCAAGCATTTTCTGTTTTTTTCTTTGTTGCCAGCATTCTTAATAAAATAAAAAATACCAGGCAAACCACAATAAATACCACTGAAACCGGACGGGCATATTTTAACCCGAAGGCACCAAAGCGTTCATAAATCAACACAGGGGTAATCATTGGGTGATATGCCACGATAACAACAGCACCAAATTCACTTAATCCGCGGGCAAACATCATAATTAATCCTGAAAGGATGTTTTTCCATGCAAGAGGTAACGAAATAGTAAAAAACACTCTTACAGGTGAAGCTCCGAGATTTAATGCTGTTTTTTCGAGTTTTACCGGAACATTCTCAAACCCATCGCGGGCAGCATTGATTAAAAAAGGAATACTTACAAAAGCCATGGCAAGTGCGATGCCCGAAGGGTGTCCCACAAAGTTAAGCCCTAACGACGAACCAACTTTGCCTAAAACCGAATCACGCGAAATAAATCCTAAGATAGCAATACCGGCAGCAGAATGTGGAATTACGATAGGTAAATCGACAATGCCATTAATTATTTTTTTGAATCTGAACGTTGAACGAGCTAAAAAATAGGACAGAGGGATGGCTCCAACGGCAAAAAAGATGGTAGCTAAAAAAGAAACGCGTAAAGTAAGCCAGATGCTTTCAACAACTTCCGGATCTTTCGACGTTTCGAAAAATTGTGTCGGTGTTGTGGCAAGAAACATTCCTAACAGCGGACTAATAATGAATAACAAAATAAGTCCGCCCAGGAATATTAGTGCAATGTCAAAATTTTTCAGCCTTGTTTTATACATAATTATTGCTCATTGACAGAAAAATATATTTCGGTAATTCCTTTGATAGCTCTGTCGGAAAAGAAATCACACGCGGGGAAAAGCCTGAATATTCCATCGTCCTTTACGTTTGGATGACATACCAGTAATATTTCGGACTGGTCGTTACGGTTCATAACTTCACTATAAGTAAAAACGCCCCGGTATCCATCTTTTGCAGCAACCAAAAATATTCCTTCTTGTATATTCTTTTTATTCCTTTCAACATGCTCCCCTAGTACATTTTTTAACATTACACCTGTGAAAGGCTGTGTTGAGTGGATTCCTCGTCCCCGACCGTAAAAAATGGTGTGAAATTTTTCTTTTGGCAGGTTCGTAGGATTTTTAGTTAATGTTTCTACTAATTTATTTTCTTTGTAGATATCCATTTTAGGCGAGTATAAAGGTTTAAGTCCTTTTACTGTTTTAAATGATTTTGGATACGATTTGACCGTAATTTTTATGGGATTCGAAATATTTCTTTCGGTAATTAAATCAGTTGCAACTACGAGTTTGCTTTGTTCAGGCAAAGGCCATAATTCATTGGTTTTTGAAGGCACAATGCGCATTACGCGTGTTGCAATAATAATTTCTTGTAAATGATTGGGGTAATATATTTCGCCCCAACTGATATTTACTTTTTCTCCGAGATTGTTTTCTATCTGAACATACAAATCTATTATGGGGTTAAATTCTTTTTTATTTTTTTTATTGAGTTTTATATGATTTAATATATCATACAAAGCATATCCATCGTATCGGTAAGCTCCAACAAATTGGTCTCCCCCGTCTGACAAAAGGGTTTCTTTAACAATTACGCTTCTTATGGGAAGTTTTGAGAAATCAACCATCCCCGGATTATCAATTTCTCCTTTAACCTTGACAGGTTGAAGAGCTAATTCGTGTGTTTTTGCATTATCGTAGAAATCGTTCGTTGAATCAATTGTATCGGCGGCTGTTTGACGTATATATTTGTTTTCTGTTTTAATTTCAGGCGTTTTTGTATTACATCCCCAGATACTAATAAAGGCAAGAATAATAAGCAGCTTTTTCATATTTTTATCGTGTTAATTGGTTAAAATTTTGTTCCTAATTCAAGGGTAATAAACCTGCCCGGAGAAATTGCTCCTTTGCGGTCATAATGTTTCTGGTCGAAAATATTTTGTAAGCTTAAATTTACAAATACATTTTTAAATTCCTTTGAAAATTTTAAATCTACTGTAGAATAATCAGGATATTGATCATCCAAAACAATTTCATCTACCTGGTTTAAATCATTAACCCAACGGGCTCCCATATATTTAGCTGTAATGCTTGTATTTACAATTTTATTAGGCCAGTAAACGGAAACAGAGCCCATATGATCAGGAACATTTGTTAAGTAATTGTTCGTAAGGTCTACAGGATCGTTAGTTGTTAATGGAGTGAAATTTTTAATTTGTGAGTGGGCATAAGCATAATTCGCATTTACTATTATTTTTTGGGTTAAAAAATAATTTAGTTCAAATTCAAATCCGTAGATCTCTACTTCAGAAATATTGGATGCTTTAATAATAGGTCTCATTCCGTATCCTAAATCAATCGAATCACCGGTATTTACGTAATACATAAAATCATCACCCAACGAATAGTAAGCCGACAAGGAAGTTCTTAAACGATTAAAAAATCTTGCATCGGCACCGATTTCAAAATTATTGATATATTCGGGTTGCAGGGATTGGTCGGCAACTTTAAAACCACCTTTAATTCTTCCCGAACGACACATATCATCTAAAACAGCAGGCCTGAAACCCTTAGCGTAACTTGCGTAGACCCGGTAAGCCTTGTTGAATTCATATTGAGCGGATAATTTGGGGCTAAATGCCTGCCAGCTATCTTCCGAAAGATTCTGGTTGTGATACCGGGTCATAAATGTTGTTTCTGCTGTAGGATTTTCAATTTCAAATCCTCCATCGAAGAAGTTTGCATAATCAAACCTTAGTCCGGCAATTATCTTTAATTTTTCGTTCATTAATTTTATCTCGTCCTGCAGGAACAAACCCAACATATTCATTTTTCCACGGTTATAGACTATGTCTGTAGATGTGTAATAAACATCTCTGGCATCAACACTGCCTTGTTTCAGGTCGATACCCCCGGTAACGGTTTGGTTATTTAATTGATAAGAGAGCGATGATAGTGCTCCTAAATCTAGCCGTTCTGATAGTACCTTATAGAAGGTATAATCATCTTTTAACCATTCGCTTATTCTTTTGTAATCTTCGTTTAAATAGAACAGGTTGACCTTCCATTTAAGGTTATTTTTCTCGCCAAAATATTTCGCTCTAAAATGGTATGTGTCGTGTTCGCGGTTATTCCCTTCGGGTTGATAAACTTTTTCACCGGTCCCCCGGTCATCATCATAGTACATAAAACTAATATCCACCCCGTTTTTATCGTCAAAATCATATCCCAGTTTAGCTGTTGTAGCCCATTCCATCAATTCAGATTCAACAATATACGGGTTAGCTATTTGATCTGCCTCAGAAGCAGTTATATAGCCATCACTCTGTCGGTAAAAACTATTTAGGTTCCAGTAAAATCCCTGATTTTTATTTTCAGACAAACGTCCCGAGAGGTTAAGTTGCCCGCGCAGGGTATTGTATGTCCCATAATCAATACTAGCTCTTCCGCTAAATTGTTCTGTTGGTTTTTTGGTGATGATATTAATGGCACCGCCCATGGCATTCCCCCCGTAAAGAGATGAGCCGGGTCCTTTTACAACCTCTATTTGTTTCACTTGCCCGGTATTAAGCAAATTCCAGTTTACTGAACCTCCATCGGATTTATTAGTGGGTATACCATCGATTAAAACAAGAACCCGCCCTTGTTCTTCTCCATTTAGTCCACGCATACTAATAGAAGCTGAATGGGTAAAAATCCCAAACGAGCGGTTAATATTTACTCCCGGGATATTTGCTATTAAATCATCAATAGTTTGTGCTGGTATAGCTTTCATCTGCCGTGAAGAAATCATATGAACTCTTGCAGGAACATCCTGAATATTATTTTCTGTTTTGGTTGCTGTTATTACTACTTCATCGGCAGTGAAAAAGGTTGGTTTTAACTCAATGTTCAGCGTTAAGGTCTCATTGCCTTGAAGTGAAATTACCTGTTCTTCTGTTTTATATCCTACATAACTGATTCGAAGGTGATATTCTCCGGCTTCAATATCATCGATTTGATAAAACCCGTTTTTATTACTTACGGTTCCTTTTTTATCTCCAAGCATGATGTTGGCAAAAGGAACAGGCTCTCCTGTTTCAGAATTGTTAATTTCCCCCTTAATAGATGATTGAGCCAGTACTTCCAGTGCAAAAAATGTGGTGAAAAGTATAAGTATAATTTTTTTATTCATCTTATTGGGGAGGTTATTTTTGAATTTTAACCGCTATATTTATGCTGCCTGTGTTGTTTTCATCGGCACGAATTATTTTAAGCATTCCATATTTACCCTTTCCTGTTTTAAAAGGTATAATTTTACCAGTATAGCAAAATTTACAGGTACCACTAACATTTGATGGTTTAAATGCATTTACCAAAAGACTGTCATTTTGTGCATCATCAAATTGTTCAGGTGTTATCAGGTTATTATCTGTAGTATAATAATCATACAAAACCGAGTTTTGTATACTCCAGTCATTTATTTCAGGAAAAAACTCCCGTGCTGATGGATAGGAAGGACAAGATAAGGTTGGTGATGAAGTACCAGAACTCATGTAATAATAACTAACAAGATCTATTAGTGATTCATTTCCGGCTACTGAGGTTTCATCGTATGATGTTCCGTTATTTAAATCCACGTAATTTGGGATCGATTGATTATTTTGATACCCGATTTCAATAGATGGGAAATAATCAATCTCGCCCCAGGCACTTCCCTCTCCTTTATAAATTGTAGTAGTAACTGATGCTGTATCGCGGTGTGCATTCATGATAAAGAACTTCCATTGTTCAATTTCAGCATTACTTTTTACAAATATTACGGTAGTATCCAGTCCTCCGGATTTAATAAATACTCCTTTATCGAGCTCGGTTATGATTTCATTTTCTGTAATTCGTTTTATAGTAAGGTTAGTGATTGGAGCGCCATCGCCAACGGCAGCAATTCCGAATTTTATTTTTCCTCCAACAGGAATAGAATCTCCACTTTGAGAAAATTCGTTTCCTGTTTTGAGTAAGATAAAAGGAGAAGTTTCAGATAATTCTTCTTCCGAACAAGAAATAAAGATGAGCACACAAAAAAATAAAAAAAGTTTATAAGTTTTCATTGTGCAGGATTACTGTTTGAATTGAGGATTTTTTTTCTCTTTCATTTAAGATTTGCCAGTTTTTTAAACACCTGATGTAAAAAATTGAGCAATCTTATTTTTACATCAGGTGATTCATAAAGATAAAGCGTCTTTTATTCTTTTATAATATATTTAAATTCTACAGAACCGTCTTCGCCTTGTGTTACTGCTGTAACTTTGAAAATTCCATAGGCTCCGTCTTCCGTTTGAAATGAATAGATGTCATCTACTTTTAGATCTTTTGCTTTTCTCTTTGCATTCTCTGCATCATATAATGATTCAATAATTTCATCCGTTTTTGTTAATGCATCAAACTGTGCTGGAGTAAATACTGTGTCTTCTAATTGATAAAGATAAGTTGTTTTGGTCGTATCCCAGTTTTCAAAATCATAATCGCCGGCAAAAATTTCTTTAATATTTGCTCCGGGAGATGCAATTGTGGTATAATTGGTGTGTGTTTCTGTTAATTCATAGAAACATAAAAAGTCTATCAATTCCTGGTTGGCAAAGGCATCCTCCAAAGTATAAACCTGATCGTTTACAATGGAATAAAAACCACCTATGGTGGTATTGTTTTGTGCTCCCAGGGATACTGTTTTAAAAGGAGTTGGAGAGTCATCATCATCATCGCATGCTAAAAAAGTGGTACTTGCAATAAATGTAATTAAAAATAAATAAATAAGTTTTTTCATGATATAAAAATTTAGGTTTATAATTCAGATATGAAATTAATTACATATCGAGTGCAAAAATAATAACTCCAATGATTTTTCAAACTATTCGTTGATAATTTTTCTTATTCGTGAAAATGATGGATTAAATTTTCAGGAATTTTGTTCTTGTAATTACTGTTTATTTTTAAAATGGTTGGTTGCCCGTTTTTCTCCATTATTTGTGCCCCCAGACTGTCAGTAAGTACAAAATCAATAAATTTTTTTGCTAAATTTTTATTGGGAGCATCGTTTAAAATAGTAATTCCATAAACCATGGCTTTACCGGTTTGGGTTATTTTACTGCCTGGTTCTTTACCTACGATATCAATGCTTGCATTTTTATAAAAATTGTTTAAATCAGAATTCTTAAGATTTATTGAGTCAGGTAAAATAACATATTTTAAACCGTGTTGTTCTGCAACCGATCGATATAAAAAGATATAATCAATAGTATTGGATTCGAGTAACGCTAACAGGTCAACTTCTTTTGGACGAATGTACTCCTGATTTTTAGCAGTAATTTTTTTTGTTAAGCCGGGGGAGTTATAATATTTTTCTGCAAGTTGAGTTGTTAAAATTGCCCGGTAACCACATGGGTCTGAGTTTGGATCTGAGCGTCCAAAAATTACATCCTCACGCAAAAGTATTTCATACCAGTTGTTTCTATTGATTTCTTCGGAATATTTAGAAGCACCATGATAAACAACAGCCATTTCATTGGTAGCAAATTGAATATTCCATTGGGCATATGCCGGAATCAATAATTGATCAATTATTTTATAATCTGCTGAGGCCATAATGTCGCAGGGTTTATTTAAATCGGTAATTTTTCTTGCACATTTTACACTTCCGGCCGATTCGAGAAATATTTCCACTCCCGGGTTTTCTTTTTCAAACTGTTCTTTCATTTGTTTAAAAGGAACAGATAAGCTTCCGGCATGAAAAATGATTAATTCCTCTGTTTTGTCTTTAGGTTTGCAGCTAAAAAGAAATATAAAGGCTAAAACTGCTATCCAGATGTTTTTCATTATTCTATAATTTTAAGTAGATAAAGGTTATGTAAAAATAAACATAACGCAGTTAAATCCTAAATAAAAGATGATTTTTTGAGCGTATTATTAATTATAAAATCCTTGTATGTCTTATTAAATTTGGTAGTAGTGCTTATGGATAAAATATCAAAAAGATAAGGTTTTTTTTTATTTCTTTTCTGATGTTTTTATTTTAGTTTTTGCTCTTTCCAGTTGCCCTTCTAATTTTTCATTTGTTTTTTGTAGTTCAATAATTTGTTGTTCAAAATCTTCGGCTCTGCGGGATGATTCTTCCTGGGTAGCTTGCAGCTCTTCCATATTTTGACGCATTTCTTCTTCCTGGGCAGCCATCTCTTCGGCTTGTTGTTGTGTTCTTTCTAACAGTTCACTGGTACGTTTATTGGTTTCTGCCATGTTTAACGAGCTGGCAATACTTAGCGATGCTTGTTCAAGAAAATCTATCTGGTAGTCTTTGTACTTGTTAAATGACGCAATTTCAATTACTCCCAACACCTCTTCTTCCAGTTTCATTGGTATTAATATTAAACTACGAGGATTAGAGCCTCCTAAGCCACTGGTAATTCGTATATAGTTGTCTGGAATTTCGGTTAAATGGTTCTTTTTTTTCTCAATCGCACAATTTCCTACTAATCCTTCCCCTAATTCAAATGATTTTTTAATGTATTTGCGCCGGTTGAAAGCATAAAAAGATTTAAGGTCTAACGTAATATTTTGGGGGTCATCGTTGTTTTTTATAAAAATACCCCCTTGATTGGCATTGATATAATTTACCAGAAAGCTTATGATTTGGTAAGATAGTTCCTCTACATCATTTTGTTTACGCAAGATTTCATTTAATTTAGCGAGACCTTCATTAGCCCACGAACGCTTTTCTTCTTCAATACGTTTTTCTTCCTGTATTTTATCTGCCTCCCGAAGCTTTTCTTTCATCTCCGTTAAGGCAATTCTTAAATGGTCAGATTCACTGAGTAATTCAATTTCATGTTCGAGGTTTCCTTCTCCAATTTGACGGGCAAATTCAGCAGTGTCTTTTAAATTGATTATCATCTCATCTAAGGCATTATTCATTTGCCCAGTTTCATCATTACTTATTTTATATTTTTCTTCGATTTGTACATTTAAATCTCCTTTAACCAGTTTTTTTAACGAACCTGTTGTTTCTTTGAGAGGTTTCTGAACATATTTTTTAAAAATCATGTTTCCTATTAATAATGCCAAATAACCAATAGGAATATACCAGTAAATGTATTTGATTCCAAAATGTCCGATACCAAACGATGCAATTGCCACAAGGAAGTTGGTGATTAATATGGCAAAAGCTGTTTTATAAATAATAGTACCACGATATTTATACCAGTAAACAAAATAAGATAGGGGTAAAACACCCAAAAGCATTACGAGAATAAAAATCAAAAAAGGGCTCATAATAATTGTTTTTTTTGTCTGTCCTAAAGTATAAAAAAACTAAATAAAAGGAAAATATTTCTGTATCTTTGAACCGTGATAAAGAATAAAATATTCATATTGCCCTTTCTGTTGCTGGCATGGGCCATTATTTTTGCGCATAGCATTATCCCCCATCACCATCATCATTCTCATAAACATATTTGTAGTCATTGCCATACCGAATATCATCAAAATATTTTTGATGAAGAACTTAATGATCACAACGATTGCAACGATCAAGCCTGTCATTTTCATGTCGAAGTGTTAAGACAGGTATCCATTGATCATGTTTTTATTACAACTTCGGATAATCTTTTTTCCGATATCTTCCCCCTTTTTAAATCTGAAAAAAACACTTTCTATATTGAAGCTTTTTACGAACCACTCTTTTATTCTAATCAGCTTCGGGCTCCACCCATATTTGTTTAAAAACTAACCAAATAATTTTAGGGAGTATCCTTCCCGATTTTTTTAATTCATCATAAAAATTTTTATTACCAATGAAAAAGATTTTCATTCTTTTATGGGCTATATCATATATAGCGATGACCAGTTGTAATCATAACACAGATAACCATAATCATTCACAAGAAAATGATACGCATGTCCACGACGAGGCAGCTGAGCAAAGTAAGGAACATGACCACGACCATGAAACGGCGCAAATGCATGAAGAAGAAGTGGCTCACGAACACTCAGCAGTACAAAATACAGGTGAGTCGCATCAACATGAGTATCGGACTCAAAAAATAGAACTACAGTCTTTTAACGAAATCATAAATAGCAGTGGACAAATTATAGTACCTCCCTCAAATCAAATAGATGTTGTAGCCTCAAGTGCAGGGAAAGTTGTCTTTGCCAACAAACAGGCTTCCGAAGGATTAAATGTGTCGGCAAACGAAGCGTTATTTCTTATTTCAGGGAAGGAGCTAATCGAGAATAATATTGATTTAAAATATCAGCAGTCGTTGATTAACTTTGAAAAGATAAAAACGGATTATGAAAGAGCCCAGAAACTTTTGGCCGATCAAATTATCTCTGAAAAGGAATTTCAGCAAATAAAAGCAGAATATGAAAAATCGAAAGCTGAATATGAAATTTTTTCCAATCAATTCAGTAAAGGGGGGACAACCATTACTACACCGGTCGCAGGATTTATTCATGAAATGTTGGTAACCGAAGGGCAGTTTGTGGAGCAGGGACAGATGTTGGCTAGGATTATTAAGAAAGATAAGTTAAGACTTAGAGCCGAAGTGTCACAAAAATATGCAGGTCGCATTAAAGATATCCAATCGGCTAATTTTGTTCCCAACGGATCGGGTAAGGTTTATCATACTGAAAAGTTAACCGGAAAACTTTTAAGTGCCGGCCAATCGCTCAATAGTTCAGGGTTTTATATCCCTGTGATTTTCGAGATGGATTACCATCCAGCATTATTTCCCGGCTCATATGCCCAGGTATTTTTAAAAGGAAAAACTATCCATCATTCGGTTGTAATCCCTAAAACAGCGCTTCTGGAAGAGCAGGGAGATTACTATGTTTTTGTGGAAAAACAGCATGATGAGTTTGAAAAGCGTTTGGTGGTAACAGGAGTTGATGACGGAGATTATGTGCTGATAGAATCCGGACTTGATGAAGGCGAAACCCTTGTGACAGAGGGTGTATATCAGGTTAAACTCACCAATATGTCGAATGAGTTACCGGCTCATAATCATTCACATTAAAAAAATGAAGTTATGCTAAACAAATTAATTAAGTTTTCATTAAATAATCGTTTACTTGTAATTTTTGGTGCAGTGATTTTATTGGTTACGGGAGGCTACGTAACTACACGAATGGAAGTTGATATCTTCCCGGAGTTAACAGCTCCCACTGTTGTTGTAATGACTGAAGCCCATGGCATGGCGCCTGAAGAGGTTGAGAAACTGGTTACTTTCCCCATTGAAACATCCATAAACGGAGCCACCAATATCCGCAGGGTTCGTTCTTCATCGTCTATGGGGTTTTCTATTGTGTGGGTCGAGTTTGATTGGGGCACAGATATTTACAATGCACGACAAACCGTTACGGAAAGACTGGTAGCTGTTCGCGAAAGATTACCCGAGCAAGCCGGAGACCCTTTTATTGCTCCTCAATCATCGCTGCTTGGAGAAATAATAATAATTGGCTTGACCTCAGAAGAAAAAACTCCTATGGAGTTACGTACTATTGCCGAATGGAACATCCGCCCCCGATTGCTGTCGGTTGGAGGTGTAGCTCAGGTTACAACCATTGGAGGTGAGTTTAAGGAGTATCAAATTTTGGTAAATCCGGAAAAGATGAAATACTATGGTGTTTCTTTTGGTGAGCTGATTGAAATAACCCAATCGATGAACGAAAATGCTACCGGCGGATTTATTGAGCAATATGGAAATACCTATATGGTCCGGGGAGTGGTTCGTACAACAAATGTTGATGAGCTGGCCAATTCGGTCATCAAAATAAAAAACGGGTTTCCGATAAAAATTTCCGATGTGGCGAAAGTGAAAACCGGAGGGTCTCCTAAAATAGGGGATGGCTCTTACAATGGTAAAGATGCAGTTTTGGTTACCATCACTAAACAGCCCAATGTAAATACCATTGCCTTAACAGAGAAAATTAATGAGTCGTTAGCAGATATTCAAAATAATTTAGGAGGAGAAGTACAATTTCATACCGATATTTTTGAACAGGCACGGTTTATTGAAACATCCATCAATAATGTTAAAAAAGCGTTGATTGAAGGCTCATTTTTTGTTATTATCATTCTGTTTTTGTTTTTGATGAATTACCGGACTACCCTGATTTCGCTTTTTGCCATTCCCTTGTCATTATTGGTTTCTATCCTGGTTCTTAAAGGGCTTGGATTTACTATTAATACCATGAGTCTGGGAGGGATGGCAATTGCGATTGGCTCCCTGGTTGACGATGCGATTATTGATGTAGAGAATGTATATAAGCGCCTGCGGCAGAATGTGGGATGCAAAACGATACATCGCGAAAAACCACTTAAAGTAATTTATGAGGCTTCTACTGAAATTCGGCCTTCCATTATGAATGCTACACTTATAATTATTGTGGCCTTTATTCCGCTGTTTTTCCTTGGGGGGATGGAAGG
>Ga0209936_1000532_pt1 | contig 23006 bp, 19 predicted proteins | sample SalPonR1_A_D1_MG_FD_185694 | JGI IMG/M metagenome (GOLD analysis project Ga0209936, IMG submission 185694) | Salt pond soil microbial communities from South San Francisco under conditions of wetland restoration - Salt Pond MetaG R1_A_D1_MG... ... | reverse complement strand
ATCGATGATGCATTCATGCGCGACGAGGCCATTCTTGCCGCGGTACAGCACCTTGTAGTGCGGCGCCAGTTTTGCTGCGATGTAGTTCGCCGACAGGATGGCTACCATGGTCGACCGCCGCAGGCCATCCGGCCCCAGCATGCGGTTATACATCCATGTGATCGGCAGAATGCCCGCGGAACCGAAAGGGGCTGCAGCCACGGCGCCGTTGTCGCTGTCATCTAGAGGACTACCGGGCAGGAAGGGTGCGAGATGCGCGCGAACGCCGATTGGCCCCATGCCGGGCCCCCCGCCACCGTGCGGGATGGCGAAGGTCTTGTGCAAATTGAGGTGCGACACATCGGCGCCGAGATGACCCGGACGCGCCAGGCCGACCATCGCGTTCAGGTTTGCACCGTCCAGGTAAACCTGGCCACCGTGACCGTGGACGATGTCGCAGAGTGCCTGCACGCCCTCCTCGTACACGCCGTGAGTGGAGGGGTAGGTGATCATGCAGGCCGCCAGCGTATCGGCGGCGGCATCTGCCTTGTTTCGCAGATCGTCAAGATCCACGTTGCCGTTGTCATCACAGTCGACAATCACTACCTTCATGCCCATCATCGCCGCCGAGGCCGGGTTGGTGCCGTGAGCAGAGGCCGGAATCAGGCAGACCTTGCGCTGGCTGTCGCCGCGTGACGCGTGGTAGCGGGAAATGGCGAGCAATCCCGCGTACTCGCCCTGGGCACCGGAGTTCGGCTGCATGGAGACCGCGTCATAGCCGGTGATGTCGGCCAGGTCCCGCTCCAGATCCGCGAGCAGCTGAGCATAGCCCTGCGCCTGAGAAGCCGGCGCATAAGGGTGCAGATTGGCGAACTCGGGCCAGCTGACCGGCAGCATTTCCGCAGTCGCGTTCAGCTTCATCGTGCAGGAGCCGAGGGGAATCATGCCGTGCACGAGCGAATAGTCCTTCGCTTCCAGGCGCCTTATATAGCGCGTGATCTCGGCTTCCGACCGGTAGAGTGAGAATACCGGATGCGTGAGGATGGCATCGCCGCGCCGCAGGCTCGCGGGCAGTGACGCATCAGCGCCTCCGGTGATTGTCGCGTCGAGGGCATCGGTCACCAGCCCGTGATCGTCGCCCAGCACCAGAGCGAGCAGGCATTCGACATCCGCCACCGTGCAGGTCTCGTCAAAGCTCACACCATAGCTGCCGTCGGCGAAGACACGCAGGTTGTAGCCTGCGGCCTCGGCGCGGGCGCCAAGATCCGCATCGGCCTCAAAGACCACAGTATCGAAGAAGCGCGGCGCTGTCTCCACGGCCTTCTCCTGCAGACCGCGGGCGAAGATGGCCGCCAGCCGGTGCACGCGCTCGGCAATGATTTTCAGGCCCCGGGGGCCATGATAAACAGCATAAAAGGCCGCCAGGTTGGCCAGCAGGGCCTGCGCCGTGCAGATGTTGGAGGTGGCGCGCTCGCGTCGGATATGCTGCTCCCGGGTCTGCATAGCCATGCGCAGCGCCGTTTCGCCACGACTATCGACCGATACGCCGATAATGCGCCCCGGCAGCATACGCTTGAGCGGCTCACGTGCTGCGAAGAATGCCGCGTGCGGACCGCCGTAACCCATCGGTACACCAAAGCGCTGGGCGGAGCCGAGCACGATGTCGGCACCCATCTCGCCGGGGGACCGCAGCAACACCAGCGCCAGCAGGTCACTCGCGACCGCCACCATGGCTCCGCGCTCCTTCGCCAGCGAGATCAGTGACTCCAGGTCCCCGATCTCGCCGCGGGTGTCCGGGTAGGAGAACAGCGCGCCGAAGGGTTTGTACTGCTCGATCTTTGGCGCCTCATCGACAACCAGTTCAATACCGAAGCCCGCGGCGCGGGTGCGCAGCACCGCCAGCGTCTGCGGATGGCAGCGCGCGTCGGCAAAAAACTGCCTGGGGCCGCTGCCCTTTGCAGAGCGCAGGCATACGGCCATGGCCTCTGCGGCGGCCGTGGCTTCGTCCAGCAGCGAGGCGTTTGCCAACTCCATTCCCGTGAGGTCCATGACCATCTGCTGAAAATTAAGCAGGCTTTCCAGGCGACCCTGGGCAATTTCAGGCTGATACGGTGTGTAGGCGGTGTACCATGCCGGATTCTCGAGCACGTTACGCTGCACCACCGGCGGCATGACCGTGCCGTAGTAACCCTGTCCGATCAAGGACCGCTTGACCGTGTTTTTCTGCGCGACCGAGCGCAGAGCTGCCAGGGCCTGCTGCTCGGACAGTGCCGCGGGCACAGCCAGAGGCCCTGCCTGGCGGATCGCCGCCGGCAGCGTGCGCTCAACCAGCGCGTCCAGGGAATCACAGCCGAGGGTCGACAGCATGTGATCGACGTCCCCGTCGCCGGGTCCGATGTGCCGGTCGCTGAAGGCCGGCTCGACGAGCTGATCCAGGGGCTGGGTTTCCATCGGATGATGAGCTGATGATGAAGGCATGGCATATCTCACGCTGGCAGAATCCTCAAGTCGCAAAGGCTAGCAACAGTGTTTCCTATAGGCAACAAAATCGTCAAAAAGGGAATTTTTTTCGAACACCCTGTGATACGGTTAATCTCTCGCGGTAGATGTATGGCCGCTGTCATTCCCCGGCAGGCGACAGGAACAGCATGAACGAAGATCCCCGCTTGCGGCGGGATGACAAGGTAAAAGCGCCCCGCATTGCGCGACGCAGCGCCACTGAGGCGACCCTGCAGCCGCTGCAGCTGGGCGAGCGGGTCCGCGCGATACGGCTCAGCCAGCAACTGACGCTTGAAGAGGCGAGCCAGCGCACCGGGGTCGCCCGCTCCACGCTGTCAAAAATAGAAAACGAGCTGATATCGCCAACCTTCACCATTGTGCAGAAGCTGGTGCACGGACTCGGTATCGACATTCCCCAGCTGTTCAGCCAGCCCCGGGCCGGCGCCACGCCTGGCGGGCGGCGCGATATCACCCGTCGCGGTGCCGGTAAGCCGCACCCCACGCCAACCTACGCCCACGAACTTCTGGCCACCGAGCTCACCCAGAAAAAGATGGTGCCCTTTCGCACCGAGGTGCATGCGCGCGACTTCGCCGAATACCCCGAGTGGATTCGCCACGAGGGCGAGGAGTTTCTGTTTGTGCTCAGCGGGACGATTATGCTCTACACCGAATTCTACGAGCCCGTGGAGCTGCAGGAAGGCGACAGCGCCTACTACGACTGCACCATGGGCCACGCCCTCGTTTCCATCAGTGCGCGGGACGCCGAGGTGCTCTGGGTGACGGCTTAGACGCGGCCGCCGCCCCGCTGTTTCCTATTGGAAACAACAGGGCGCTGAGGCATCATATCGACAGAGAATCCCGGCCGGCAGCGGCCGCCTGACCACGACTTCATTCCGGGAGAAATACCGTGACCGATACCCCCCAGACTCTGCTGCACACACCACTCGCCGACCTGCACCGGGAGTGCGGCGCCCGAATGACACCGTTCGCCGGTTACGAGATGCCGCTGCAGTTCGCACTCGGCGTCAAGCGCGAGCATCTGCACACACGCGAACATGCCGGCCTGTTTGATGTGTCGCACATGGGTCAGCTGATGCTGCGGGGCGTCGAGGCCGACCGGGCTCTCGAAGCACTGATACCCTCGGATATCGTCGGCCTCGCCGAAGGACGTCAGCGCTATGGTCTCCTGACCAACGCCGACGGTGGCATCATCGACGACCTGATGATCGCGCGGCACAGCGAGGGACTTTTCCTGGTGGTCAACGCCGCGCGCAAGGCAGTGGATATCGCGCACCTGCGTGAACACCTGCCGTCGGAGGTCCGCCTGGAATGTCTCGAGGACCGCGCGCTCCTTGCGCTCCAGGGTCCCTCCGCGGAGGCGGTGCTCGTTCGCCTGCAGCCCGCCGCGGCGGATATGCGCTTCATGGACAGCCAGACGCTCGAGATTGCCGGCGTCGACTGCATCGTGTCCCGCAGCGGCTACACCGGCGAGGACGGCTATGAGCTATCGATACCGGCAGACAAGGCAGAATCATTGGCCAGACAGCTGCTCGATTTTCCCGAGGTGGAACCGATCGGACTCGGGGCGCGCAACTCACTGCGCCTGGAGGCCGGTCTCTGCCTGTATGGCAATGACATCGACATGAGCACAACGCCGCTTGAGGCGGGCCTGAAGTGGGCCATCTCCCCTGCCCGGCGCCCGGGCGAAGCGCGGGCCGGCGGCTACATTGGCGAGGGCGTGATCGCGCAACAGCTGGAAACCGGAAACTGGTCGCGACAGCGCGTTGGACTGTTGGGCGAAGGGCGAGCCCCGGTGCGCGAGGAAGCGCCTCTCTTCAGCGAGACTGACGCCCCCGCAGGCACTGTCACCAGCGGTGTTTTCGGGCCGAGCGTCGATGGCCCGGTCGCCATGGGCTATGTCGACAAGGCGCTCGCCAAAGCGGGTACCACGGTGTTCGCCGAGGTCCGCGGCAGGCGCTTGCCAATGGCAGTAACGCGCATGCCGTTTTTCACGCCGGGCTACAAGCGCGGCTGACGGCACTTCGCTGGCGGTCTGGCCGAGGGTCGGGTATCAGATCAACCCAGACCAGCCGGTGATCCCAGGAGATCGCGCGGGATTCCACCAGAGCGCGGCAGATACAGAGTCACCACGGTACCGGCCCCCTGCGTTGAAGCCAGCGTGACGTGCCCACCTGACTGACGGACAAAGCCGTGCACCATGCTGAGTCCCAGCCCCGTTCCCTTGCCTACGGGCTTGGTCGTAAAGAAAGGCTCAAAGGCTCTCGCGAGATCCTCCTGCGGCATGCCGCACCCCGAGTCGGCAACGGACAGATAAACGTACGCTCCGGCAACAACAGAGGGCGCATCGGAAATCTCAGCGTCGTCAAGCGTACAGTTACCGGTGGTTATCCTCAGCTGCCCGCCTTCAGGCATGGCGTCGCGGGCGTTGATCGCCAGGTTCAGCAGCGCTGAATCCAGTTTCGCCGCATCCACATAGGTCTGCCCCAGGTCCTCACCCAGCTCAAAAGACAGATCGATGTTTGCAGCGAGCACCCGCTGCAGTAGCGTCTGCAGCGCACGGATCCTGGCATTGATGTCCAGCGCCGCTGGCTGCAAGGTCTGTCGACGCGAGAACGACAGCAGGCTGTCAACCAGATCGCTGGCGCGCATGGCGGCCGTCGAGGTCATGTCGACCATTTCACGCAGTGGATCGTCCACCAGCGCTTCCGCCAGCAGATCCGTGTTACCGATAATCACGGTGAGCAGGTTGTTGAAATCATGCGCGATACCCCCGGTCAGCTGCCCTATCGCCTCCAGTTTCTCCGCTTGCTCCATTCGCTGTGCGAGCTCCCTGCGCTCCGTAACATCCTGCACATAAATGGCAAATCCCTCGGGGACAGGGTAGGACGTAACGCAGAGCCAGGCGCCGCTATCAGGATAATACTCGGTGAATGCCACGCGCTCCCCGGAGTAGAGCGCCCTCTTGAAAGACACACCAAACGCGGTGTCGGCAGTGCCCGGAAAGCAGGCCCATGCGTGGCGGCCCATCACGCTGGACACGCTCAAGCGCACCAGCCGGGCAAACGCCGAATTGGCGTAGGTGACGACATACTGGTGGTTCAGCGTAACGAACGCATCCTTCATGTTTTCAAGGGTACGATGCAGGCGCTGCTGCAGCTGTTGCGCATCCTCCGAAACCTCCGCGTCGGCGCTGCGAGCAGCGATGCCACCGACTCGCAGCGAGATGGCCTCACGCAAGTCGGCCACCTCACGACGCGCAGCGACCAGGGATGTCACATCGCGCGCCAGCACAAGCTCCGCCCGGACTCCCTCGTGCTCGATGGCTTCTGAGGTAATGTCGACGGTAATCAGTTGGCCATCGCGGCGCCGATGGAGCCAGAAACCAGCCTCGTCCAGACCCTGGGTCACGCCGCGAACATTCGCCTCAAGCAGTGGAATATCAGCTGCAGGCCGGATATCCCGCAGCGTCATCCGCTGAAATTCTTCGCGACTGTAGCCGTAAACACGCACGGCGGCGTCGTTCACTGAAAGGAAGCGCAGGGAATCCAGCGCATAGACCCACATGGGATCGGGATGACGCATGAAGAACAGCTCGGCCTGCTGCAGACGGGTCATTGAGGTCGGGGACGACAATACCCGGCGAGTGACAGGCTTCCCGGCCGGGTGATATGACAGTTCTCGCTGCGAGCCAGCGTAAGTGGCTCGATCAGTGTGTGCTCAAGAGTGTCGTCAGTGATGCGTCTGGGCTGAATTTCCATTATGTGCCTCACTTGTCAGGGAGCCAGCACTCGTTGCGTATGCAACGTCATAGAAAACTTATAACGCGTGTGAGCCCTGCTCTCAACCGCTTCATGCAAGGTTATGGAGAAAGCAGTAAGATCATGGCCAACGCACATCCGGCTGCCACACGAGACTCCACACATGACACAACCGGTTCCCGTCCGTGACGCCGCTAGCGTGATCCTGGTTCGTGATCGCGCTACGCACCCGAAAATCCTCATGGGCCAGCGCAGCCGCACGGCCACTTTCATGCCGGGTGTGTATGTCTTCCCCGGCGGAGCCGTGGATGACGGCGATCCCCATGTCCCACTGCTGCAGCGACTCAACGCCACCTGCGCAGAGCGCCTGCGCGAAGGGGCCGGCGACACGCTGGTCAGCGGGCTGCAGGCTGCTGCAATCCGGGAAGTCAGCGAGGAGACGGGATTGCTGCTGGGTCAGCCGGGTATCTGGAGCGACAATGCACCCGCGGGCTGGGAGAATTTTCAAAAGAAGGGCTGCAAACCCTGTGCGCGCGGTTTCCGCTTCGTATTCCGGGCCATCACGCCCGTCGGACCACCGCGTCGCTTTGATGCGCGCTTCTTTCTGGTAAACGCCGACCTGGCGGTCTACGGGGAAGACCTGGATGACTTTTCAGATGCCACCGATGAGCTGTCCAACCTGCGCTGGGTGCCACTGGATGAGATCGACTCGCTACGCATCGCATTGCGTTTATTACGACGCTGGCACTGGAAACGGCGGCAGGCCACATGGCACACGACGAAGCTCCGGATACCGTGCCCTGCATCACCGGCGACCGTGAGCAGGCACTGCGCAGCGTCCGACCGGATCGCAGCCGCTTCGCTTACTGACAGCGACTTTGCGGCGACAGACATGGAGATAAGCACACCGGCGCTCGCACTGCCCGACGACAGGCAAGGGTATACCTGCATTAACACCACGGAGGGGTCGTGCCCAGACACTATTGGCTTCCTGTCGGCAGCTTGTTTAGGATCGGCGCCTCATCCGTTTAACCCGCTCAAAGAGATATAACCATGAAGCCAGAAACCATTGCGCTGCACCACGGCTACTCGCCAGACTCGCAGAACGCGGTCGCCGTACCGATTCACCAGACTACCTCCTTTTCGTTTGACAGCGCGCAGCACGCTGCCGATCTTTTTGATCTCAAAGTAGAAGGCAATATCTACTCACGCATCATGAACCCCACCTGCGCAGTGCTGGAGCAGCGGGTAGCGGCGCTGGAGGGTGGTGTCGCCGGGCTCGCGGTCGCCTCGGGCATGGCAGCGATCACCGCGGCCATCCAGACCATTGCCGAAGCGGGTGACAACATCGTGTCAATCAGCGAGCTGTACGGTGGCACCTACAATCTGTTTGCGCATACCCTGCCGCGACAGGGCATCGCGGTCCGCTTTGCCGACAAGGACGATTTTGAGGCGCTTGAGGCTCTGATCGACAAACGGACCAAGGCGGTTTATTGCGAAAGTATCGGCAACCCGTCCGGCGGCATTGTCGATATCGCCCGGCTGGCCGAGGTCGCCCACCGGCATGGCGTGCCGGTGATGGTGGACAATACGGCGGCCACCCCATTTCTATGCACACCGATCGAGCACGGTGCCGACATCGTCGTCAATTCGGCGACCAAGTATATCGGTGGCCATGGCACCACCGTAGGCGGTGTCATCGTGGATTCGGGCAAGTTCCCCTGGGCCGAGAATGCCAATCGCTTCCCGCTGTTGACTGAACCCGATGTTTCCTATCACGGGGTAAGCTATACCCGCGATGTTGGGGACGCTGCCTTTATCGCCCGCGCAAGAGTTGTCCCTTTGCGCAACATGGGTGCAGCGCTGTCTGCCCAGGCTGCCTGGAACCTGCTGCAGGGCCTGGAGACATTGTCGCTGCGCATGGAGCGTGTATGCGCCAATACGCTCACTGTAGCCAGGCACCTTGATGCCCATTCCCAGGTTGCCTGGGTGCATTACGCCGGCCTTGAAAGCCACCCTGACCATGCGCTGGCCAGGCGTTACATGAACGGTCATGCATCGGGCATCCTCAGCTTTGGTATTGACGGCGGTCAGGCGGCCGGCGAGCGCTTCTATGATGCCTTGTCGCTGATTCTGCGGCTGGTCAATATCGGTGATGCGAAAAGCTGCTCATCCATTCCGGCCTCGACCACCCATCGTCAGCTGAACGAGCAGGAGCTCAGGGCGGCGGGTGTTACGGCTGACATGGTGCGCTTGTCAATCGGCATAGAGCATATTGACGATTTGCTGGCGGACATAGATCAAGCGCTGGAGGCCTCGAGGGGATGCAAATGACTCTTATTTGCATTATTATCTGAGTGATTCCCCAATGAGGACGATAGAATGCGTTTGAAAAATCTGTGCATCGCAATGTGTCTCGTGGCTTCGCCGATGGTCTCGCTCGCCGATGACAGACCCGATCATTATGCGGGTGAAAAGGCAGAAACCCTTGAAGAAGCGCTGGCGAATCTGCGCACTTACAGCGACAAGCTCTCTGACCTCGTAGAGGGCGAGAGCGTCGACAGTGACAAGCTGTATTCAGTGCACAAGATCACCTATACGCTGGAGAATGCCCTGCAAACAGTGGAAGACGAATTGCAGGCGCTGGCAGAAACACTCGAGTCAGTGCACATCGCCTCCGAGCGGGGTGAGACGACTACCGTGGCTGAGGACAGCCGGGTGTTCCTGGAGAAAACGCGGATTCTTTTGCAGCAGACGCCGCGTTGATCGATGCTGCGTCAATCCATGATTCGGGCCAGGTGCCATCGGCATCTGGCTCCGGAAACTGGTCGGGACGGCAGGATTTGAACCTGCGACCACCACACCCCCAGTGTGGTGCGCTACCAGGCTGCGCTACGCCCCGAATGCCCTAGTGGACGTCGCGCATTATACGCAACTACCCGTGGGAAACAACGTCTAACGCCCCGGCTTCAGCAACTCGAGCACGTCCTCGAGATCCTCAATGGTTTCCTTGATCACCGCCTGGATTTCCGCGGGCCGCAAACCGGCGTCCTTCTCGTCCGTCATACGCTGGCGGGCGCCACCGATGGTGTAGCCCTCCTCGTAAAGCAAGGCCCGTATCTGGCGGATGGTAAGGACGTCCTCACGCTGATAGTAGCGACGGTTGCCGCGGCGCTTCACGGGCTTCAGCTGTGGGAACTCCTGCTCCCAGTAGCGCAGCACATGCGGCTTCACCGCGCACAGCTCACTGACTTCGCCAATCGTGAAATAGCGTTTGCCGGGGATGGCGGGCAGTTCGTTATTGTGACTCGGTTCCAGCATATTCTTCTACCCTGGCTTTGAGCTTCTGTCCTGGCCGAAAGGTTACCACCCTGCGAGCGGAAATGGGTATCTCCTCGCCGGTCTTGGGATTGCGGCCGGGGCGCTGGCTCTTATCGCGCAGATCAAAATTACCAAAGCCGGAGAGCTTCACCTGCTCATTGTTCTCCAGACAGGTGCGGATCTCCTCGAAAAAGAGTTCCACCAGCTCCTTGGCCTCGCGCTTGTTCAATCCCAGTTCCTCGAACAAACGTTCTGCCATTTCCGATTTGGTCAGGGCCGTCATTGCTCCGCCACTCAGCTCCTTTGCTCAGCATCATAATTTTTCCTCAACGAATCAATGACTTGCTGCACGACCTCAGTCACTTCTTCATCCGAAAGAGTGCGCGATTGATCCCGGAAAGTCAAACCCATTGCAAGACTTTTCCTTTTAGGATCAATGCCTTTGCCCTCATAGACATCAAATAGCGTGAAGTCCTCGAAGTAAGGCCCCGCCACGGTTCTAACATTTTCCGCCAGCTCCGCTGCCGTGATGCGCTTGTCCACCACCACGGCGATATCGCGGCGTACCACGGGAAAGCGCGAAACCGGCGTAAACGCCGGCATGCGGGCGGAGAGCAGTGCGCGGGTGCCGATCTCGGCAACGTAGATATCCAGATCGAGGTCGAGGGTGGCGCGGGCCGAGGGATGCAGAGCACCTAGGTAGCCCACTTCCTCGCCGTCCAGGTGAATCGCCGCCGTACGTCCGGGGTGCAGTGCTGATCGCTCACTGGCGACAAAGCGTAGCTCGCCCTCACGCCGGGCGAGGCGGAACAGACTTTCAATGTCACCCTTGAGATCATAGAAATCCGCCGCATCACGCGACGCATCCCAGCCCTCCGGCTGACGCGGCCCCGCGAGCAGGAGACACAGTATGGGCTCCTGCAGCAGCCCCTTGCCGGCGGGAACAAAACGCAGACCCGTCTCGTAAAGCCGCAGTCTGCCTTGCTGCCGGTTGAGATTGCGCCTCGCGACGCTCACCAGCCCGGGCAGCAGACTCGTGCGCATCACCGCCATGTCCGCGGATATCGGATTACTCAGCGACACTGGCGAGGTATCGGGATCAAACAGGTGCTGAAGCGCCGGTTCGACAAAGCTGTAGGTAATGGCTTCGTTGTAGCCGCGCGATGCCAGGTGCGAGCGCAGAGGACGCAATGACAGCCGGGTTTCATCCTGCGCTGGCATCGCCAGGTCCGCTCGAATGCGACGCGTCGGCAGGCGCTCATAGCCATAGACCCGCGCCAGCTCTTCCAGCAGGTCGGCCTCAATGGCGATATCAAAGCGCCAGCCTGGCACTTCGCACAGCCAGCCCTCTTCGGTCGCGGTCACGCCAAGGCCGAGCCCGCCGAGAATGCGCTCCACATCAGCACCGGGCATGTCCAGCCCCAGGACCCGGGGAATACGGGCCGCGCGCAGGGCTACCGGGGCGCGGGCCGGCAGGTGCGCCTCGTCCACGACCTCGATCACCGGGCCGGCACTGCCGCCGGCAATCTCCAGTAGCAGCGCCGTAGCGCGCTCCATGGCGCGACGCTGCAGGGTGAAATCCACCCCGCGCTCGAAGCGGTGTGAAGAATCCGTATGCAGACCGTAACCGCGAGCCTGCCCCGCCATCGGCTGCGGCGCGAAAAAGGCCGATTCCAGAAACAGGTTGCAACTGTCCGCACTCACCGCGCTGGCCTGCCCACCCATGATGCCGGCCAGGGCAAGGGGACGCTGATGGTCCGCAATCACCAGGCTGTTTTCATGCAGTTCGACGGTCTGGCCATCCAGCAACTCCAGTGACTCCCCGGGGCGGGCGCAGCGCACAACAATGCCTCCCTGCAGGGTTTCGACATCAAACGCGTGCATGGGCTGACCCAGCTCAAGCAGCACAAAGTTGGTCACGTCCACCGCAGGATCGATGCTGCGCACACCGGCGCGGCGCAGCCGCTCCTGCAGCCACAGCGGCGAGGGCCGCGATAGATCCACACCCTCGATAACCCGGCCGATGTAGCGCGGGCAGCGCTCTGGTGCGTCCAGGACCACGTCGAAGGTGCGCTCAATCGTCGGCGACACCGGTGCTATTTCCGGCGAGCACAGGGGCACGCCGTTGAGCAGTGCCACCTCCCGGGCAATACCGAGCAGGCTAAGGCAGTCCGCGCGGTTCGGCGTCAGGTCCACCTCAATCACTTGATCGTCCAGCCCCAGATACTCCCGCAGGTCTATGCCCACCGGTGCTTCCGACGCCAGCTCCATCAGGCCGGCATCGGCCTCGGACAGCCCCAGTTCGGCTTCAGCGCAGAGCATGCCCTCGGAGGCCTGACCGCGCAGCTTCGCCTTACGGATGCGGAAGTCGCCCGGCAACACCGCACCGACCTGCGCAAATGGCGCCTTCAGCCCCGCACGGGCATTCGGCGCGCCGCAGACCACCTGCAGCGATTCGGCGCCCGCATTCACCTGGCACAGGCGCAGCTTGTCGGCATCCGGATGCGGTTCGGTGCTGACAATCTCGCCCACCACAACGCCGCTGAACGCACCGGCAACCGGCTCCACGGCGTCCACCTCGAGACCGGCCATGGTGAGCTGATGCGCCAGTGCCCGGGTGTCGACATCCGGATTCACCCATTCGCGCAGCCACTGTTCACTGATTTTCACGATTCATTCTCTCCTGCAGCGGATGGACTCAGAACTGCTCAAGGAAGCGCAGGTCGTTCTCAAAAAACAGACGCAGATCATTCACGCCATAGCGCAGCATCGCCAGACGCTCCACTCCCATACCAAAGGCAAAGCCAGTGTATGTTTCCGTATCGATGCCGCAGTGGGCGAACACCGCCGGATGCACCATGCCGCAGCCCATCACCTCGAGCCAGCCAGTCTGGCTGCAGACACGGCAGCCAGCGCCGCCGCACTGCACACACTGGATGTCCACCTCGGCCGAGGGCTCGGTAAACGGGAAATAGGACGGTCGGAAACGCACCGCCAGATCACGCTCGAAGAACACCTGGAGGAACTCTTCGATCAGGCCCTTCAGGTCGGCAAAGCTGGAATGGTCATCCACCAGCAGGCCCTCGACCTGATGAAACATCGGCGTGTGGGTGAGGTCGGAATCGCAGCGATAGACGCGGCCCGGGCAGATGATGCGCAGGGGCGGCGACTGACTCTCCATCACGCGCACCTGCACCGGCGATGTGTGCGTGCGCAGCACTGTGGTCTCGTCGACATAGAAGGTGTCGTGCATGGCCCGCGCCGGGTGATGCGCGGGAATATTGAGTGCCTCGAAGTTATGGTAGTCATCTTCGATTTCCGGACCTTCCACCACATCAAAGCCGATGGCGCCGAAAAAGTCCTGCATGCGCTCGATGGTGCGGGTAACCGGGTGCTGGCGCCCGGTGCGCTGGCCGCGGCCGGGCAGCGTCACATCGATGGTTTCAGCGGCCAGCTGCTGCGCCACCGCCGCCTGTTCCAGCGTCGCCTTGCGCTCGCCAATCAGCGCCTGAAGCGCCTGCTTAGCCTCGTTGATTTCGGCACCGGCGGCAGGCCGCTCTTCGGCGGACAGCTTGCCCAGACCTTTCAGCAGCGCTGTGAGATGCCCCTTCTTGCCCAGGTATTCCACCCGCAGCTGCTCGAGTGCGGCGTTATCCTCGGCGGCGACAATCGCGTCCCGCGCGGCGTCCGACAACGCTTTGAGGTTCTCCATGGCTTGTATCCGTACTCTGTCGTGACTGGTTTGCGCCCGAGCTGACACCGGGCAATAAAAAAGGGGAAGAGCGTCGCCCTTCCCCTCTGTGTTGCCGGTTTCCGGCGGGTAGTCGCTGCGGCAACGGCGCCGCAGCAAGGGGGCGATCAGGCGGCGAGTGCCACCTTCGCCTGCTCTACCACGGCGGCAAACGCCGGCTTGTCATGCACCGCCAGATCTGCCAGGACACGACGGTCCAGGGAAATGTCGGCTTTTTTCAGGCCATTGATGAGCCGGCTGTAGGTCATGCCGTTGGCGCGGGACTGGGCGTTGATACGCGTAATCCACAGCGCGCGGAACTGGCGCTTCCTCTGTCGACGGTCACGGTAGGCGTACTGACCAGCCTTGGTGACCGCCTGCTTGGCAACGCGGAACACGCGGCTGCGCGCACCATAGTAGCCTTTTGCCTGCTTGAGTATCTTCTTGTGCCGCCGGTGAGCGACAACACCACGTTTTACACGGGCCATGCGTCTTCTCCTGTGTGATAACCGTTAGCGTGCCCGCAACATGCGGTCGATCAGGACCTTGTCACTGGCGTGAATCATGGAAGTGCCTCGCAGCTGGCGCTTCCGCTTGGTGGTCATCTTAGTCAGGATGTGACTCTTGTAAGCGCTCTTGCGCTTGTAGCCGCCGGCAGTCTTCTTGAACCGCTTGGCTGCCCCGCTGTGAATTTTTGCTTTAGGCATAGTGTGTACTCCGAATGCGAAGTGTCAGTAATGAAGAAACAAGGGCATTCACGGGCCGCTAGTTCTTCTTCTTGGGGGCGATCACCATGGTCATCTGTCGACCTTCCATTTTTGGAAATTGCTCGACACCGCCCAATTCCGCCAGATCAGCTTCTACCCGCTTGAGTAGCTCCATGCCGATTTCCTGGTGAGCCATTTCACGACCGCGAAAACGCAGCGTAACCTTGGCCTTATCGCCATTTTCCAGAAAACGTGTCAGGTTGCGTAACTTCACCTGATAGTCTCCTTCTTCCGTCCCTGGACGAAACTTCATTTCCTTGACCTGTGTTCGCTTCTGCTTCTTTTTCTGGGCGTTTTTCTGCTTTTTCGCCTCGAACACATGCTTGCCGTAATCCATGATCTTGCAGACCACGGGATCCGACTGATCCGCTATCAATACTAGATCCAGACTGGCGGCTTCGGCTTTCGCCCTGGCTTCCGCGATCGGTACGATCCCGAGCTGCTCACCATCTTCTGCGATCAGACGGACACGGTCCGCCGTGATCTCGTCATTGGTCAGGGATTTCTTCCCCTTGCCGGCTTCTTTCTTAATGCTGATTCTCCATTGCAATACGACCGAGCCGGCCAACATCCTCGGTAAGGAGGCGACTGAACGCCTCGAGATCCATGGACCCCAGATCCTCACCACGACGCGACCGCACGGCCACAGTTTGCGACTCCACTTCTTTATCGCCAATAACCAGGAGATAAGGGATGCGCTGAATCGTGTGCTCCCGGATTTTAAAGCCGATCTTCTCGTTTCTCAAGTCTGATACCACCCTAAACCCCTTGTTCTGCAAGGATTCCTGGACTTTTTCCACATAATCGACCTGTTTGTCGGTGATATTCATCACCACAGCTTGCTGCGGCGCCAGCCAGACCGGGAACGCCCCTTCGTAATGCTCGATGAGAATGCCGATGAATCGCTCGAAAGATCCAAGAATGGCGCGGTGCAGCATTACCGGCACTTTGCGCGAGCCATCCTCCGCTACATATTGGGCATCCAGCCGCCCGGGCATGGAGAAATCCACCTGCATTGTGCCCAGCTGCCAGACCCGGCCGATGCAGTCGCGCAGGGAGAATTCGATCTTCGGACCATAGAAGGCCCCCTCCCCCGGCAGCTCCTCCCAGTCGAGCCCCTGGGCATCCAGCGCATCGCCAAGCGCCTTCTCGGCCCGATCCCAGTCCTCGTCGCTACCGACGCGCTTGGCCGGCCGCGTCGACAGGCGGTAGATTACATCGCTGAAGCCGAAGTCCGCATACACCTGGTGCAGAAAGTCGATGAAGGCCGACACCTCCGGCTGGATCTGCGCTTCCGTGCAGAAAATGTGGCCGTCGTCCTGGGTGAAGCCGCGCACCCGCATAATGCCGTGCAGCGAGCCCGAGGGCTCGTTGCGGTGGCAGCTGCCGAACTCGGCCAGGCGCAGCGGCAAATCCCGATAAGAGCGCAGACCCTGATTGAACACCTGCACGTGACAGGGGCAGTTCATTGGCTTGACCGCGTACTCTCGCTCTTCGGCATGCAGCAGGAACATGTCATCGCCGAACTTCTCGGCATGGCCGGACTTTTCCCACAGCGTCATGTCGACGATCTGCGGCGTCTTGATCTCACGGTAGCCCTCGCGTTTCTGGGCCTCACGCATGTGCTGCTCGACTACCTGGTACAGGGTCCACCCATTCGGGTGCCAGAAGACCATGCCCGGCGCCTCCTCCTGGGTGTGGAACAGATCCAGCTTCTTCGCGATCTTACGGTGGTCGCGCTTCTCGGCCTCCTCGATACGCGTGAGATATTGCTTCAGCTGCTTTTTACTGGACCAGGCGGTGCCGTAAATGCGCTGCAGCATTTCATTGCTGGCGTCACCGCGCCAGTAGGCCCCGGCCAGCTTGGTCAGCTTAAAGGCCTTGAGTCGTCCGGTGCTCGGTACGTGGGGGCCGCGGCACAGGTCCATCCAGTCTCCCTGCCGGTACACCGAAATGTCCTCGCCCTCCGGCAGTTCGTTGACGATCTGCACTTTGTAATGCTCGCCAAGCTGCCCAAAGGCCTGCACTGCCTGCTCCCGGGACATGACCTCGCGGGTGACCGGCAGATCCGCCTCGGCCAGCTCGACCATACGCGCCTCAATACGCTCAAGGTCATCCGGCGTGAAGTGGTGCTCCGTGGCGAAGTCGTAATAAAAGCCATCTTCTATGACCGGACCAATAGTGACCTGCGTCCCCGGGTACAGGTCCTGCACCGCCATGGCCAGCAGATGGGCCGTGGAATGGCGGATGATTTCCAGCGCGGCGTCGTCCCTGTCCGTGACGATGGCAAGCGAGGCATCGGCGTGCATGACGTATGAGGTGTCCACCTCACGGCCATCCACTACGCCGGCGAGCGCGGCCTTGGCCAGGCCGGGACCAATATCGGCGGCCACATCAGCGACGGAAACGGGATGATCAAACTGTCGGGCATTGCCGTCAGGCAAGGTAATCGAGGGCATGTTGTGCTCCTGTCAGTGGTGACCCCTACGAAAGGCCACGTGTTGGGTGGTCGCGAAACGCCGGCGAACGCCGCGTTCTCAACCCGCCACTATGCCCGATTTAGTCGGCGAGTGGAAGCTCGACGTCTCGCCGCACGGCTACTGCAGGAAAGCCTGCTGTTTGAGCTCCGCGAGCTGATCGCGCAGCGACGCCGCCTCCTCGAACTCAAGGTTCTTGGCGTGCTCGTGCATCTGGTTCTCGATCTGCGTGAAGCGCCGCGCGAGCGCCGCGGGCGACAGCTTCGTCACGTCCGTGCTGTAAGCAAGCGAATCCTCCGCGACCTTGCGCCCCTTGGCTTTCGCCTTGGTCGGCATGCGTCGCGCGCCTTCCATGATGTCCTGAACCGACTTGTGAATGCCGATGGGCGTGATGTTATGCGCCAGGTTATGCGTCACCTGCTTCTCGCGCCGGCGGGCGGTTTCGTCCATTGCCCGCTGCATGGAGCCGGTAATGTTGTCAGCGTAAAGAATGGCGCGTCCACTCAGGTTCCGCGCCGCGCGGCCAATAGTCTGTATCAACGAGCGATCGGAGCGCAGGAAGCCCTCCTTGTCCGCATCGAGAATCGCCACCAGCGATACCTCCGGCATATCCAGACCCTCGCGCAGCAGGTTGATGCCCACCAGCACGTCGAACTTGCCCAGCCGCAGGTCGCGAATAATCTCAACCCGCTCCACTGTGTCGATATCCGAATGCAGGTAGCGCACGCGCACGTCGTGTTCCGCCAGGTATTCCGTAAGATCCTCCGCCATGCGCTTGGTCAGCGTGGTCACGAGAATGCGTTCGTCTTTTTCCAGCACAGTGCGTATTTCGCCGAGCAGGTCGTCTACCTGCGAAATCGCGGGCCGAACCTCGATCTCGGGATCAATAAGACCCGTCGGCCGCACCACCTGCTCCACCGTCCGGCCCGAATGATCCTTCTCATAGGGGCCCGGTGTCGCAGAGACAAAAATGGCCTGGGGAAGCAATTGCTCCCACTCCTCGAACTTCAGCGGCCGGTTATCCAGCGCCGACGGCAGGCGGAAGCCGTACTCGACCAGAGTTTCCTTGCGCGAGCGATCACCGCGGAACATGGCGCCAATCTGCGGGATGCTGGCGTGAGACTCATCCACGATCACCAGCGCATTATCCGGCAGGTACTCGAACAGGGTCGGCGGCGGCTCACCGGGAGCACGACCTGACAGATAGCGCGAGTAGTTCTCCACGCCCTGGCAGTAACCCAGTTCGCGGATCATCTCGATATCGTAGCGCGTGCGCTGCTGCAGGCGCTGCGCCTCGACCAGCTTGTTGTTGTCCTTGAGCTGCGCGACCCGCTCCGTTAGCTCCACCTCGATATGCTCGATTGCGTTAAGCATGATGTCGCGGGAGGTGACGTAATGCGTCTTGGGAAAGATGGTGATGCGCGGCACCCTATCTTCAACCGCCCCGGTCAGCGGATCGAACAGAACAATGTTGTCGATCTCCTCATCGAAGAGTTCGATGCGCACCGCCTGGGACTCTGCATCCGCAGGAAAGACGTCGATCACATCGCCACGCACCCGGTAAGTGCCGCGCTTGAAGTCGATGTCATTGCGCGTGTACTGCAGCTCGGCCAGCTGGCGCAGCACATCCCGCTGATTAATCATCTCGCCGCGCGACAGGTGCATCACCATCTTGAAGTACGACTGCGGATCACCCAGCCCGTAGATGGCCGAGACCGTGGCCACCACCAGGCAGTCCTGGCGCTCCAGCAGCGCCTTGGTGGCAGAAAGGCGCATCTGCTCGATGTGATCGTTCACCGAGGCATCCTTCTCGATGAAGGTGTCCGACGAGGGCACATAGGCTTCCGGCTGGTAATAGTCGTAATAAGAGACAAAGTACTCTACCGCGTTATCCGGAAAGAACTCCTTGAACTCGCCGTAGAGTTGCGCCGCCAGGGTCTTGTTGTGGGCCATGATGATGGTCGGGCGCTGGATCCGCTCGATAACGTGGGCCATGGTGAAGGTCTTGCCAGAGCCGGTCACCCCGAGCAGCGTCTGCGCCGCGAGGCCCGCCTCAATGCCCTCTACCAGAGAGCTGATGGCCGCTGGCTGATCGCCCGCGGGCTGGAAAGACGAATTCACCTTGAAAGGCTTGCCTGTGGACAAAAGGGCCTGCTCCTGTTGCTGCAAATCCCCCATTATCGCGCGACTGAGTCGGGGATGCAGCAAGGACACCTGAGAGACACCAGCGTAGTCATCCGCAGCCGGCGTTTCCAGGCAGGCAGCGGGACCTGAGCGCCTCCGCCCGGACAGGCTCGCGCGCCCCGGTAAAGATTAGACCACGATCGACGTCAGAGGCGGTTGACCGACGTAAGTCGCCGCATTATTATACTCGGCCTCAGAGATGAGCCCATTCCGCCTTAGCTCAGTTGGTAGAGCAATTGACTGTTAATCAATGGGTCGCTGGTTCGAGCCCAGCAGGCGGAGCCAAATTTTTTACAGAAGAAGGGGTTACAGCGATGTGGCCCCTTTTTTCGGACGTCGGGTAACCCGGCCGCAAGGGACTGTTTCGTTGAATAAATTCTACGGCCCCGTTGCCGAGTGAAACATGTCGCCGCGATGAAGCGCCGGGCTACGATTTTAATGTGGCCCCTCAACCTGTGCTAAGGGGACTGCAAGAGTCCAGCTCGAGGCCGCCCACTGCCGTCTCGCCCCAGCCACAATTCATACCGGCGTCCGCACAGAACAACCTGCTTTTTCCAGACTGCTCGCTGCTCCTTGCCAAATTTTGACGTCACTTTAAAAGCTATTACAACTGCCATGCTGCTTCGGAAGAAAAGCCACGTGAATAAATATGAAAAAAAGATAGTCGGTCTAGTCACATTGCTTGCAGTAACCGCCCTGAGCACTACAGCGAAAGACGCCAGTGCAGACGAAGTCATTCCAGGAAATCTGCTCATCACCGAGGGTTCTCTCTGTGTGGGTGCTGACTGCCAAGACGGCGAGGACTTCGGTTTCGATACGATTCGTCTAAAGTCTTCCGACCCGGTTCTTCAATACCTCGATACCAGTAGCGGAGCTTTCCCCAGCAACGACTGGTCCATGGGCGTGGCCAATTCCGGGGCCGACTCGGCGCCCCAGTTTTATCTCAAGGATGACAGCAACGATACCATCGCATTGCGGTTGCAAGCCGGGGAGTCTGGTGGTGTCGCCCTGGGCGTCAATGCCACGTTGCAGGCCGGTACAATCTCGGTTGGCAGTGGCGGTGGAGAACGACGCGTCGTATTTGTTGCTGATGGGATCAACCCGACCGATGCTGCCACCAAGGGCCAGCTGGACGCTTTTATCGATTCATTGGGAGGCAATGCATCAGAGCAGCTAGAGAATGAGAGAGAGGCGATCGATACTGAAATTGCAGAACTGGAAGCGGAGCTTTCCAGCCTCGTTTCGCGCTTGAGCGCCCTCGAAACCGCGCTGGAAAACTGACATGGCTGCTTTCATGTGTGCCTGCCGTCGCCTCAAGCTCGCGGCAGGTATCTATAGCGGTCTCTGTTGGGGCTTGTTGGTCAGCACCGTCGCTCACGCGGACGATGTCAGGATTGATGATCTGATCGTTACCGGTAGCGCCTGTATTGGCACAGACTGTGTGAATAACGAACTCTTCGACGCTACAACCATCCGTCTGAAGGAAAATAATACAAGAATCCGTTTTTACAATACATCGTCCAACGATGTTCTGGGAAAAAGCTGGTCACTCGAGGCAAACGATAGTAGCAACGGCGGCCCATCGTCTTTCCGCTTCAAAGCTCAATCGCTCACGCAGGATTCCATTAAGCGCAGTGACGGACAGGACATCGGAAAAGACTGTGACGCAGGTGATGTGTATGAACTTGAGGTTCCCCTGTCCGATCTCGCGCAGCGTGGCGATTTTGTTCCAGAATCAGTAATACTGCCATTGGGCGAGCCTGTTAACCAATATCAGGAAAGTGTCGTCTCATCTACCAGTACCTCAATAAGGTTCGCGTATACCTGCATAAATACAGCCTGGTGGACAGAAGATCTCCTCCTACGAATGGGTAACGCCAATGATGATATCGTGACCCTGGGTCGGGAAAGTGCACCGGTTTCTGGCAGCGTTTCGGTGGGGAATCCCTCGGCTCTGCGGGCAATCAAAAACGTGGCACTCCCTGAAGCAGCGACGGACCTGCTCACCGTTGCCGCGCTGTCTCTTTTGCCTGATCGCAAAGCCCGTTTAGACCTCCTGAGAGTCAGTATTGCCGCTGTCGAATCGCAGCTGACGACACTTGAGAATGCCGATGCCGACAATGACTTGGTACCCAATGGAACTGACGCATTCCCAACAGACCCGACCGAATGGGATGACAGCGACGGAGACGGTGTGGGCGACAATGCAGATGCTTTCCCCAATGAACCTGCCGAATCTGTCGATAGCGATGGCGACGGCATAGGCGACAACGCGGATGCCTTTATCAACGCCCTCACCAATGCATCGGACCTGGGTGTCGTACTGACGACGACTCTCCGAGACTCGGCATCGACCTGTTCAGTGGATTCTTTTTCAGTAAGCGCTGTAGACAATGAAGAGGCCCCAGGTGCCTCCATAGCGCAACAGGCGGAGTTCGTCTTAGCTGGATGCGCGCCAGGCGAGTCGCTGACAGTGACGATCGATTTCGTCGAGCCCTTTCCGCCACGAGCTGCGGCTTTCAAGCTCATTGACGGTAGCTGGACTATGATTAAGGACGCGACTGTGCGTGGTCAGACAATCAGCTACACCATTCAGGACAACGGCCCTCTCGATCTAGCCCCTGCAGAGGGCACCATTCATGATCCTGTTTCAGTCGCCTCAACCCCGCTGCAGCCGATACCCTTGCCGTCCTGGCTACTATTTTTCCTCGCAGGCAGCATGGCGTGGCTGGGCTCACGTTTCAATCGCGGGGATAGGACGGCGTGTGACAGCAAAGATTAAATCGACGCAAAATGGCAAAAGTCCTCAATAAACGAATTGCGCTAAGACTCATCTTCAGATGCCGGTTTGAGAAATAGCGCAATTACTTTTAGAAACCCTCAGGCGGAAGACCCTGAATCTCTAAAAAATCAAATCTTGAGCTTACTCGGCAGACTGCGGGCCGCGAACACTCCAGCCCCAGGGACCCGGCCTCGGCCTCATAAAAAGCCGAGCGCAGAAATCAGCCTGTCTCTTCCTGTTGCTTCCGCCAATGACCCGGTGCCAAACCTCTGCTCTTCTTGAAAGCGCGGGAGAAGGCACTGACGTCTCCGTAGCCCAACATATCTGCCAAATCACTGACCGGGATATCCGTTCTGCTTAAATAATGGTCCGCGGCGCCCAGACGCGCTCTGGCCAGCAGGTTGAATCGCACCGGGAATTCCGGAGACTCATTGGTTTGAGTCAGGCCGCCATGGCCGAGTCGGTTTCCTGTTGATAATACGCTGCTTCGTACTCCGCGGGCGGCATATCGCCGATCGACGTCAGAAGCCGGCGGTTGTTGAACCAGTCAACCCATTCCAGAGTGGCGAATTCAACTTCATCGACGCTTTTCCATGGACCACGCTTGTGGATAATCTCTGCCTTGTAGAGGCCGTTAATCGTTTCAGCCAAGGCGTTGTCGTAAGAGTCTCCACGGCTGCCCACTGACGGCTGCATGCCGGCCTCTGCCAGTCGCTCCGAGTAGCGAATCGATAAATACTGGCTGCCACGGTCGCTGTGGTGGATTACGCCCCGCACGCCACCACGAGCCCATACCGCCTGCTCCAGCGCATCAAGGACAAGGTCCGTGCGCATTGAACGGGCAGCACGCCAGCCTACGATGTGGCGCGAATACACGTCGACAACGAAAGCGACGTAAACAAAGCCGCTCCAGGTCGCCAGTAGAGTGAGAAGCAGGGCGTAGTCGAACTATTTCCCTGCTTCTCCTCCCCGAACCGGACGTGCGCCTCTCAGCGCATCCGGCTCTCCATTCAAGCGTGGCCCATGGCCATGGCAACGTCACGATAGCGTGAGGTGATGGTTTTGCGCTCGTCATCCGTATGAAGGTACGGGTTCACATGCGGCTCGCACCACCGGAATTCACCCTTGCGGCTGGTAACCAACCGCCGGAGCTTAATTCCACAGAGATGTCCCGAACCACTACGACCGAACAGCACCCAGGTTTTTGCAGTGCCATCCGTGGGCCGCCGTATCCATTGCCGCATCAGCGACTTGATCGACGTGTCGTATTTCCGTGCTAGCCAGTGGCCAAGTTTCCAGAAGACGATCCTGTCCACTTTGCCGTAAGCGGTCATTCTAAGACGTCGTTGCCAGCGTAACTATTTTGCCTTTGGCGGTATCAACGCGCGGACGGTGTCGACGATTTCCCGCAAGTCACCGTCGCTCATTTGCTTGTAGTCATCAAAGCTATTGATCGTGTACTTGGCAAATACGGAGTTCACTTTGCCG
>Ga0209936_1000525_pt1 | contig 23230 bp, 22 predicted proteins | sample SalPonR1_A_D1_MG_FD_185694 | JGI IMG/M metagenome (GOLD analysis project Ga0209936, IMG submission 185694) | Salt pond soil microbial communities from South San Francisco under conditions of wetland restoration - Salt Pond MetaG R1_A_D1_MG... ... | reverse complement strand
AACGTAGTCGAGCTGTTCGGCAACGTCGCGCACGCATTCAGTACCTACGAAGCCTACGAGGACGCCGAGTGCACTCGTTTTCTGAAGCGCGGGATCAACAGCATCCAGTTTTACCGAGTCGACGGCGAATGGAAGATTGCCGGCATGGTCTGGGACGACGAGCGGCCCGGGCTGACCATCGGGCCGCGCTACCTGCCGCGGTAACGCACCGCTTCCGACGGCGATCGGCCGGATTTTGCGCGAATTCGACTTGAACGCGGCCGAGCCGATCACCATTACCGAACTTCATCCTGCCGATTCCCGGAGTACTGTATGACGACACTCGACCGCGACGCCGCCATTCTCGCCATTGCCCTGCATGCAGCATTCGCCGACGGTGGCAAGCACGAGGCAGAGCGGGAGGAGTTCCGGAGAATCGCGGAAACGCTGGCCGCCGACGGCGATGGTCCGGACGCCCGTCGCGTCTACCAGGATGTGTTGCTCAAGCGCGTTTCGCTCGAGGATGCCACGGCGGCGCTGACCGACTCCGGCGAGAAGCATCTGGCCTACGAACTCGCGGTCGGCGTGTGCGACGCCGACGGCCGCACCGTGGATGCCGAGCGCGAGTTTCTGGACCGGCTGCGGGGGCTGCTGGAGCTGGATACTGCCGAGGCCGACGAGGTCGAGCGCGAGGCCGAGCAGGTCGTGGCAATGACCGAGGCGGCTGCGCCCGCGACGGTTCCCGGCACCGCTTCGATGCCGCAAGCGCCGGCCGCGGTCGACGAGGCGGCGATCGACAAGTCCATCCTGAATTACTCGATCCTCAACGGCGCGCTGGAAATCCTGCCGCAGTCGTGGGCGTCGATGGCGGTTATCCCGCTGCAGATCAAGATGGTCTACGAGATCGGCCAGCGCCACGGTGTGGCCCTGGACCGCGGCCATATCAAGGAATTCCTGGCCACGCTCGGCGTCGGCATGACCTCGCAGTACGTCGAGCAGTTCGGCCGCAAGCTGATCGGCGGGCTGTTCCGGGCGGCGGCCGGCCGGGGCATCGGCCGGCTGGGCCGTACCGCGACCGGCATGGCGTTTTCGTTCGCCACCACGTATGCGCTGGGTCAGGTCGCCAGGCGCTACTATGCCGGCGGTCGCCAGATGAGCACCGACCTGCTGCGCACCACCTTTCAGGAGACGCTCGGCCCGGCGAAACAGATGCAGCAGGAATACCTGCCGCAGATCGAGCAGAAGGCACAGACGCTGGACATGGGCCAGGTCATGGGCATGGTGCGCGGGCGTTCGTCTACCGGCCTCTGAAGCGGGCTTGCCGGTCGAAATAGCCAGCCCATGGGGCGCGGCGTCAACGGGTTGCGCGACGACTGCTATGCTTCGTGCTGATGGTTTCCACCGAACAACCGGTCCGACTGCCGATGAACCCGTACGTTTCACACCTCGAATGCAGCCTCGACGGCAGCCGCTATGACGCCGGGAAGGTCTATCGCCTTTCCGATGCCGGTCGGCCGCTGCTGGTCAGGTACCGGCTGGCCGATATCGCCGCCACGGTCGACCGTGACGAGGTCGCCGCCCGCGGCGGCGGGTTCTACAAGTGGCGCGAGCTGCTGCCGTTTGCAGACGAGGGCGGTGTGCCGCGGCTCGGTGAGATCGATACGCCGCTGATTCCATTGAATTCATCGCCCAACGTCGTCGTCAAGGACGAAGGGCGGCTGCCGACGGGTTCGTTCAAGGCGCGCGGGCTGGCGCTGGCCGTGGCGATGGCGCGCGAGCTCGGACTGAACAGGCTGTGCATGCCGTCGAACGGCAACGCCGGTGCGGCGCTGGCCGCTTACGCCACGCGCGCAGGCATGCAGTCGCTGGTTTATTGCCCGGCCGACACCCCGCGCATGAACATCGACGAGACGCGACTTTGCGGGGCGGAAGTCGTCGAAGTCGACGGCTACATCGACGACTGCGGCAAGCTGCTGGCCGAGCGGGCCCAGCAGGAAGGCTGGTTCGACGTCTCCACGCTCAAGGAACCCTACCGGCTGGAAGGCAAGAAGACCATGGGCCTGGAGCTGGCTGCGCAATGGGGCTGGAAGCTGCCCGACGCGATCTTCTATCCGACCGGCGGCGGCACAGGGCTGATCGGCATGTGGAAGGCGTTCGCCGAGATGCGCGAACTCGGCTGGATCGAAGGCCCGCTGCCGAAGATGATCGCGGTGCAGGCCGAGGGCTGCGCGCCCATGGTGCGGGCGTTCGACGCCGGCGAGGAATTTGCAACCCGCTGGGAAAATGCAACCACCCGGGCCGCAGGCATCCGCGTGCCGCAGGCGGTCGGCGACTTCCTGATCCTGCGCGCGGTGCGCGAATCCGGCGGCAGGGCGATTGCGGTCAGCGAGGATGAAATCGTGCGGTCCTGGAAATCGCTCGCATCGGAAGAAGGCATCCTGATGTGCCCCGAGGGTGCCGCGACGCATGCGGCCTGGCTGCGCATGGTCGAGGCCGGCGAGATCGACCGGGACGAGAAAGTCGTGCTCTACAACTGCGCGACCGGGCTCAAGTACAAGCTGCCGGAACTCTGACACCCATGGCCGACTGCCGATTCATCACCGATTATCCTGCTCTGGTCCGGCACCGCGCCGAACTGAAAGCGGCCGCCCGCGCCCGCTGGACCCGGCTGGCGATCGCGTTGCCGCTGCTGTCGTTTCTTGCTTACGGGGCGTTTTCGCTGAGTCCGCAATTCGGATTGTTCGTCGCCGCGGTCGGTGCCGGAGTGCTGTTCTTCCTCTGGCTGCCGGGCGGAAGCTCCGTCGATGCCGGCGCATTGGCCGGCGTGGAAGGCGAGGTGAGCGCGCTGGAGCGACTCAAGACGCTGCCGGGCGATTTCCTCGTGTTCAATCGGGTAAGGCTGCCCGACGGCCAGTTGCCCAATGGCTGGCGCGAACTGGATTTCATCGTGGCCGGCCCTACCGGTTTGTGGATCGTCGAGGTCAAGAACACGCCCGGTCACGTCTACGTGCAACCCGACGAGCGGCACTGGCCGCTGGCGCGACGCGGCGGTTGCGGCGGCCGGCCGAACTGGAACGCGGTCGAAAACCCGATACCCCAGGCGCGCGCCCAGGTTGATTCCCTTCGCAGATGGCTGTTGCAGCACGGCATCGCGGCCGACCCGAAACCATTGATCTGCCTGTCGCATTCGGAAGTGGCGGTGGACAATGCCGGTGCCTCACCGGTGCCGGTGGTGGTGCGCGATCAACTCGCCGATCGGATTGAATCGGGGCCGCGACGCGCGTTGCCCGGCGGCCTGCTCGAGACGCTGAGCCTGTTTCGACAATCCGGCGCCACGGCGGTCGAACGCGCCGCCTGAATCCTTGTTCAGCGCGATTGTCGAACCCCGCGAAGATACCAGGCGAGCACGACCCAGTCGTACAGGAAGTGGACCATGATCGGCACCACCAGGTTGCCGGTAGCCTGATAAAGCCATCCCAGGTAAAGGCCCATCACGCAGGTCAGCACAAAGTAGGCCGGCGTCAGCGCGTGCGCGAGCCCGAACAACAGCGAGGCGACGGCGAGCGCCGTCACCGGCCCGATCGGCCCTTCCAGCCCGGCCTGGATCACGCCCCGAAACAGCAGTTCCTCGCCGATGCCGGCGGCCAGCGCAACGGCAAACACGGCGGCCGGCCCGGCATTCCTGAATAGCGGCAGCAGATGATCCTCGACGATACGTCTGAGTGCTTCGACCCAATCCCAACGAAGCCGCATCACAGCAAGTATGGCCGCGACCATCGGCACGGTCGCCAGCACCGACAGGCCCAATGCACTTGCGCTGGAATCGATCGACAGCCACGGTCGCAGGCCGAACAGCAGTGCAAGCAGCAGCGCCAGGATTCCCAGCGCGCTCTCGAAGCCCAGCGCGAAAGTGATCGGCCGGCGCTTCATCAATGCGCCGAGGCGCGTCGACCGGTGGTCGTCTTCGACGGACGGGTCCTGACGCCCGGCCGCCGGGTCGCTCACCGCGGACCGCCCGGCGAAAAGAAGCTGCTGTCGCTTTCAGCAGGGACGCCGGACATCAGCTGCCCGCGCCGGGCGGTCCATTTGCGTGCCATCCGCAAGATCGAAGTCTCGGTTGTGAACTGCTGCAAGCGCGCCAGGGGCACCCAAGCCAGGTCATGCGATTCGTCGCTGACGACATAATCGCGTCCCGAGCAGCTGACCAAAACGAAACGCACGTCGAAATGAAAGTGCGCCGGGTCGGCCTTGCGCGCCGGAATCTCGTGGACGTCGATGTCCAGGATGGCGCGTGAGAGCAATTCCGCTGCAAGACCCGACTCTTCCTCGGCCTCGCGTTGCGCCACCGCAGCGGTGTCTGGATCGCCGTCGCTATGCCCGCCGAGCTGCAGCCAGGCGTTCAGCTTGCGGTGGTGAGTGAGCAGTACATGTTCGCCCGAATCGTCCACCAGCCAGGCTGAGCCGGTGACGTGGCCGGGCCGGAAGCAATCGCGCTCGAAGCAGTTGGCGCGGCCCGAAAGCAGGGACTGGAACTCATCGACGACCGTGGCTTCCGCGGGGTAGCGCTGGCGATAGTCGCTCAGCGCATCAGACAGATCGAACGGGTTGGGGCAGGGTGTTTGAATCATGGGATTCCGTAGCAAAGGAGGCGGGCCGGCGCGCCGATATTACCAATGATCAGATCGGCGACGCCGGTCATCCACTGCGTCGTCCCCTTGTCTGGACCGCAGCGCGAGGCGGGTCGACCCGGCGCCACTGGCCCGGCGCCAGTTGTTCCAGCGTGAAGTCGCCGACCGCGGATCGCACCAGCCGCAGCGTCGGGTGACCGACGGCCGCGGTCATCCGGCGCACCTGGCGATTGCGGCCCTCGGTGATGATCATCTCCAGCCAGACGTCGGTGACGTTCTTGCGGGAGCGCACCGGCGGGTCGCGCGGCCAGAGGTTTTCGGGCGCGTCGATGCGCCGGACTGTCGCCGGCCGGGTCAGCTTGCCGTCCAGTTCCACCCCGCGGCGCAGCGTCGCCAGCGCCGCCTCGTCGGGCTCGCGTTCGACCAGCGCAAGATAGGTCTTGGGCAGCTTGTACTTCGGCGACGAGATACGTGCCTGAAGCGCGCCGTCGTCGGTCAGCAGCAGCAGACCCTCGGAGTCCTTGTCAAGCCGGCCGGCCGGATAGACGCCGGGGACGTCGATGTAGTCGGCCAGCGTCGCGCCTTCGCCGCTGAACTGGCACAGCACGGCGAAGGGCTTGTTGAACGCGATCAGCATGGAATCTCGACGTTCGGCAGCCTTGGACTACGACGAATGCTCGCCATCGATCTTGTCTTGCGTCCGTGTTTCAAAATCCCCGGCGTCGTGGCGCTCGAGCAGCTGCATCGACGGATCGCCGAACGGACGGTTGACCATGCGCCCGCGCTGCACGGCCGGGCGCGCATCGATCGCCTTGCTCCAGCGCTGGACGTTTTCGTAGGTCTCCACCTGGAGGAACTCCGCGGCGTCGTAGAGCCGGCCCAGCGCAAGCTGGCCGTACCAGGCCCAGATCGCCATGTCGGCAATCGTATAGTCGCCGCCGGCCATGAACTCATGATCGGCCAGATGCCGGTCAAGCACGTCGAGCTGGCGCTTGGCCTCCATCGTGAAGCGGTCGATGCAGTACTTGATCGGCTCCGGCGCATAGGCGTAGAAGTGGCCGAAGCCCCCGCCCAGGTAGGGGGCGGCGCCCATCTGCCAGAACAGCCAGTTCAGGCACTCGGTGCGTGCATGCTGATCGACGGGCAGGAAGGCGTCGAATTTTTCGGCCAGATAAAGCAGGATGGAACCAGATTCGAACAGCCGCATTGAAGGTTCGGTGCTGTGGTCGACCATGGCCGGAATCTTGGAATTCGGATTGACCTCGACAAAGCCCGAACCGAACTGGTCGCCCTCGCTGATATCGATCAGCCAGGCGTCGTACTCGGCGCCCGAAAACCCGCGCGCAAGCAGTTCCTCGAACATGATGGTGACCTTGACCCCGTTCGGCGTGGCCAGCGAGTAAAGCTGGTGCGGATGCTTGCCGACCGGCAGTCGCTTCTCGTGGGTCGGCCCGGCGGTGGGGCGGTTGATGTTGGCGAACTTGCCGCCGTTGCCCGGTTCCCATTCCCAGACGGTCGGTGGCGTGTAGTCTGATTCGGTCATGAAATGCTTTCCCGTTCGGATTTTCAATGAGCAGTATACGCAATGGATCGAGCGTTCCGCCTCAATCCCGAATATCTGTTCCGTCGGTTCCCGCGCGACAAAGTATTTCGAACCCCTCCATCGCATCCTTGATGCCCGCCCGGTAGAGTCGCATGCCGTGTTCGACGCTGGCCAGCGCCGGTTCCGAGCCGATCCGGCCGTCTCCAAAGTTGCGGCGGAAGTCGCGCGCGTCGCGGAAGTCTCCGTCGGGGGCGCGCGCCGGATTCGGCCTTGCATTGCTGACCCGACCCGGGTAGGCAAACCAGGTCAGTGAAATTTCCGATGGTGTGGCGTGCGAGCCCTCGGCGTCGCCGAAAAGTTCTGCCGACAGTTTCCTGACCCGTGGGCCGGTGAACCAGTTGAACAGGTTCAGATGCAGCTCCGAAGCACGTCCGGCCATGCTCGAATCGGACCAGATCTCCGAAAACGCGGCTTGCGCGGTGGCAATGTTGCCCCCGTGACCGTTGAGAAACATGAACCGACGGAATCCCTGCGCCGACAGCGAGCCGACCACGTCTCGGATCACCGCGATCAGCGTGCTCGGCCTGAGCGCGATCGAGCCCGGAAAGGCAAGATGATGCTGGGCCATGCCGATGCTCAGCGTGGGGCCGACCAGCACGCCGAGTTCGGCCATGCCGCCGGCGATCGTCTCCGGGCAGATGGCGTCGGTTCCGATGAGGCCGGTAGGTCCGTGCTGCTCGGTTGACCCGATCGGAATGACGATCGCATCGCTTGTCTTGAGATAGGCCTCGATCTCCGGCCACGTCGCCTGCTGCAATTTCATCGAATGCCTCCCTCGTTCCAACAACCAACCAGCCAACCCACCAGAACTTATTTCCCCGTGAACACCGCTTCGCGCCGCTCCAGGAACGAGCGGATCCCTTCCTTCACGTCGTCGCTGGCCATGACCGGTTCCAGCGACGTGAACAAGGCTCGCTTGGCCGTGTCGTGACCTTCGAGCCGGCCCAGGCGGGATGATGCAAGACTTCCCTGAACACCCAGCGGCGCCGCGCGGGCGATCTTCTGGGCGATCTGCCAGGCGCGATCGAACTGCTCGCCAGGCTCGACCAGTTCCTGCACCAGGCCCCAGTCGATCGCCTGCCGGGCGGTCCATTCGTCGCCGGTGAGCAGGTATCTCTGCGCATTGGCCCAGCCGATCTCCTCGGGCAGCCGGAAGGTCGCGCCACCGCATGGAAAGATGCCGCGCCTGACTTCAAGCTGGGCATAGCGGGTATTGGATGCCGCCACCCGGATGTCGGCATTGAGCATCATTTCGACGCCGCAGGTAAAGCAGATGCCCTGGGTCGCGAATACCACCGGCTTGTTCAGTGGCTCGCCGACGACGAAGAACGGATCGATCTCGCCGTCGCCCAGTTCCATCCCCTTTCCGTTGGCGAAGGTCTCGGCCCAGTCATCGAGTTGAAGCCCCGAGGTGAAATGCTCGCCCTCGGCGTAAACCAGCCCTACGCGAAGCTCTTGCTCACGCGCCAGGCGCCCGTACGCGGCCGCAATGGCGTGATACATCTCGCGGTTCATCGCGTTCATCTTTTCCGGGCGGTTCAGCCCGATGAGCAGCACGTGTTCGCGTGCTTCGACATTGACCAGTGACATGGCTTGTCTGCTGTGCGGTAACGGGACAATGTTAACCCGGTCGTGCGCCGGACGCCCGTGCGCGCCAGGATAGCCGCGTTTACCGTCTCCGATCCCGGGAACGAAGCACCTGCGCGCGGTCGGTCTGGCGGTCCGGACGGGCCCGTGGCGGCGCTTCGGTGCGAACGGCGCGCGACGAGGCACCGGCCTGACGGTTTCGCTTGGCGGTGCCGCGCGAGGAATTGCGTGAAATTGTCCGCTGGTTGCCGCGGGTGCTGGAGTTGATCGAAGCCGAAGACGGACGCGACCGAGCCTGGGCGGCACGCTCGTTTGCCGAGGTTCGCGAGCGGAATGTCGATTGCTGTATCGCGCGTGATGCCGAGCGTAGCGTCGACCTGGAAGACGTTTGTCCGATCGACGACCTGGGCTGCACGCCGCGAGCCCGGTTCGGCCGGCTTGCGCGCGAATCCGTCTGCGGAACGGATCGGCCCGTTCGTTTGCGGCCCTGGGCCAGTTCCGATCTGATGGATGCTCGATCCGATGCGGCGCGGCGAGCGTCCGGTTGGCCCGAGCGCCGACCGGATGATCCTGCCGGCGACGCATCGTCGCCGCGGCGGCCGCTTGCGGTCGCTTCGCGACGGGTATTGCTGCTCCGCCGGATGGTGTCGCGGTTTCGTGCAGTCGGGTCTGCGACCTGTCGGTTTCGCGAGTCCGAAGGGACTGTTCTCGCCAGCGGGCGCTGCGTCGTGAAATCGGCAGTGCGCGAGCGCTGGCGCAACAGGTCGCGACGGTCGTCGCGGTACCTGTCCGACCCGTTCGATGTCTTGATTGCATGGCGCTCATCGATGCCGCGGCGGTAGGCGACGCCGCGGCGATGCGCGGGGTCGTGCTTCCAGTGCTTTGTGTCGGCGTAGCGGGCCACATCGCGACCGGACGAAAAGCCGCGGCCGGCATACCCGTGGTTGCCGCGGTCTCGATGGCCGTAGCGGAAATGATCGTGCACGACAACCTTGCGACTGGACCAGTGAAAGGCGCTGAAGAAGAATGCAGTCTGCACGTGGTGGCCGCCGCTCCAGTAAAAGCTGAAGCCGGTGCGATGACCCGAGCGATGACCATATCCGTGCGGGTGATCCCAGTAGATCGGCGGATAGGCCGAATGGCGCCATGTGCCGTAGACCACGCGCGGATCGTAGTAGGGCACGTAGACCACGCGGGTCACGGCCGGCTCGATATAGATATAGGTGGGCTCGCGCACCACGCGGACGTACTCGTTACTGCGCAGGTGACCGGCGGCGTAGGCCTCGTCGCGCAGGTACTGGATGGTGTCGAGCACCTGGTATTCCTGGATCAGGAAGGCATCGCCCAGGCGCTGGGTCCAGACAAGGTCGGCGTCCATGCGCGCCAGCAGTTCGGGAAACGCCACCAGCGCCATCACGCTGGGGTCCCAGGACATGTGCTCGACCGCCTCGACCGCGTATTCGCCGGCATACTCGGGGTTGGTCCGCGACCAGCGCGCGGCCTGGACCACTTCCAGCGGGTAGGTGGCGGCGATCAGTACGTGCGAAAGTACGGTGTCCGGGTATAGCGCGATCGGCGCCAGCATCTGGTCGAGCTCTGCCTGGTTGAAGCCGTTCGGCGTTTCCGCCGAAGCCCGGTCGCCTGAAAGCCCGAGGCCCAGGAGCAGGAAACCCGCCAGGATGAAGGCCATCGGTGAGTTGACGGTTGTCATGTCGGTATCCTCGTCGCGGCCGCAGCGGCCTGTGTGGCGTCGTTATACGCCAACCAGCCTGAAGCCCCGCTGAACGGGATTTCGCCAGCAGTGGTTAGATACGGCAGTGGTGAGATAATGCCGACATGTCGAAATTTCACGCCCGCCTGACACCGGCCCGGCGCCGGCTGCTGGATACGCTGCTCGATGATCTGCTGGATCGCGAGCCGGACCAGCGCGAGAAATTGCTGGCGCAGATCGAACAGCGCTGCCCGCGCCTGCATTCGCGGCTTTCGGCGCTTGCCGAGGCCAGCGCCGAACCGGCGCAGTATCTCGAGACGCTGTTTCAGCGAGCCGGGCAGGCCGCGTTCTCCGAAATCGACAGTAACGATGTGGCACTCCCGGCCGGAACCCGTATCGGGCCCTGGCGGCTGGTCGAGGCAGTCGGTTCCGGCGGCATGGGAACGGTTTACCGCGCCGAACGCGCCGACGGCGCCTTCGAGATGGATGCGGCCGTCAAGCTCATTCGGCTGCGCAGGGATTCCCGGCTCAAGCAGCGACTGGAAGTGGAGCGGCAACTGCTGGCGCGGCTGGATCACCCCAACATCGCGCGCATCCTGGACGGCGGGGAAACCGAGGATGGGCAGACTTACCTGGTCATGGACTGGGTGCCTGGCGAAGACCTGACCGATTGCGCCCGGGAGGCACGGCACGATACCGGTCGCTGCCTCGATGCGTTTGCGCAGGTCGCGGACGCGGTCGGCCACGCCCACCAGCGGCGGGTGGTGCACGGCGATATCAAGCCGGCCAACATCCGGGTCACACCGGACGCTCGGGTGCGACTTCTGGATTTTGGCGTTGCCCGTCTGCTGGCCGAGGAGGATGTCGACGAAGCCGGTTTTCGTGCCTTGACACCGGCATTTTCCGCCCCCGAGCAGATCGCGGGCGAGCCGGCATCCACCCAGTCCGACGTCTACGCGCTCGGCGTATTGCTGTATTGGATGCTGACCGGCGAAGTCGGAAATCAGGATACCGACTGGTCCGATGCGCTCGCGGGAAGATGCGCGCGAGCGCTCGACCTGGCGGCGATCATCGCGATGGCCTGTGCGCCGGATCCGACCGACCGATACGCTGGGGTCTCGGCGCTGGTCAAGGATGTCGAGCGCTATCGGGAGCGGCAACCCGTGTCGGCGCGGCTGGCCAGCCGGACCTACCTGCTCCAGCGCTTCGTGCAGCGCAATCCGGTCGGCGTCGGCCTGGGCAGCGTGGCCGTGCTGGGGCTTTTGATCGGTCTGGTCGGCACCGGCTGGCAGGCGCGAATCGCGGGATTGGAACGTGATCGCGCCGAGATCCAGCGCGACCTGGCGCGGCTTGAGGCCGACAAGACCGAGCGGGTCAGCGAATTCCTTGTCACCCTTTTCGACCAGGCCGATCCCTACCGCCATCCCGGCCGCGATCTGACTGCGCGCGACCTGGTGCGGCAAGGCGTGGTCCAGGTCGAGACGCTGCAGGAAGCGCCGCTGGTCCAGGCTGAGATGTTCCACGCGCTGGCCCGCGTGAATCGATCGCTTGCCGAATACGAAAGCGCTCGCGAAATGGCGGCCCGAGCGCTGGAGATTCTGCAGCGTACGCCGGATGTTTCCAACGCCAAGCGTGCCCGGGCCTGGACATTGCTGGGCGGCACGCTGGGCTCTCTGGGGCGCTACCGTCAGGCGCTGGAAGCGCACGAGAATGCGTTGGCGCTCAGCGATCCTGACGATCTGGCTGCGGTAGCCGAGGCCATGGATAACATCGGGCTGTCGCTTTATTCGCTGGGGCGTTTCGAGGCCGCCGAGCAGCGCTTCGGCCGCGTGCTCGAGCTTCGCCGCGAGTCCTTGCCCGAAACCGCAGACCTTGCTTCGGCCTATAACAACCTGGCGCTGGCGCTGGCCGGTCTGGACCGCCGGGAAGAGGCGGTAGAGCACTACGCCACGGCACTTGAAATCCGCCGGCGTGTCTTGGGCGACGGTCATCCGGATACGACGTTTTCGCTGACCAATCTCGCAACGCTGCTGACCCAGATGGGCGAATTTGATCGGGCCGAGGCCATGTATCTCGAAGCGTTGGCGCAGCGCCGGCATGCATTCGAGACAGGCCACCCGGCGGTGGCCAGTGTCATCTATCAGCTCGGCTGGCTCAACAGTAATCGCAAGCGCTGGGCTCAGGCCGAGCAATACCACCGGGAGGCACTTGCGCTGCGCCAGTCGCGCATGGGACCGGATCATCCGTCCGTCGGCGTCAGCGCGAATGCATTGGCCGCCACCTTGCGCAACCAGGGCAAGTTCGAGGAAGCACGATCTCTGCTGACCCAGGCGCTGTCGAACTATCGTGCCGCCTATGGAAATTCACACCACGATATCGCGCTGGTGCTGTCCAATCTTGCCGGCGTCCATTCCGATCTCGGCGAATACGCGACAGCGGAGGCGCTTTACGCGGAAGCGCTTGAGATGTGCCGGCGAGAGCTAGGCGAAAACCATCGACACGTGGCGGACATTCTCACCGGCCAGGCCGAGCTGGCGCTGAAGCAGGGCAGAAGCGACGAAGCGCGGTCGCGGGCGCTGAATGCGCGCGAAATCATCGTCGGCGTTCATCGCGACCCCGGGCATCCCGACGTGGTGGAAGTCGATGAGCTTGTTCGCCGCATCGGATCGGCGCATTGATCTGCCGATCCGGCGCGTCGGCAGGATTGCTGCGGCCCGTCACTGGCATGCCGCGGCGGCGACTTGCGTCTACTCGCCGTTCGCGGGCGTTTTTTCCACAACCGACGGCGGCGGCTGAACGCGCGGGTCGGAGAAATCGGGCGCTTCGGGCCGCTGGCGACCGCAGATCGAGCCCATCGTGACCGCAATCGATTTCCAAGGGTTCATCAATTCATCTATCGTCGGCGCGCGGCGACGGGTGCAGATCACCGTGCCGTTGGCCAGCACGTAGCGACCGCGGCTGCTGCCGTCGTTTTCCTTCCAGTTGTGCGCGCTGGTTTCGACCGCCCCGACGTATGCCGCAATCCAGCCGCGAACGCCCGGCACGCCGGGTACCGGCGCGCCGCTCGATAGCCACGGCAGGACGGGGCCGCGCTCGTCTTCGGTTTCGGCGGGCAGCGCTCGAACCTGTTCGAGTATGGTTGCGCGCAGCGTTCCGGTTCCTGTCGGCTCGATGTCTGGCGATTCGGAAAGCGTCGATGCATCGTTTGAGGTGATCTCGTCGCTGGCCGAAGCCGCGGCCGCTTTCGGGCCCGGCTCGCTTTCAGGTCGGCTCTCGGGTTCGGCCTCGTTCCGCGCATCCGGCGGCGGGACATCGACGGCGGGCGGGCGTTTCTCGAGCGCCGGCTGTGGAAGCAGGCGCATCGTGATGACCTTGTCTTCGGGTGATCGGGCGGGCGGTGGAAGCGGAGTGCCGATCAGCATCGCGATCACGACGGCGTGCACCAGCACCGATGCAGCCGCGGCAACGAGCGGGAATCCATTCGGTCGCTTCGGGGTGACGTTCGCCGTGTCCTGCTGTCGGCAGCCTGGTGCATTCCCGTATCGGTGTGAGGCGGCCTGGTCGGACGCCGGATTCCGCTCCGGGATTATCGTGTTCGGCGCCATTGGCGGTATCGAGGGGGCAAGCTGATAGAATACAGTCAAGACAATTATCCAATCGTTAACGAGGATGAGCATGGGATACCAACACGTAAAAATGCCGGATTCCGGCACCCGCATTTCGGTCGAGAATGACAAGCTCAACGTGCCCGATGACCCGATTCTTGGTTTCATCGAAGGCGACGGCATTGGCGTGGATATCACGCCCGCCTGCATCAAGGTCTGGGACGCTGCGGTCGAGAAGGCCTTTGGCGGCAAGCGCAAGGTTCACTGGGCAGAGTTGTTCCTCGGCGAGAAGGCCGCCGGCATCTACGACGGCGATTATTTCCCGCAGGAAACGCTCGACGCGATCAAGGAATTGAACGTGGCCATCAAGGGCCCGCTGACGACCCCGGTGGGGGAAGGCTTCCGATCGCTCAACGTATCGCTGCGCCAGACCCTGGATCTCTATGCTTGTGTCCGCCCCGTCAAGTACTACAAGGGCGTGCCGTCGCCGCTGCGCAAGCCTGAAGACTTCGACGTGGTGATCTTTCGCGAGAATACCGAGGACGTTTATTCTGGTATCGAGTTCGAATCAGGAACGCCGGAGAACAAGAAGCTGGCCGACTTCCTGCGCAACGAAATGGGCGCGAAGTTCTTCGACGACGCCGGTCTGGGCGTCAAGCCCATCTCCGAGTTCGGCACCAAGCGCCTGGTGCGCAAGGCCATCGAGTACGCCATCGAGAACAAGCGCGAGTCGGTGACGCTGGTGCACAAGGGCAACATCATGAAGTTCACCGAGGGCGCCTTCCGCAAGTGGGGCTATGAAGTCGCGGCCCAGGAATTCGGCGACGCGACCATCACTGAAGACGAACTGTGGGACAAGCACGACGGCAAGCGTCCGGAAGGCAAGATCGTGATCAAGGACCGCATCGCCGACATCATGTTCCAGCTGCTTCAGCTTCGCCCGGGCGAATTCGACGTGCTGGCCACCATGAACCTCAACGGCGACTACCTTTCCGATTCGGCCGCCGCATCGGTAGGCGGCATCGGCATCGCGCCGGGCTCCAACATGGCCGACAACGTGGCCGTGTTCGAAGCCACCCACGGCACCGCGCCCAAGTACGCCGGCAAGGACAAGGTCAACCCGTCCTCGCTGCTGTTTTCCGGCGTGATGATGTTCGACTACATCGGCTGGACGGAAGTCGGGCGGATGATCGAGCGGGCGTTCGAGCGGGTGGTGGCCAAGGGCATCGTGACCTACGATTTTGCGCGCCAGATCGACAACGCCACCGAAGTCTCCACCTCCGGTTTCGCCGACGCGCTGGTCGAGGCGATCGAAGAGGACGACGACGCCTCCTGATGCGCTGGGCGGACGTCGCCGAAGCGCTTGCCGAATGCGACCCGGCGGCCAAGTGCCGCCGGGTCGATTCGCTGTGGGCCGAGGCTTCGGCATCAGCGCTCGAGCGGGGAGCTTCTCGATCGCTTCGGGCCGGAAGGCCGCAGCGGCCAGAACTGGTGTCGCCGGCCAGCCTGCCCCGGCGCGGACTGGGCTCCGCGCACGGCCGCATTGCGCTGCTGCACGCGGTCGCACACATCGAATTCAATGCCATCAACCTGGCGCTGGACGCCACGCTGCGTTTTGCCGGCATGCCGGAGGACTATTACCGGGACTGGCTGAGCGTGGCGTTCGACGAAGCCCGGCATTTCAGGCTGCTCGAGGCGCGCCTGCGCGAACTGGGCGCGGCCTACGGCGATTTCCCGGCGCACAACGGTCTGTGGGAAATGGCCGAGAAGACAGCGCACGATCCATTGGTGCGCATGGCGCTGGTGCCACGGGTCCTCGAGGCGCGCGGACTGGACGTGACGCCGGGCATGATCGAAAGGCTGCGCAATGTCGGCGACCACGCCTCGGTCGCGTGCCTGGAGATCATCCTCGAAGAAGAGGTGCGCCACGTAGCCATCGGCAGTCGCTGGTTCCGGCACTTGTGCGCCGAGCGTGGGCTGGCGCCGGAAGCCACTTTTCGCTCGCTGCTGCGCGAGCACTATGCCGGCGGGCTGCGCGGGCCGTTCAACCACGAGGCCCGGCGGGACGCGGGCTTTACCGAGTCCGAACTGAAGGATCTCGAACTTGCGAGCTGAACTCAACCTGTCGATATCGGCCGCGTTGCTGATGGCCAGCGTGTTCTGGCCGGCCAGGCTGCTGGCCCAGGAGGCGCCGCTGGCGCTGGTTGAATCGGTGGACCTGGAACGCTACCAGGGACTCTGGTACGAAATCGCCCGGCTGCCCAACCGGTTTCAGGACTCGTGCGCGGCCAACGTCACGGCCGAGTACACGCTGCTCGAGAATGGTCGAATCAAGGTGGTCAACCGCTGCAAACTGCCCGGCGGGGCACTCGACGAGGCCGAGGGCGTGGCGCGCCGCCCGGACCCGGAGCGCGAAGCGGCGCTGAAAGTGCGGTTTGCGCCGCGCTGGCTCAGTTGGCTGCCCTTCGTCTGGGGCGATTACCAGATCATGGCGCTGGCCGACGATTACGGTTCGGTATTGATCGGTGCGCCGTCGCGTGAATATCTGTGGATCCTGGCGCGAGAGCCGTCGCTGACGAAGACTCGAATCGAAGAACTTCTGGCCGAGGCCGAGAGGCAGGGGTTCGATACCGGCAACGTGACCCGCACCCCGCAGGAAAAGTAGATGAGCATCGACACTGTGGTTATCGGCGCCGGCTGGGCCGGACTTACGGCAGCTCGCGTCATGGCCGCGGCAGGGCGCACGGTCGTCGTGCTGGAAAAAGCGCGAGGTCCGGGTGGTCGCAGCGCGACGCGCCGAACCGAGGGCGCGCGCTTCGATCACGGCGCTCAGTACTTCACTGCGCGCAGCGCGGCGTTCGGCCGACAATTGCAGCAGTGGCAGGATGCCGGCCTGGTCCAGCCCTGGCGCCCGAAACTGGCGGTCATCGGCGACAAAGCGGCTCACAGTGATCCGGAAGAAGTTTCGCGGTTCGTTGGTGTGCCGGGCATGAATGCAGTCTGCCGTCACTTCGCCGCCGACCTGGACTGCCGCTTCGAGCAACGGGTAGCGGCACTCGAATTCGACAGGCAATGGCATCTGGAACTGATCTCGGGCGAGCAGTTGCAGGCCCGCAGACTTCTGATCACCCTACCGCCGGCGCAAACCGCGGCGCTGCTCGGCGAGTCCGATCCGCTACATGACCCGATTGCCGGGATTACCTTCAATCCATGCATTGCGGGCATGGTGTCGTTCAGGAAGCCCTTCGATCCCGGCTTCGATGCGGCCTTCATCAATCATTCCGGCGCGCTGTCCTGGGTGGCATGCAACTCGTCCAAGCCGGAACGCGAGGGCAACGACTGGGTGCTGCATGCTTCGGCGGACTGGTCGCGGGCGCAGCTGGAGGCGCCGACCGAACAGCATGCCGAGCGGTTGGCCGAGGCCTTCGGCGAACTGGTCGGCGAGCCCTTGCCGGCGATGGCCGGCTGCACTGCGCACCGCTGGCGCTACGCGCAGGCCTGCTATCCGCTCGAACGAGGAACGATCACCGACGCCGACCGGCGCCTTGCCATCGCCGGGGACTGGCTGTCGGGTAGCCGTGTCGAAGGCGCCTGGACCAGCGGACGAAAAGCCGGCGAGTGGCTGGCGAACCTCGATTGAGCCCGCGCTATTCAACCTTGTCGAACCGCTTGCGAGCACGCCGGTACAATAGCGCCCATGTCTGAAGACACCCAAGCATCCATCCTCGACGGCCGGGCGGTTGCCGACAGGCTGATCGCCAACGTAGCACAGGCCGTGGCCAACGGCGCCAAGCGCGGCGAACGCCCGCCGGGGCTGGCCGTGGTGTTGATCGGTGATGACCCGGCTTCGGATATCTACGTAGGCAACAAGGTCAAGGCCTGCGCGCGGGCCGGTATCGTTTCGCGCGACTACAGGCTGGCGCACGGATCGGACCAGAAGAGCCTGCTGGCACTGATCGATCAGCTCAATGCCGACGACGAAATCGACGGCATCCTGGTTCAGCTGCCGCTCCCGCCGCACATGGATGAGCACGCGGTGACCCGCCGTATTTCGGTCGAAAAGGATGTCGACGGCTTTCATCCGATCAATGTCGGCCAGCTGGCGTTGCGCAATCCGGGTTTGCGGCCCTGCACGCCCCGCGGCGTGATGACGCTGCTCAACGCCTACGGCCTTGACACCAAGAGCAAGCATGCCGTGGTCGTCGGTGCATCCAACATCGTGGGTCGCCCGCTGGCCCTCGAATTGTTATTGGCCGGCGCGACGGTCACGGTGGCGCACCGATTCACCAGAAACCTCGAATCGCTGGTGCGTCAGGCCGAATACCTGTTCGTCGCGGTCGGCAAGCCGGGTGTGATCGACGCCGAATGGATTCAGCCCGGTACCGTGGCCGTCGATATAGGCATCCATCGGGACCCGGAGGGCCGAGTCCGCGGAGACCTCGATTTCGAGGCCGCCAGCCGCCGCGCCTCGTGGATCACGCCAGTGCCGGGCGGGGTGGGGCCGATGACGGTGGCCACGCTGATGCAGAACACCGCAGAGGCCGGCGGACTGGTGGTTCTGTCGCCATGATTGCCAGGGTTTCGCTCATGGTGGCGGCGGCGTTGCTGATCGGCGGTTGCGGCGCGTTTATCGATCGCGCCACCAGCAACTTCGCCAGCGATCTCGAACAGGCGGTCGTCAACTACGACGAGCCGCTGGTCGTCGAGCGCGGTCTTCCGGCGTTCCTTCTGATTCTCGAGGCGCGTCGCCAGGCCAATCCCGACGACGCCGACCTGCTGGTCAACCTGGCCTCGATGACCGGCACATACGCCAGCCTTTTCGTCGAAGACGCCGACGGCGCCCGGCGGATGAGCGAACGCGCGCTCGGATACGCCCGGCGCGCGACCTGCATCGAAGACACGCCGTTGTGCAATGCAGGCCGCGAACCGTTCGAACAATTCGAACAGCGCGTTGCCAAACTGCAGCCCGGGGATGTCGATATTGCCTACGCACTGGGCACGGCCTGGGTGACCTGGATCGCCTCGGCCAGCAGCGACTACAACGCGCTGGCCGACCTGCCCAAGGCCGAGTTGCTGCTGGAGACGGTGGCCGCGATGGCGCCTGAACATGACGACGGCGCTGTGTGGCTCTATCTGGGCGTGCTCAACAGCCAGCGCCCGCCGGCGGCCGGCGGACGTCCCGACCTGGCCGAGAAGTATTTCAGACAGGCGCGCGAGATCTCTTCGGGCAAGAACCTGATGGTGAACGTGTTCATGGCCGACGAGTACGCGCGCCTGGTGTTCGACCGCGCGCTTTACGTCGAACTGCTGGAAGAAGTGCTGGCCGCCGACGCCGATCAGCCCGGTTACGTGCTGGCCAACCGCATTGCCAAGGTGCGCGCGCGCGCATTGCTGGCGCGGACCGACGACATCTTTTTTTGACCGGACCGGTGTCGGCCCGGAACTGCAAGGAATATCGAATGACGAAAAACATTATTTTCGCGAGCACGTTGTGGCTGGCCCTGGTTGTCAGCGCAGGGCCACTTGCGGCCCAGCAGCTCAAGATCGCCACGCTTGCCCCGGACGGCTCGAGCTGGATGGAAGTGCTCAACGCCGCGGCTGAAGAAGTCAAGACGCAGACCGACGGCAAGGTCGTCACGCGCTTCTATCCCGGCGGCGTCATGGGCGGATCCGACATGGTGCTGCGCCGCATGAAGCTGGGACAACTCCAGGGCGGGGTGTTCACGGTCGGCGAACTGGCCGGCGTGGCGCCGGAAACCAACCTCTATTCGCTGCCGTTCCAGTTCAAGAACGCGTCCGAACTGGCGCAACTGCGCGATGAGTTCGACCCCTTCATTCTGGACGCGCTGCATGAGGCCGGCATGGTCGCGCCTGCAATCACCAACGGCGGCTTCGCATATCTTTTCTCGCGCGAGCGCATCGCCAGCACCGACGACGTCTCTTCCGACCTGCGGGTGTGGATACCCGAAAACGATCCGCTGTCGCGTCGTACGCTGGAGGCCGTCGGCGCTAGCGCCGTGCCGCTGAGCCTGGCCGACGTCTACACGGCGCTGCAGACCGGCACCATCAACACCTTCGCCAACACCATGTCGGGCGCGATCATCCTGCAATGGCACACCCGCGCGAAGTACATGCTCGATCTGCCGGTACTGATGACAGCTGGCGTGATGGCAGTGGACCGCAAGGCCTTCGAACGCATATCTCCCGAGCATAGAGCAATATGGTTGACCATCTTCCGCCGGGCGCTGCAGGCGCAGGAAACGCAAACGGTCGAGGAAAATCGCGATGCACGCGATGCACTGGTGGCGCAGGGCATAGAGATTGTCGATCCGGATCCTGCAGATGTGCGCGAATGGCAGCGGATTTCGAACCAGGTGCTCGATGAAATGCTCGCTTCGGGAGAATTCGAGGTGCCGGGCATCGAGCGGTTGCGCGCTCGCCTGGAAGAGATACGGTCCAGCGTCGAATGAGCGAACTGCGTCCGGAGGCGCCTGGGACGGAGAATCTTCGGCCGAGCGGCGAACCCGCCGGTTTCGTGCGCAACCTTGAAGTCGGCCTGCTCAGCGCGATCTTCATCGCCATCGTGGTCATCGGCCTGACCCAGATCGGCCTGCGCAACTTCGCCGACAGCTCGCTGGTTTGGGCCGACGACGCGATGCGCGCCGGCGTACTGTGGATCACCATGCTGGCTGGGGTGCTGGCGGCGGGCCAGGCGCGCCATATCAAGATCGACGTACTGCTGCATCGCTTGCCTGAGAAAGTCCAGCCGTGGGTGCAGCGCATCATGTACCTGTTCACGGCGCTTATCTGTGTCACGTTGGCGGCCGCCAGCGTCAGCCTGCTCCAGCTCGAGATGCAGATGAACGACATAGCCTTCCTCAACGTCCCGCGCTGGGGCGTGCTGATCATCATCCCAATTGGTTTTGCGCTGATGGGCTGGCGGTTCATGCGCCACGCGTTCGCGCTGTATTCGACCCGCAAGGCGGAGCGCTGAGATGCTGCTGATCCTGCTCGCGCTGCTGGCGCTGCTCGGCATGCCGCTTTTTGCGGTGATCGCGCTGGGCGCGCTGGTCGCGTTCAACGATCAGGGCCTGAACATGACCCTGGTCGTGATGGAGTTCCAGCGCATCGGAGAACTGCCGGTGCTGGTGGCGCTGCCATTGTTCACGTTCGCCGGCGTTCTGTTGTCGCATTCGAAAACACCGGAGCGCCTGGTCGATCTCACCCGTGCCATGTTCGGCTGGATGCCGGGCGGTCTGGCCATCCTCGGGCTGGGCCTGTTCGCGCTGATGACGGCCTTTACCGGCGCGTCCGGCATCACGGTGGTCGCGCTGGGCTCGCTGATGCTGCCGGCGCTGCTCAAGGCCGGCTATCCGGAAAGATTCTCGCTGGGCCTGGTCACCGCCGGCTCCAGCATGGGCGTGCTGTTCGCGCCTTCGCTGCCGCTGATCCTGTACGCCGTGGTCGCCCAGCAGGTGGCGCCGGGGCAGGGCATCCGCATCGAGGAACTGTTCCTGGCCGGCATCCTGCCGGGTCTGCTGATGCTGATGCTGATGGCCGGCTGGGCCATGCGCACCGGCATTCACCTGCCGAAGGACGAGACGCCGAGCCCGCCGATCGCGCCCAGCCTCAGAGCCGCGGCCTGGGAACTGCCGCTCCCGTTCGTCGTGCTAGGCGGGATCTACGGCGGCTATCTGCTGGTCATCGAGGCCGCGGTGGTGACCGCGGCCTGGGTGATCGTCACGCTGGTGGCGGTCCGCCGCGACATCGAATGGCGCAGGCTTCCCGGAATCATCGCCGAATCGATGGTGCTGGTCGGCGCGATCCTGGTGGTGCTGGGCGTATCCATGGCCTCGACCAACATCATGATCGATACCCAGGTGCCGCAGCGGCTGTTCGAAGCGGTCGAGCCGTGGATCTCGAACAAGTACATGTTCCTGGTGATGATCAACATCCTGCTGCTGATCGTCGGCATGATCCTCGACATCTTCGCCGCCCTGGTCATCATGGCGCCGCTGATCATCCCGATCGCGCTGGCCTTCGGCGTCGACCCCGTGCACCTGGGGATAATCTTCCTGGCCAACCTCCAGATCGGCTACTGCACCCCGCCGGTCGGTATCAACCTGTTCCTGGCCAGTCACCGGTTCGACAAGGACATTCTCGTCATCTACCGATCGACGCTGCCTTTTCTCGGCTGGCTGCTGGTCGCGCTGCTGATCATTACCTGGTGGCCGGGGCTGAGTCTGTGGCTAGCCGGACGAATGTAGCCGGCAATGTCGGCGTGAACATGATTTGCCAAATCCACTGGGCAGCCAAAAGGCGCATTGCTGAAGTCGCATGATTGTGGAGCTTGAGTGGAATGAGTTCAATCGGCAAGGTTGAAAAATGGAACGACGACCGAGGATTCGGATTCATCGCGCCGACCGGCGATGGTGACGACGTATTCGTTCATGTCAGCGCGTTCGACGCCGCCGGGCGGCGTCCGGTGGTCGGCGACGTTGTTCGCTATGTGGTGGGACGTGACGGGCGCGGCAGGATGCAGGCCAGAAATGTCGCGTTCGTCGCCGGGGCGGGTTCGGCGCGCTCGGGCTGGCGACTCGACCTGAATCCTCGGATGGGGGTCGCGACGGGCTTCCTTGCCTTGCTCGGCGTGGTCTGGCTTGCCGGCGGGTTTTCGGCCGCGGTCATGCTGCTGTATGCGGTGATGAGTGCGGTGGCCTTCGGCATGTACGCGCTGGACAAGAATGCCGCGCGCCAGGACCGGTGGCGGATTCCCGAGAGTACGCTGCATCTCGTCGCACTGGCCGGCGGCTGGCCGGGCGCGTTGCTGGCCCACAAGCGCCTGCGGCACAAGACCCGAAAGCCCGGCTTTCAGATGGTGTTCCGGCTCACCGTGCTGATCAACTGCGGTTTGTTGGCCTGGCTCGTCACGAGCGGCGAGAGCGATGCCTTGATCGAGAAAATCGTCGCGTTGTTCGCCTGAGGAACTGACGAACCGATCGGCGCGCAGCGCGCCTGAGCCGAATCGTTCAGGGGTTGGCCGAATCTCGCAGCAGATCGGGATCGTTGGCGTGTGAAAGACCGTGCTTCAGCACGCGTTCGGCTTCGCCGTTCCGGCCCAGGGCCCGCAGTACCCGTATGAGTTCGCGGTAGGCTCGACTGTGCCCGGGGTCCACGCCCAGGGCCCTGCGCAGCGACTGCTCGGCCTCCCGCGTGCGCCCGGTCTGGTGCAGCAACCTGCCGTGGTAGTACCACGACGTCGGCATGTTGGGTCTCAGCGCCAGTGCGCGTTCCAGCAGGTCGAGGGCCTGCCCGATTCTGTCTTGCCGAATCCTGACGAGCGCGAGGTTGTGCAGCGCCTCCGCGTGGTCCGGATTCTGTCGCGCGGCGGCCTCCAGACTGGTCGCCGCGGCTTCCGGCTTCCCGGCCTTGAGATGGGCGAGACCCAGCCAGGCGCGGGCGAACGGCGCATTCGGCCGCCGCTCCAGCACCCAGTTGAGCGTTGCCATGGCCGCGTCGATTTCGCCGGCGGTGATCTGGGCCTTCGCAAACTCGAGAAACGGCACTGGGCTGTCGAGACGCACGCGCCCCAGTTGATTTGCAAGATGCCGCATGGCCTCGGGGTCGAAGCCGGCACGAAGCACCGTGATGGCGCGGTAGAGCTCGCCCAGGGCGCCCTGCGGCGCCTGTTCCGGAAAATAGAAGTCGACGCCTTCGATGATGGGCGTGACCTTTTCCTTCGGCGCCGTCAGCGCGTCTCCATCGAACGGGCCGGCGGCAATCCGGTGATCGGTCATCGTCACCTTGATCACATCATCGGTGCGTCGCTGCGGCATATGACATGCGACACAATCCTCAGGGTCGTCGGTCAGCCGCCCGGCGGCCGGCAATTCGTCGTGGCGCTGATGGCATTGCAGGCAGGCATCCCGGAAATGGTCGCGTGCGGCCGGGCGCGCGATCTTGCGGTGCGGATCGTGACAGGACAGGCAGCTCAGCGCTTCGTCAGACTGCTGAAAACAGCTGCTTTGGCGCAGGCGATAGGCATGGTGATTGATCTCGAAACGCTCGTTTTCGGCACCCCGTTCCCGGTCTTCTGTTGTTTTTGCCAGATCCACGT
>Ga0209936_1000522_pt1 | contig 23289 bp, 19 predicted proteins | sample SalPonR1_A_D1_MG_FD_185694 | JGI IMG/M metagenome (GOLD analysis project Ga0209936, IMG submission 185694) | Salt pond soil microbial communities from South San Francisco under conditions of wetland restoration - Salt Pond MetaG R1_A_D1_MG... ... | reverse complement strand
AGCGCTTCGGCGTTCGGCAGAAAGAACAGTTGAAGCGCCTGCGCGCCGAGGTCGACCTGCTGACCCTGACCGCAACGCCGATTCCGCGCACGCTGAACATGTCCATGACCGGCTTGCGCGAGCTTTCGATCATCGCCACGCCACCGTCCCGGCGCATGGCGGTCAAGACCTTCGTTTCCGAATGGGATACGGCCACCATCCGCGATGCCGGCAACCGCGAATTCCAGCGCGGCGGCCAGGTGTATTTCCTGCACAACGACGTCCGCACCCAGCCGCGCATGGCCGAGGATCTGGCAAAACTCTTCCCGCGGGCGCGAATCGGGATTGCCAACGGCCAGATGCCGCCCGGCGAGATGGAGCGCACCATGCGCGACTTCTACCATCGCCGCATCAACCTGCTGGTCGCCAGCACCATCATCGAAAACGGCATCGACGTACCGACCGCCAACACCATCATCATCAACCGTGCCGACAAGTTCGGCCTGGCCCAGATGCACCAGCTGCGCGGGCGGGTCGGCCGCTCGCACCACCTGGCCTACGCCTACCTGGTAACCCCGCCGTGGAAAGCGATGACCACCGACGCACGAAAACGGCTGGAGGCGATTCAGTCGCTGCAGGAGCTCGGCGCGGGATTCACGCTGGCCACCCACGACCTGGAAATCCGCGGCGCCGGCGAACTGCTGGGCGAGGACCAGTCCGGCCAGATCGAGGCGATCGGCTTCCAGCTCTACTCCGAACTGCTCAACCGCACCGTCGAGGCGCTAAAGGCCGGCGTCGAGCCGGACCTGGACGAGCCGGTGGACGTATCTTCGGAAGTCGATCTGCACACCACCGCGATGATCCCGGCCGGCTATCTGCCGGACGTACACCAGCGCCTGGTGCTGTATAAGCGGATAGCACAAGCTCGCACGGGCAAGCAACTCCACGAGCTGCAGGTCGAGATGATCGACCGGTTCGGCCTGCTGCCCGAAGAGGTCAAGAACCTGTTCAGTGCCGCCACCCTGAGACTGGAAGCACGTGCGCTCGGCATTCGCAAGCTCGAGGTCGGTCCGGCCGGCGGGCGCGTGGAATTCCTGCCCAAACCCGACATCGACATGGGCGAAATGATCCGGATGATTCAAAAAGAGGCTCACACCTATTCCCTGCCCGCCCAGGACCGGCTGCGGGTCCAGGGCGAGTTCGAGCGGCTCGAGGACCGGATTGCCGTGGCCGAGAACCTGCTCGAGCGCCTGCGTCCCAAGACCCGTGATGAAAATGCCCCGGGCGCCGCAGTAGCCCGGGCACAGACAAGCTAAACTCGCGGTCATGAGAATCGCGATCGACAAGGGTGTTGCCGGCCTGGCTTTGCTGCTCGCAGCCGCCTCGCTTTCCGCGCAGCAATCTGCATCTCGACAAGCCGACGCGATCGATTATCCGTCCGTTTATCGAGTCGAACTCATCGTGTTCAGCCACGCCGACGGTCGATCCGACCGGACCCGCAGCGCGAGCCCGGCGGACTTTTCCGGGGCGCTGGATCCGCTCCTGATCGCCCAGGCCAATGACATCGCCGAGCGTCAGCTGGCCGCACTTGCAGAGGGGTTGCCGGTCGCGCGGGTTCCCGGAGAAGTCGACGAGACCACACCGAGGCTCGAAACCGACGGGCAGACTCTTCGCCCGATCCCTCCGATGTATTCGGCTCTGGGCGACCTTTCGCGACCGATCCGGCGGGCGATGGAGCGTTTGCTCGACGCCCCCGAATACGATCCGGTGATGGCGCGCGCCTGGATTCAGCTGGCCGATCGCGGCCGGCCGACCGCGACCATGCGCATCCACGACCAGACCGTGGTCGACCTGATCGAACCCGATGAAGACCGGAGCCTGGTGCCGATGCCGCACGTATTGCCTTTCGGTCCACTCGTGGAAACGCCGTCGCCGGCGCTTGATATCTACCGTCTCGACGGCACGCTGCGGCTGCGCCAGCGCCAGTTCCTGCATCTGGACCTGGACCTTGTCTGGCAGACCCGGGCCCGGTCCGTCGCGGACCGGATGCTGCCGGCAGATGAATTGTCCGCGTCCAACCGGCCGGAGTCCGCCGAAGGCGAATGGCGGCTGCACCGGCTCCAGCAGTCACGGATTGTCAAGCCCGGCCGGCTCGAGTACTTCGACTCCAGCCTGTTTGGCGTGCTGGTGTGGATCGAGCGGTTCGGCCGGGTCGAGCCCGAAATCGAACCGCCCGAACCGGACCCGGCCTCATCGAATCCGGCAGAGGCTGAGGAAACAGTCGACCCGGTCACGAATTCCGGTCTTTGACGGTATCATTGACTTCCAGAACTCAAGCTTCGATTCTTCCCCCATGGATTCCAACGCCCTGACCGCACTATCGCCGCTGGACGGCCGCTACGCCCAACGGCTGGCGCCGCTTGCCAGGGTCTTTTCCGAGGCCGGGCTGATCCGGCAGCGCGTGCGGGTGGAGCTGGCGTGGTTCCGGCATCTGGCCGGCGTCCCGAATTTCGATGCGCTGGCACCGCTCGCGCCGGACGACGACGCATTTCTCGATCGGCTGGGCGACGATTTTTCCAATGCCGATGCAGCCGAAGTCAAGGAGATCGAGCGCACCACCAACCATGACGTCAAGGCGGTCGAGTACTGGATCAAGAAGCGCATGGCCGATCGCCCGGGACTGGCCGACAAGCTGGAAATGGTGCACTTTGCCTGCACCTCGGAAGACATCAACAATCTCGCCTACGGCCTGATGCTCAGGCAGTCGCTCGTAGAGGTGCTGGATCCGGTGCTGGCCGAGCTTGATGCGCATCTGGCCGGCATGGCCGAAGCCTATGCCGAGTTACCGATGTTGTCGCGCACCCATGGCCAGAGCGCGTCTCCGACCACCCTCGGCAAGGAAATCGCCAACACGGTGTTCAGGCTGCGCCGGCAGCGCCGTCAGCTCGTGCGGGTCGAGATCAGCGGCAAGATCAATGGCGCCGTGGGCAACTTCAACGCCCACCTGGCGGCCTGCCCCGATGTCGACTGGCCGACCGTCGCGCGCGATTTCGTCGAGCACCTCGGCCTGATCTGGAACCCGTACACCACCCAGATCGAGCCGCACGACATGGTCGCCGAACTGGCCCATTCCCTGATCCGGATCAATACCGTGCTGCTCGATTTCGCCCGCGACAGCTGGGCCTATATCTCGCTGGGCTATTATGCCCAGAAAACCGTGGAAGGCGAAATCGGCTCATCGACCATGCCCCACAAGGTCAACCCGATCGACTTCGAGAACGGCGAGGGCAACCTGGGTCTCGCCAACGCACTGCTGGGCCACCTGGCAGAGAAGCTGCCGGTCTCGCGCTGGCAGCGCGACCTGACCGACTCGACGGTCCAACGTTCCATAGGATCGGCCTTCGGCTACTGCTTGCTGGCATGGAAATCAATCCAGCGCGGACTGGGCAGAATCGAGCCGAATCGCCCGCGGATTGCGGCCGACATCGACAACGCCTGGGAGGTGCTGGCCGAGGCCATCCAGACCGTGATGCGCGTTCACGGCATCGCTGAACCCTATGAAAAGCTCAAGGCGCTTACTCGCGGGCGCACAATTGACGCGGACGGCGTCCGTGAATTCCTGAACGGGCTCGAGCTTCCGGCAGCCGAAAAGCAGCGCCTGCTGGAAATGACGCCGGCAGGCTATACCGGCAACGCGGCGGGCATGGCGCAAGCCATCGGACGGTACACATGAAGACCATCCAGCTCGTGGAATGGAACGGCTTCGACGCGCGGCGCTTCCTGGACGAACACTGGCAGCACACCCCGTTGCTGATCCGCGGCTGGCTCAAGCCGGCTGCGCTGGGCATAGACCAGATCGTCGCCGCCGCCGGAGACGACGATCTGGGCTCGAGACTGGTCGTTGGCTCGTTCGAGAACCTGGACTGGACCCTGGAATACGGTCCGTTTCCCGAGGATGACCTGCCGTCACTGGACCGTCCCTACCAGTCCCTGCTGGTCCAGGACATGGACAAGAAATACTCACAGGTTGCCGAACTGCTGGATGCGTTCAGCTTTCTGCCGAACTGGCTGCTCGACGACGTCATGGTCAGCCAGGCCGGCCCCGGCGGTTCGGTCGGTCCCCACGTGGACGCCTACGACGTGTTCCTGGTCCAGGCCGCCGGCGCGCGTCGATGGGAACTGGCCAGCAGCTTCCAGCCGGACCTCAACGAGGATTTCGAACTGGCCGTCCTGCGCAACTTCAAGGCGGAAGCGAGTTGCGTGGCCGAACCTGGCGACGTGCTTTACGTGCCGCCCGGGGTCGCGCATCACGGCATTGCCCAGCAGAACAGTCAGACCTGGTCGGTCGGGCTGCGCGCGCCCTCTTCGGCCGAACTGCTGTCGGAGCTGGCCGCGTTCCTGGGCGAACACGAGGCGCGACTACCGCGGCTGAATCCGCTCAAGTACGACACTGAACGCGCCGAGCGCATAGACCAGACCCTGCTGCAGCACGCCCGTCGACTCCTGGCCCAGGCGGTGCAGCTCGACGACGAAGCCCTGGTCAGCTGGCTCGGCCAGACGCTCACCGCGTATCGACAGTGGTCGCCGGGCAGCGGCGACGACAGCGCCCCGGAGATGGACATCGACCCCCCCCTGGTGTTCGCTCCGGGAACTCGTCTGGCCTGGAGCGATTCCGGTCTGCTGTTCGTCAATGGCCAGCAGTGGGCGTGTCCGCCGGAATTCGCCCAGGCACTTTGCCGCTCCTGCCGCATCGAAGAGTGGCCCGAAGACGAAGAGGCGCGCAAGCTGGTCGAGAACCTGATCGAGCAGGACGAATTGATCCGGCCGTGATGCCTGAGGCGGCGAAAGCGGCGCCGCGAGGAACGCATTTTCCCAGCGAACGTTATCCGGCTGTGGCTTAGCAGTTATAATCGAGAATTGGCCAGCGGCAACCCCGGCTCTTGCATTTCCAATGACCGAAGACCTAGAAAGAAAATACCGGACATCGCATTTGTCCGGCCTGAACGCTGCATTCGTCGAACAGCTCTACGAAGAGTACCTCGACGACCCCGAATCAGTGCCCGAATACTGGCGCGACGCTTTTGACGGGTTGCTCAACGGTGCGAATGACGATACCCGTCACCGTTCCATCGCGGCGCATTTCGAGGCGCTGGCGCGACAGCCGGCGGGACAGTCGGCCGGCGCAGGCGCCGAGGACTTCAAGCAGGCCGGCGTGCTGCGGCTGATCAATGCATACCGGGTGCGCGGTCACCAGCGCGCACGGCTCGATCCGCTGGAACTGAGCGACAGGCCCGAAGTGCCCGACCTCGAACTGAAGTTCCACAGTCTTTCCGACGCCGACCTCGATACGCAATTCCACACCGGCAGCCTGGCCGCACCGGATCACCTGAAGCTGTCCGAGATCATCGAGATCTGCCAGCGGACCTATTGCGGCTCCCTCGGCATGGAATACATGCACATCCATGACACCCACCAGCGCCGCTGGTTGCAGCAGCGGCTGGAGCGCGGAACCGGGTCGTTCGAACTTCCCGCAGAAGACCGCACGCGCCTGCTGGAAAAGCTCGGCGCCGCCGAAGGCCTGGAAAAATATCTCCATTCGCGCTACGTCGGTCAGAAACGGTTTTCGCTTGAAGGCGGAGAGAGCCTGATCCCGCTGTTCGACACGCTGATTCGGCATTCGGGCAGCCAGGGCATACGCGAGATGGTCATCGGGATGGCTCACCGCGGCCGGCTGAATGTGCTGGTCAACATCCTGGGCAAGTCTCCGCGCGACCTGTTCGCCGAATTCGAAGGCAAGATTCAGCATGATGATCCCGCGCGCTCCGGCGACGTCAAGTATCACTTGGGCTTCAGCTCCGACATTCTCACGCCCGGCGGCGTGATGCACCTTGCGCTGGCATTCAATCCTTCGCACCTGGAAATCGTCAATCCGGTGGTGGCCGGCTCGGCGCGCGCGCGCCAGAATCGGCTGGCCGATTACGATCACGAACAGGTGCTGCCGGTCCTGGTCCACGGCGACGCCGCCCTGGCCGGCCAGGGCGTGGGCATGGAATTGCTCCAGATGTCGCAGTTGCGCGGCTTCAAGGTCGGCGGGACGTTCCACGTGGTGGTCAACAATCAGATCGGCTTCACCACTTCCAATCCGCTGGACGCACGATCGACGCTGTACTGTACCGACATTGCCAAGATGGTCCAGGCGCCCGTCTTCCACGTCAATGCCGACGACCCGGAAGCCGTGCTGTTCATCACCCGGGTGGCCGCGGACTTTCGCCGCGAGTTCAAGAAGGACGTGTTCGTCGACCTGGTCTGCTACCGCCGGCAGGGTCACAACGAAGCGGACGAACCATCGGCGACCCAGCCGCGCATGTACCAGGTGATACGCAATCTCGATTCCGTTTACAAGCAGTACGCCCGCCGCCTGATAGACGACGATCTGGTCGACGCCGATGAACTCGACGACTGGCAGCAAAGCTACCGCGATCGACTGGACGACGGAGAAACGGTTGTGGAACTCGCCGATGCCGGCGATGCGCTGCAGACTGCCGACTGGTCGCCGTACCTCGATGCCGACTGGCGCACCGACGCCGACACCACGATGCCAGTCGACAGCATCAAGGCGCTTTCGGAGCGTCTGACTACGCTGCCCGATGATTTCGAGGTGCACAAGCAGGTCGCTCGCTTGCTCGAACAGCGGCGCAAGATGGCCGCCGGGGATTCGCCGCTGGACTGGGGCTTTGCCGAAACCATGGCTTACGCCGGACTCCTCGACTCAGGCTACGGCCTGCGACTGGTGGGCCAGGATTCGGGCCGAGGCACATTCTTCCACCGTCACGCCGTGCTGTACAACCAGGAAGACGGTCGCTACATCACGCCGCTTAGCGAAATTGCCGATGATCGCCACAAGGTCGCCATCATCGATTCGCTGCTCAGCGAAGAGGCCGTGCTCGGATTCGAATACGGTTACGCCACCGGTGAACCGGGCTCACTGGTGATATGGGAAGCTCAGTTCGGCGATTTCGTCAACGGTGCCCAAGTGGTCATCGACCAATTCATCACCTCCGGCGAAACCAAGTGGGGCCGGCTGTGCGGACTGGTCATGTACCTGCCGCACGGTTACGAGGGACAGGGGCCGGAACACTCGTCGGCTCGGCTGGAGCGTTTCATGCAGTTATGCTCGGACAATAACATCCAGGTCTGCGTGCCGACGCTTCCCAGCCAGATGTTCCACATGATCCGGCGCCAGATGCTTCGACCTTATCGAAAGCCGCTGGTAGTGTTCACGCCGAAAAGCCTGCTGCGCCATCGCGAGTCGGTTTCCAGCCTCGACGATCTGGCCTCGGGCGGCTTTCAGCTGGTCATCGACGACCCGCAGAAGCCCGGCCCGGAAAAGGTCAAGCGCGTGGTGTTCTGCGCCGGCAAGGTCTTTTTCGACCTTTCCAAGAAGCGCGACGACGAAGACGATACCTTCGACAACATCGCAGTGGTGCGTGTCGAGCAGCTCTATCCGTTCCCCCGTGAGGAACTGACGGAAATCATCGAGCGCTATTCGAACGCCGAAGAAATCGTCTGGTGCCAGGAAGAGCCGATGAACCAGGGCGCATGGTTCCAGATCCGCCACCATCTGCAGGCGTGCATCGGCGACAAGCAGGTGCTGCGCTACGCCGGTCGCCGGCCCTCGGCATCTCCAGCGGTTGGTTACTATCAGGTTCACATCGAACAGCAGAAACGCCTGGTCGAACAGGCGCTTGGCATTCGAGACATCGATTCCGATCAATAACGCGAGTATTTCCAAGGATTTTTCATGAGCACTGAAGTCAAAGTCCCTACCCTGCCCGAATCGGTTTCCGACGCGACCGTCGCAAAATGGCACAAGAAAGCCGGCGACAGCGTCAAGCGTGACGAAAACCTGGTTGACCTGGAAACCGACAAGGTCGTTCTCGAGGTTCCGGCCCCGGCCGACGGGGTGCTCGAGTCCATCGAAGCCGAGGAAGGCGAAACCGTGAATGCCGACGACGTTCTGGGCAAGCTCGCAGAGGGCGAGTCCGGCGGCGATTCGGATTCCGAGGACAAGAAGAAGAAAAAAGAAGACAAAGAAAAGAAGGGCGATAAAGACGAAGAAGACGAGGGCGGGGAGGAAGAGAAGGAAGAGAAGGAAGAGAAGGAAGAGAAGGAAGAGAAGGAGGGGGAGAAGAAGGAGAAGGAAGACGACGAGGACGACAAGAAGAAGGAGAAAGAATCCTCGGAGAGCGAAGAGAAAAAGGAATCCGGCGACGGGAAGACCTCGCACGAAGCGCCCGAAGGCGCAGACAAGCTTGCACCGGCAGTACGCAAGCTTGTGACCGAACACGGCATCGATCCGAGTGAAATCGACGGCACCGGCCGCGACGGCCGGATCACCAAGGCCGACGTACTCCGCCATATCGGCGCCAGCGGGGAAACCGGCGGTGCCCGACCCGAGGAGCGGGTCAAGATGTCGCGTCTGCGCCAGCGCGTTTCAGAACGCATGAAGGAAGCGCAGAACACTGCCGCCATCCTGACATCGTTCAACGAAGTAGACCTGCACGAGGTCGTGCAGATCCGCAACCGCTACAAGGACGCTTTCCAGAAGCGTCACGGCAGCAAGCTGGGCTTCATGTCGTTCTTCGTCAAGGCCTGCTGCGAGGCGCTGGACAAGCATCCGGTAGTCAATGCCTCGGTCGACGGTGACGAGATCGTCTACCACGGCTACCAGGACATCGGCATTGCGGTCTCCACCGATCGCGGCCTGATGGTGCCGGTGTTACGCAACGCCGGCCACATGGGCCTGGCTCAGATCGAGGCGCAGATTGCCGAGTATGCGGAAAAGGCGCGGGCCGGCAAGATTCAACTCGAAGACCTGCAGGGCGGCACATTCTCGATCACCAACGGCGGTGTGTTCGGCTCGCTGCTCTCCACACCGCTGCTCAACCCGCCGCAAAGCGCCATTCTGGGCATGCACACGATCAAGGAACGTCCCGTGGCGATCGACGGCGAAATCGTGGTCAGGCCGATGATGTACATCGCGCTGTCCTACGATCACCGCATCATCGACGGAAAGGACGCGGTTCAATTCCTGGTCGCCGTCAAGGAAGCGCTGGAAGATCCGGCGAGGATGCTTTTAGGCCTCTGAGCGGACAAAGCCGCTCAGAGGCCGGTTTTAGGTTTTAGGGTTTACGGTTTAGGGTTTAGATTTAGGTTTTGAAGTAACGCTTAACACTTAAAACCTAACACTTAAAACCTTCAACCGAACCTTCAACTGAATCCCCGGAACCGGCATTCTTGAAGCTACAAGGCCGACGACCCCAATTTTCAAAATCGGTAACGAATCATGTCAGACAACGAATTCGACGTAATCTTCATCGGTGGCGGTCCGGGCGGCTACGCCGGTGCCATCCGCGCGGCCCAGCTCGGCTTGAAGACGATGCTGATCGACGACCGCAAGGGCGAGGACGGCAAACCGGCGCCGGGCGGCACCTGCCTGAATGTAGGCTGCATTCCTTCGAAGGCGCTGCTGGATTCGTCCAAGCACTTTCACCATATCCAGCACGACTACACGGCCCACGGCATCAACACCGAGGGCGTGTCCATCGACATCGACAAGATGCTCGAGCGCAAACGCAAGGTCGTCAAACAACTCACCGGCGGACTGGTCCAGCTGTTCAAGGCCAACAAGATCGAGTTCGTCAACGGCCGAGGTAAGTTGTTTTCCGAACGCCAGGTGGAAGTCAGTCCAAACGACGGCGACAAGTACACCGCCACGGCGAAGGACGTTGTGCTCGCGGCCGGCTCTGTGCCGTTTTCGATCCCCAACGTCGAGGTCGACAACGAATACATTCTCGACAACGTCGGGGCGCTGGAAATTTCGGAAGTGCCGGAACGCTTCGGCGTCATCGGCGCCGGCGTCATCGGTCTGGAAATGGGTAGTGTCTGGAGCCGGCTCGGGGCGGAAGCAGTTCTTTTCGAAGCGCTTGACGATTTCCTGCCGGCCATAGACCGTGATATGGCCAAGGTCGCACAGCGTGAATTCAAGAAGCAAAAGCTCGATATTCGCATGGGTTGCAAGGTCAGCGGCGCCGAAGTGTCAGACGGCAAAGTCAAGCTCAGCTACAGCGACGGCAAGGAAGACCACGAAGAAGTGTTCGATCGCCTGCTGGTGGCGGTGGGCCGCAAGGCGGCGACCGACAACCTGGTGGCCGACGACAGCGGCGTGGAGCTGACCGAACGAGGAAAGATCAAGGTCGACGGACACTGCCGCACCAGTGCGGACAAAATCTGGGCCATCGGCGACCTGGTGCGCGGCCCGATGCTGGCGCACAAGGCTTCCGAGGAAGGCATTGCCGTGGCCGAATCGATCGCCGGCCAGGCCGGCCACATCAACCTCGAGACGGTGCCGTGGGTGATCTATACCGACCCGGAAATCGCTTGGGTGGGCAAGACCGAAGCCCAGCTCGAGGAAGAAGGCATCGAATACCGCACCGGCGCATTCCCGTTCGCCGCCACCGGCCGCGGGCTCGCCATGGGCAACGCCACCGGGCAGGTCAAGATCCTTGCCGACGCCGAAACCGACGAACTGCTGGGCTGCCAGATCGTGGGCTCCTACGCCTCGGAATTCATCGGCGAAGTCGTGGTAGCCATGGAGTTCAACGGCTCTGCCGAAGATCTGGCGCGCATCGTCCACGCCCACCCGACGCTGTCGGAAGCCGTGCACGAAGCCGCGCTGGCCGTCGACAAGCGGGCAATCCACAAGGCGAACTAGGCCGCGCCGCCGGGGCGGCCGGTTTCCGGTTTCCGGGTTCGGGTTTCCGGAAACCCGAGGGTCGGAGGTCGGAGACGAACCCTTCGCCGGCGAGGCCGGCTCCCACACCCGTAGCCGCTGCTGCTACGGCCCTGGCGCCGAAGCTCGCTACGGGTGTGGGCGCTTGCCTGCAAGCGAAGATTTTCCGGAAACCCGAACCCGGAACCCGGAACCCGGAAACCGTTATCCTTTTCGAATCCCCAATCGAAGGCCGCCGCCATGTCCGCCAACGTTCCCGATACGTTCAAAGCCCTCCGCATCTTCGACGATGAAAACGGCTACCGGGCCGAGATCGTCGAGCAGACAATCGAGGACCAGTCCGAAGGCGACGTCGTCATCCGGGTGGCGTGGTCGGGCATCAACTACAAGGATGCGCTGGCGGGCACCGGCAAGGGAAAGATTCTTCGCGAATTTCCGCTCAACGGCGGCATCGACGCTGCCGGTACCGTGGTCCAGTCTGAAAACAGCGATTTCAACGAGGGCGACGATGTCCTGATTACCGGCTGCGGACTCTCGGAGACTCGCGACGGCGGCTACAGCGAGTACCTGCGGGTGCCGTCGAGGTGGCTGGTACCGCTTCCGAAAGGCCTGTCGCTTCGCGAAGCCATGTTGCTCGGCACCGCCGGTTTCACCGCGGCGCTCAGCCTTTGGCGCATGGAAGCCAACGGGCAGACGCCGGACATGGGACCGATCGTGGTCACCGGCGCATCGGGTGGCGTCGGCTCGATTGCAATCGACATCCTCACGCGGGCTGGCTACGAGGCGCACGCGATCTCGGGCAAGGTCGATCAATTCGAGTGGCTGAGATCGCTGGGCGCGAAACAGTGCGTCAGCCGCAACGAACTTTACTGGAGCGAGAAGCCCCTGGATTCGACGCATTGGGCCGGGGCCATCGACAATGTGGGCGGCGACATGCTGTCCGGACTGACCCGGGTCATCAAACCCTGGGGATCGATCGCTTCCTGCGGAATGGCCGGCGGCATCGGCGTCAAGACCACGGTGATGCCGTTCATCATCCGCGGCATCGGCTTGCTGGGCATTAACTCCGCAGGCTGCCCTTACGCCATTCGCCGGGAACTCTGGGCGCGCCTGGCCGACGCCTGGAAACCGGCGCACCTGGACCGGATCGAGAATACGGAAGCGCCTCTGGACGGCCTTCTAGCGCACTTTGAAAACGCCCTCGAAGGCGGCTCGCTCGGGCGGGTCGTAGTCCGTGTCGGCCCCTGATGGCGCTGCTCGAGGGCGAGCTGGCCAGCTTTCGATTCAAGCGATTTTTGTAGTATAGTCTTCCGGCAAACAGACCAATCAGAAAAGGGAGTACCCATGGCCAAAGTGCTGATCGTCGACGATTCTGAAACGCACCTGTATTCACTTTCCAAGATCGTCAAGGGCGAAGGTCACGAGGCAATCACGGCCAGCGGGGGCGAAGAAGGGGTGCAGGCTGCCATCGATCATCTTCCCGACCTGATCCTGATGGATGTTGTAATGCCGGATCTCAACGGATTTCAAGCCACGCGCAAGATTTCCAAGAATCCTGCGACGGCGAACATTCCGGTGATCTTCGTCACGACGAAAAATCAGGAAACCGACCGTATCTGGGGCATGCGCCAGGGAGCGAGCGCCTACCTGACCAAGCCGATCGACAAGAAGACACTTGTCGGCGCGATCAACGACACGCTCGGGGGCTGATTGATGACGATTTCAAAGGGAGACCGTGTCCCGCACGCCCAGTTGACGCTGATGACGGAACAAGGTCCCAGCCCGGTTGACGCAGCCGAACTCATGGCCCAGGGCACCACCGTGCTATTCGCCGTTCCGGGTGCATTCACCCCAACCTGCTCGGCCCAGCACCTGCCGGGCTTCGTCGAGCACGCAGGCGAAATTACCGAGAAGGGCGTCGACCGGATAATCTGCATGGCAGTCAACGACGTCTTCGTCATGGACGCCTGGGGCAAAAGCGCCGGCGCCGGCGGCAAAATCATCATGGCGGCCGACGGCAATGCGGACTTCACGCAGGCTCTCGGACTCGGGATGGACGGGCGCGCCTTCGGCATGGGCCAGCGCGCGCAGCGTTTCGCGATGATCGTGCGCGACGGTGAAGTTGTTGACGTTCTGGTCGAGGCTCCCGGCGAATTCCAGGTCTCCAGCGCTGAACACTTGCTTTCGACGCTTCCCCAATCCTGATCCGAGACATCGGCGACCCGGCGCTGCCACGTACAAGGTCACTGCGGTTGTTGCTGGACCGGATACGTGATCGGATTGACGCCCCGGGGTTCGATAATCCCCAGCTTGAAGCCGGCAAACAACAACAGCACCAGCAGTAGCGACAAGCCAACCCGCCAGCTCAGACGCCGAACTGTACGGTCGCCTTCACCTTTGTCGTGAATCAGAAAATAGAAGCTTGAACCCAGGCTGTAAAGTATCGCCAGCACAAAAGCAATGATGACCAATTTAGTGAGCACGGCAGTAGAGTTGTCTAGATGAGCTCTTATCCTAACGGATCGTCGTCAACACGGCTTGCTGAAGGCTGGCGCGTTGCGCGGACACGTCACACTCGGGAGCTGGAAAATCTTGATCGAATCCTTGAGCATACGCAACGTCATTCCACATCTGGCCGCTTTTCTCGTCATCGCCGGTTGTGCCTGGCTGGCGCAGTGGCAGGTGGATCGCGCCGAGGACAAACGCGAGATCATCGAGCGATGGAACGACCGCACGCCCGTGCGGCTCGAAACGCTCGAAGCGCCCTACTCGCTTCCGCAGCCGGTCACCGGGGTTGGAATCTGGGATTCGAGCCGCCAGATACTGATCGATAACCGGGTTCGAAATCAGCGCACCGGTGTTAATGTCCTTACGCCGCTTCGAACATCCGACGATAGGCTTTTTCTGGTCAATCGCGGCTGGTCGGCGTGGCCGACACGCACCACGCAACTGCCGGACCCCGGCCTGGGCGAGGCTCTGCATGAAAATCGACAAGTCGATGTTCACGAGATTGAAGTGCAGGGCGTTCTGAATTCGCCCCCCGGTACCGGCATTCGTCTGGGCGACGCCGCACTTCAGAGCAACGAAGACTGGCCGGTGCTGGTGACCTATTTTGATCATGGCGTGCTCTCGGAACTGTTCGGCGACGAACTGCAGCCGGCCGTCATCCAGCTCGACCCGGAGGACCCTGCGCACCTCACAGGAGACCCGTGGAAAATCGTCACTTTCGGCCCGGACAGGCACATCGGTTACGCAATGACATGGTCATCCATTGCTTTTGTCGTGGCCGCAATCTGGCTGGTGCTGACGATCCGTCAGGCTCGCAGGCGACGTCACTGACCGAAAGCCGGGCGGTCGGTTGAATCAAAGCCGGTCATGACCGAATCCGGCTGTAACCAAAGCGGAAGCAATCAATCATGAAAAGCAAGATGACGCTGATCGCGCTGTTTGCGCTGTTTTTCACGCCAATGCTGGTCGCGGTGTTGCTGCACTCCGACTGGGTCGACTGGCGCGCAGCGCCGGAAAAGGCGCACGGTGAACTCGTATCGCCGGTCGTGCCGCTGGGGGAGTTTCACCTGCAGGATGCCGCCGGAAACGCAAGAGGGCTGGATGATTTCCTCGGGCTCTGGCAACTGGCCTACATCGCACCCGATGAGTGTCTCGCAGACTGCCTCGAAACCGCCGGGCTGATGCACAACATCCGCCTGGCCCAGGACCGCCGCGTTTCACAAGTGGGGCTGGTCCTGCTCAGCGCGGCAGTACTGGATGATGCGACGCGCGAACGTATTGCCGCGCTTGACCCGTCGTGGCTGGTATTCGACGGTAAAGCCGCCGGCGAACTGATCGAGCGGATGCCGGACCCGGCACCGGGGGCTTTATACATCGTTGATCCCGAAGCAAATATAATAGAGCGCTTCGCTTCCGGCGCCGACCTTAACGGCGTGCGCAAGGACCTCGACCGACTTCTGACCTGGACATTACGCGAACCACAGTGAATAACTCCAAGATTTTTCAACGTCTTGCATGGGCGGCCACGGGCCTGACGCTGGTCGTCATCGTCGCAGGCGCGTGGGTTCGCCTGACCGACGCAGGGTTGGGCTGCCCGGATTGGCCCGGTTGCTACGGCATGGTGACCTGGCCCAGCTCGACCGAACACGTTGACCGCGCCAACGCCGAGTGGGGCCACGTACGCATGGTCGAATCTGGAAAAGCCTTCCGCGAAATGTTCCACCGTTACCTTGCCGGATTTCTCGGTCTGGTGATTCTGGCGCTGGCATTCCTGGCCTGGAAAAACCGTTCGCGACCGGGTCAGCCCGTCGTCCTGCCGATGATAATCCTCGGGCTGGTGATATTCCAGGCGGCACTGGGCATGTGGACCGTCACGCTACTGCTCAAGCCCGCCATTGTCACCGCCCACCTGCTCGGCGGCATGGCTACCTTCGGGCTGTTGCTCTGGCTGGCACTTTCCAGTAGTCCGCGAGCGCACTCGCCCACCTTGCCCGCTCGCGCTCAGCACACCGCGGTCATCATCGCGCTGGCGGTGGTCTGCGTTCAAATTGCGCTCGGCGGCTGGGTCAGCACCAATTACGCCGCGCTGGCTTGCACCAGCTTTCCAACCTGCCACGGCGAATGGTGGCCCAGCATGAACTTTGCCGAAGGGTTCCGCATCTGGCGCGGCATTGGTGTTGACTACGAGGGCGGCGTGCTCGACGAACCGGCACGCGTCGCGATCCAGATGGCTCATCGTATCTGGGCAGTCGTGGTGGTCGCGATCATGGCGTGGCTGCTGGTGCGTCTGTGGCGTGCCGAAGACCTGCGCAAGCTCGCCGTAGTCGCAGGCATCGTTTTGCTGGCGCAGATTTCGATTGGAATCTACAACGTCGTCGGCGGGTTGCCGCTGGCCAACGCGGTCGCCCACAACGGTATGGCGGCCGTCCTGCTGGGCGTGCTTCTGCTGATGCTTGACAAGTCCCGGCTGCGTCACAGGGAATGACGCAGACGCCGCTTCAGCAACGCGCCAATGCGTTCCTCGCCCTGTGCAAGCCACGCGTAGTCGCGCTGATTGTCTTCACTGCGATGGTGGGCATGGCACTGTCCACGCCGGGTCTGCTGCCAATGTGGCCGTTCTTATGGGGCAGCATCGGCATCGGGATGGCCGCAGCCAGTGCGGCGGCGCTCAACCATGTGATCGACCGCCGGGTCGATGCCCGCATGACGCGCACCCGACATCGGCCGCTGCCCACCGGCGTATTGAACGAGCGCCAGGCTATTGTTTTTGCGCTGATAATGGCGCTGGTCTCGATGCTGATCCTGACGCTGCTGGTCAATCCCCTGACCGCCGTCCTGACCTTTTTCAGCCTGATCGGCTACGCCGTGGTCTACACGGTCTGGCTCAAGCGTGCGACCTCTCAGAATATCGTGATCGGCGGTGCCGCCGGCGCAGCGCCACCGGTGTTGGGCTGGGCTGCCATCACCGGCGAAGTGCATGCCTATGCGCTGATCCTGTTTCTGATCATCTTCGCCTGGACGCCGCCGCATTTCTGGGCGCTTGCAATATACAGGCGCGAGGAATACGCGGGGGTGGGGTTGCCTATGCTGCCGGTCACCCACGGCGTCACATTCACGCGCTGGCAAATCCTTTTCTATACCATCGTACTCATTCTGGTCACGCTGCTCCCGTACCTGACCGGTATGAGCGGAATGATCTATCTGGCCGGCTCGTGCGTGCTGAACGCAGGGTTTCTCGGCTACGCCATTGCCCTGCTGAACAACCGCAATGAACGTCTGGCGATGGACATGTTCAATTACTCGGTTCTCTACCTGATGGCGCTGTTCGCGATCCTGCTGGTAGACCACTATCTGAAAATCTAGAAACAATCCAGGAACCATTCATGACAGCCAACGAATCGAATCGCCCGCTGCGCGCGCTCGAAGACCGGGCGGAATTCATCGGCCGCCACATCGGGCCACGCGACGAAGAGATCCAGCAGATGCTCGGGCATCTCGAGCTGGACTCGCTCGACGCGCTGATCTCGGAATCAACACCGCCGAGCATCCGGTCCGAGCGGCCGCTCGATCTGGCGGCCGCACGCAATGAAGCCCAGGTTCTCCAGCGTCTGCGCGATATGGCCGACGCCAATACCCTGAACCACAGCCTGATCGGTCTCGGCTATCACCCGACGCTGGTACCCCCGGTTATCCTGCGCAACGTGCTGGAGAACCCTGGCTGGTATACCGCCTATACGCCGTACCAGGCCGAAATCGCGCAAGGCCGTCTCGAGGGCCTGCTGAACTTCCAGCAAATGATCATGGATTTCACCGGCATGGAACTGGCCAACGCATCGTTGCTGGATGAAGCCACGGCGGCGGCTGAGGCCATGGCCATGATCCGCAGGATCGCGCGCAAGAACAAGTCGAACCGGTTCCTGGTCGACGCCGACTGTCTACCGCAGACAATAGATGTGGTTGCCAACCGAGCGCGCCACCTGGGCATAGAAGTCGAAGTGGTCGACGATCTCGAGCAGGCCGCGGCCGATGGAGACTACTTTGGGCTGCTGGCCCAGTATCCCGGTGCCAGCGGCCAGATCCGCGATCTGCAGCCGCTGGCCGATCGCGCCCACGACCACGACGCCATGCTGGCAGTGGCCTGCGATCTGCTCGGACTGGCGCTGCTAAAGCCGCCCGGAGAAATGGGCGCCGACGTCGTTGTCGGTTCGGCACAGCGCTTCGGCGTACCGATGGGCTACGGCGGTCCGCATGCGGCCTTTCTCGCCACCCATGAAGCTCACCGACGCAGCGTGCCCGGGCGCATCATCGGCGTTTCCCGGGACCGCCACGGCAATCCAGCGCTGCGCATGGCGTTGCAGACGCGCGAACAGCACATCCGGCGCGAAAAGGCCATGAGCAATATCTGCACCTCGCAGGCCCTGCTTGCGGTAATGGCCAGCTTCTACGCGGTCTGGCACGGTGCCGAAGGCATTCGCACCATTGCCAAGCGCGTCCACCGCCTGACGCGAGCGGCGGCAAGCGCCCTCGAGAATGCCGGCATGAATCCGGTACATCCGCAGTTCTTCGACACGCTGCTTATCGAGGTCGACGAAAATCGCAAGAAGCAGATACTTGCCGAGACCCAGCGCGCCGGCTTCAACCTGCGGGCAGACCTCGAGGGCCGGCTTGGCATCAGCTTCAACGAGGTCACCACCGTCAACCAGGCCGGCGAACTGATCGCCCTGCTGACCGGCCGGGAATGCGATCTGCGCGACGTCGACGCCGAGCTTGGCGAAATTGATCCGAGCATACCGTCGAATCTCCAGCGCACCAGCGAGTACCTCACCCATGAAGTGTTTTCGCGCTACCACTCCGAAACCGAGATGTTGCGCTACATCAAGCGCCTGGAAAATCGCGACCTGAGCCTGGCTCACGCGATGATTCCTTTGGGCTCGTGCACCATGAAGCTCAACGCCACGGCCGAAATGATGCCGGTAACCTGGCCCGAATTCTCCGACCTTCATCCACTGTGCCCGCACGACCAGGCCCGCGGCTATCACGAGCTGATCGACGATCTGGACAGGATGCTGCGCGAGATCACCGGTTTCGACGCCATCTCGCTGCAACCCAATGCAGGATCCCAGGGCGAGTACGCCGGGTTGCTGACCATCCGGCACTGGCAGGACGCGCGCGGCGAGGGCCACCGCAAGGTCTGCCTGATCCCGTCCTCGGCGCACGGCACCAACCCGGCCAGCGCCCAGATGGTGGGTTATCGCATCGTGGTCGTGGGCTGTGACAGCAAGGGCAACATCGACCGCACCGATCTGTCGTCCAAGATCGAAAAGCACCGCGACGAACTGGCGGCATTGATGATCACCTATCCCTCCACCCATGGCGTTTTCGAGCAGGACGTCGTCGAGATCTGCAATGAGATTCGTGACGCCGGCGGCCAGGTATATCTCGACGGCGCCAACATGAACGCGCTGGTCGGCGTCTCGCGGATTGCCGACTATGCCGACGTTTGCCACCTCAACCTGCACAAGACCTTCTGCATTCCGCACGGCGGCGGCGGCCCGGGCGTCGGACCCATCGGCGTTCGCGAGCACCTGGCACCGCACCTGCCGGGCCACGTCAGCGGCATTCTGGGCGCAGGCCACGGTACAAACCCGGCCGTGTCGGCGGCGCCGTGGGGCTCGGCCGCGATCCTGCCGATATCGTGGGCGTATATCGCGCTGATGGGTCGGGACGGGCTGCGCAAGGCCACGGATGTCGCGATCCTCAACGCCAACTATGTCGCCAAAGGTCTCGAAGGACACTACGACATCCTCTATACCGGCAGAAACGGCCGCATCGCGCACGAATGCATCGTCGACCTGCGCCCGTTCAAGGATTCGGCCGGCATCAGCGAGGAGGACGTAGCCAAGCGCCTGATCGACTTCGGCTTCCACGCGCCCACCATGTCGTGGCCGGTACCCGGGACGCTGATGATCGAGCCGACCGAAAGCGAATCCAAACAAGAACTGGACCGGTTCATCGAGGCCATGGTCGAAATCCGGCGCGAGATCGACAAGGTCGCCGCCGGCGAGTTCGACGCCGAGGACAATCCCATCAAGATGGCGCCCCACACCATCGCCGAACTGTCCGACGACGAGTGGAATCATCCTTACTCCCGCCGGCAGGCCGGCTGGCCGGTGGCGTCGTTGAAGCTGGGCAAGTTCTTCGCATCATGCGCACGCGTCGACAACGTCTATGGCGACCGCAACCTGGTCTGCTCCTGCCCGCCGCTGTCGGATTACGCCTAGGAATCTCTGAAGCGAAATGAAAACGGCCCGGGCAGAGATACCCGGGCCATTGTCTTCATGCGAAATGAAGCGGCCCACGGGGTCGCTTCAGTGGATTTCAGTCGTCTTCAGGCGTATAACCCATCGAAGACTGGAGCACGAGTGTCTCTCTCCAGTAGCCTTTGTCATCCGCCAGCGAATCACCCCAGTCTTCCCAGATCTGTTCGGCTCGCTCCTCACCCACCGCTTCGCGCAGCACGCCGGTAACGCCGAGACGATCCTCGTCCAGCGCGGCAAAATTCTCGAAGTGCGTCACCGCGAAATAGTCGGCGTCCCAGTATCCGCTGGTCATGACGTTGAACCAGTCAGCCTGGTGCTCGTACTCGGCGGCTTTCATGTAGCCCGTGATTTCGCCGACCAGCGCGCGGAAATCATCGCCTTCGTCGACCCGGAAGTTGTGAAGCTGGACGACCGTATACTCTTCGGCATCGCCGCTCCACGCCGGCAACTTTTCGGCGTAGGACGTTTCCCATGAGGCCATGTGGTCGAATACGCCTGCGCGGATCTCGTTGTTGCCCCAGCACCCGTCGCTGACCTCGTCTTCTTCGTCGAAATCGGCCCACGCGCCGAACCGGCTGACGATATGGAATCCTGTTCTATCGCCGTCGAACGATCGCCAGACGCTGTAACCGTCCTCGGCACCGTTTTCCTCCAGACAATTGGAGTAGGCTTCCATGCCCGCCCGGAACTCGGGGATGTGTCCAACTTTGGCGTGCACGTGATGAATGACGAGGTGGTAGGCGTCATCGTCTTCGTGGTTGTCCGCCACGGCGCCGGCCGAGGCGATCAACAGCGCCGCGGCACCGCTTTTCAGAACATTTGCGTTGAAGTTCATTCGAGTTTCTCCCTGAATCGTTTAGGCATCAGTGCCTGGAACCCGCGGCCAGGAAAGCAGCCGGGATTGATCAGGGTACGGCAGAGATGCTCAAAACGCAATCTTTTACGTGATGTCAATCACATTTCATCGCTCATCCGGCCACGCAATGTGCGTTGCCGACGAGGGATCGTCGTGTCGGCGGCAAAAAAAGGCGCAGAGCGAAACTTCCCAGGCAAAAAAAACGGCCCGGAAATACGGGCCGTTTTCGTTTCGCAGTTCAATCACTGCTCGCGGAGCTTGAAATTACGACCGACCCGCCTTGACGGCGGGCCGGCCGCTCGCTGCCCTGCGATTTCAGTCGTCGTTGGAGTGACTCAACTCCGTGTCGCGACGAAGCAGCACGGTGAAGTATTCCCAGTCGTCTTTCAGCGCATCACCGAACTGGGCCCACAATTCGTCGGCACGCTCTTCGCCAGCGTGCTCGCTCACAACCTTGTAGGCGCCGGCGCGGTCTTCATCCATGGCAGCGAAGTCGTCGTAGTGCGTAACCACGAAATAATCCGGCTCGTTGCTGCTGTTTCCGATCATGTCGTACCAGGAGCCCATGTGCTCGTACTCGGCTTCCTTCATGATCGAAGTTATCGCGCCGGCGGCCTCACGGAACGCGGAGCCGTCCTCGACCCGCCACTGGTGCAGCCGAACCACCGAATAGTCTTCGGCATCGCCGCTCCAGTCCGGCATCGGACGGGCGAAGCTGATCGAAATCGAGTCTACGTGCGGCATGATGTTGTCCATATGCTCGGGCCAGCAAGTCTCGCCGGCCTCGTCCGGAGAATCCATCTCGGCCCAGTTGGCCATCGTCGAAACGAACCAGTAAGTGGTGCCGTCACCCCCCACGTTGCGCCAGGCACTCCAATCTGCTTCGTCATCGTTCTCGATGAGGCACGCGTGATACGGTTTCAGGGCCTCGCGAAACTGTGAGACGTGGCCGAGCTTGATACCGGCTTCGGTCATTTGCAGGATGTGGCCGTCGTCTTCGTTCTGGGCAATGGCGCTGATGCTGGAGACCAGCAGGGCCGAAGCGCCAAGCGCCAGGATTGTTTTGGTGATTTTCACTGATTGACTCCCTGTCAAAGTTGATGAGAAATATTTTGAGTTTCCTGCCGCCCGGTGTGATATATATCACAATTATTCGCAGGTATCAAACAGGGAGTCGAAACATACCCGGTTTATCGGCGGTCAGGCCTCAGGAGGTTCGGGCAATTCGGCGGGTCCGACACGCATCGCGTGCAGACGCCGGTCGTCGGCGGCGGTCACCTCGAAGCGCCAGCCGCCGAGTTCGACGACCTCGTCCACTTCCGGCACGTAGCCGAATTCGGATACGACCAGGCCCCCGATGGTGTCGAATTCCTCGTCGCTGAACTCCGAGCCGAACGATTCGTTGAAGTCGTCGATGGTGGTCAGGGCCTGGACCAGGTAGAGCCCTTCGTCCAGCGCCTGGATATCTTCGACCGTCTCTGCGTCGTGCTCGTCGTCGATGTCGCCGACAATTTCCTCCAGCACGTCCTCGATCGTGATCAGGCCGGCGACACCGCCGTACTCGTCCACGACGATTGCCATGTGATTCTTGTTGACGCGGAATTCGTTGAGCAGCACGTTCAGCCGCTTGGATTCGGGAATGATGACCGGCTCGCGGATCAGGTCGGCCAGCTTCAAGTCGGTGTTCTCGCGCACCACCAGCTGCAACAGGTCCTTGGCGAGCAAGATACCCTGAATTTCGTCCTTGTCCTCGCCCACGACCGGGAAGCGGGAGTGTCCCGATTCGATGATCATGGCCAGGATCTCGGTGAGCGTGTCACCCTTGTGGATCACTACCATCTGCGAACGCGGAATCATTGCATCGCGCACCTGGAGTTCGTCGACCTCCAGCGCACCTTCGATCATCTTCAGCGTCTCGGCCTCTATGAGACCGCGTTCGGAGGCTTCGCGCAACAAGTCCAGCAGATCGTCACGGCTCCGGGGGTCCGCCCCGAAAATGCGTCCAAGTCTTTCCAGCCAGGTCTTGCCGCCGGAGCCGATGGTACTGCCGTTCGTACTATTGGGAGGGTCGTCGTTCATCAATGTTAATGGTTGCGGAAAAAATCAGGCGCCGCTGTCTTCGCGGTAGGGATCGGGAATTTCGAGACCGGCCAGGAGTTCGCGCTCACGCTGCTCCATCAGCGTCGCCGATGGCTGTTCAATGTGGTCGAATCCTTGCAAGTGCAAGACCCCGTGCACGATCAGATGCGCCCAATGATGCGCTAGGGGCTTGCCCTGGGCCTGTGCTTCGCGCGCCACGACAGGCGCACAGAGCACAATGTCACCCATCAGCTCGGGGGCTTCTCCGGCCGGCACCCCGGGTGGAACGCTGCCCGGGAAGCTCAATACATTGGTCGCGTAGTCCTTGCCGCGCCACTGCAGATTCATCGCCCTGCCCTCGGCCTCGTCGACGATGCGGATGCAGACTTCCGAGCGCGCCGGGTCGTCCATGGCGGCTTCGGCGAAGCGCGAAAGGGTCTGATCGTCGGGAATACCGTCCAGCTCGAGCTGGCGCTGGATTTCAACCCGCATTATTCACCACCCGTTCGTCGCGAGGTGCTGACAGGTCGCGGAGCTGGGGCGTTTTGCGACCAAGCGGACCGGAGGCGTACTCGCCTGTACGTTGAGGATGCGCGACCGAGTAAAACGCCCCAGATGCGGGGCCTGAAAGCGCCGCAGTAGAGCGGGTGGTGAATAATGCGGGTCTAACGGGCATGATGATCCGGGGATTCGTTTTCGGAAGCCCGATCATACGCCTCGACGATGCGCCGAACAATCGGATGGCGAACGACGTC
>Ga0209936_1000521_pt1 | contig 23326 bp, 21 predicted proteins | sample SalPonR1_A_D1_MG_FD_185694 | JGI IMG/M metagenome (GOLD analysis project Ga0209936, IMG submission 185694) | Salt pond soil microbial communities from South San Francisco under conditions of wetland restoration - Salt Pond MetaG R1_A_D1_MG... ... | reverse complement strand
ACCGCGAACCTGGCGTTCCTCGCGCCGGTCGCGCTGCAGCTGCTGCACCTCGCCGTCGCGGTGCTGGCGTTCGGCCTGCTGGCCGCGCTGTCCGTCGCCCTTCTCGGAGCCGAGGCGCCCGCGCGCGGCCGCGTCGTCACCGCCGACGGCGCGCCGGGAACCGACCCCGCACCCGATCCGGCGTCCGAAGGAACCGGCCGCACCGCCATGGAGAACGCTTGATGCCCTCGTCCACGACCCCTGCACGCGCCACCTGGCGCGACTACGTCACCCTCACGAAGCCCAAGGTCATCAGCCTGCTGCTGCTCACGACCGTCGGCGCGATGTTCATCGCTGCGGGCGGCTGGCCCGGGCTGGTCCCGCTGATCGGTCTGCTGGCGGGCGGCTACATGTCCGCCGGCGCGGCGGGCGTGTTCAACATGATCTACGACCGCGACATCGATCAGCGCATGAAGCGCACCGCGAAACGGCCGACGGTGACGCAGGTCGTGCCCACGCCTCAGGCGCTGCTCTTCGGAATCACGCTCACGATCCTGTCGTTCGCGTCGATCTGGGCGGCCTCGAACCTGCTGGCGGCGCTTCTGTCGTGGGCGGGGATCGCGTTCTACGTGATCATCTACACCATGTGGCTCAAGCGCAGCACCTGGCAGAACATCGTCATCGGGGGCGCTGCGGGCGCGATCCCGCCGCTGGTCGGCTGGGCGGCGGTGACGAACGAGCTGAGCTTGCTGGCGTGGCTGCTCTTCACGATCGTGTTCCTCTGGACGCCCGTCCACTTCTGGGCGTTGGCGCTGATGATCAAGGACGACTACGCCGCCGTGGGCGTGCCCATGGCCCCCTCGGTCATCGGCGAGCGGGCCACCGTGCTGCAGATCGTGATGTACACCGTCCTGACGATCGTGCTGACGGTGATTCCGTTCGTGCTGCACGAGTTCTCGGTGGTGTACTTCGTGGCCGCGGCGGCGCTGAACCTGGTGCTCGCGGCGCGGGTGGCGGCGCTCTGGAACCAGGTGCGGTCCGGCGTCGCGATCGACAAGGCGCGCGCGCTGCCGCTGTACAAGTACTCGATGCTCTACCTGGCGCTGCTCTTCCTGACGATGGCGCTGGACCGGGCGTTCTTCGTCTGAGCCGCCCCGCGGCCGGACCTCGCCCATGATCGGGGATCTCCGGTGAGTCGCTGGCTCCGCCCCGGGCTCCTACCCTGGCACCTGCTCGTCGCCGGGGTGGCCGCGACGTTCGTCGTGCTGGGGGTGTGGCAGCTGGAGCGGCACCAGAGCCTTCAGGCCCGCAACGAGCTCCTGGCGCAGCGGCTGGCGTCCCAGCCGATCACCCTCGCCGAGGCGCTCCGCACCCTGGATCCCGACGCGCCGCCCGGGGCCCAGAACGACGCCCGGTTCCGACCGGTCGTGGCCGTGGGCAGGTTCCTGCCGGAGCACGAGGTGCTCCTACGCGGCCGAAGCCTGGACGACCAGCCCGGCTTCCACGTGCTCACGCCGCTGCAACGCATGGGCGCGGACGGCGAGCTCGTGGGCCGGCCGGCCGTGCTGGTGGACCGCGGCTGGATTCCGTACCGGGTCGAGGACCCGTCGCTACCGTCGTGGGCGCCGCCGGCCGGCGTCGTCCGGGTGGAGGGCCGGTTGATGCCGGAGGCCGACCCGCCTTCGGGACCGTTGGCGGCGCTGACGCCGCGCGATCCGCCCGAGGGGCGGCTGGCGCGGATCGCGCGTCCGGACGTGGACCGTCTTCAGCAGCAGATCCCGGTGCCGCTGGCACCGTACCTGATCGAGCTCGAGCGCCTCGGCGTCGTCACGGACGACGCGGCCGCCGACCCGGGCAGCGCCGAGCGACCGGGCGCGTCGTTGCCGGTCGCCGCGGAGCCTCCGCAGCCCGAGAGCGGCCCGCACCTGTCGTACGCGGCGCAATGGTTCTTCTTCGCGCTGGTCGCGGTGGTCGGCTACGTGGCGCTGCTCCGGGGGCGACGCGCGGACTGACCCCGGCCGAACGCGCTCAGCCCGCCTTGGCGGCGGCCTCCTCCAGCGTGCCCAGCAGCGACGTGAACGGGGTGACGAACTTCTCGACCCCTTCGTCCTCGAGCCGGGCGGTGACGGCGTCGATCTCGATCCCCAGCGCGTGCAGCTCCGCCATGCGCTCCTCGGCCTCCTGCACGCCGTCCTCGATCCGCTCGGCCGGCTCGCCCTGCTCGCGGTAGGCGTCCAGCGTGGCGGTGGGCATCGTGTTCACCGTGTCCGGCCCGATCAGCGGCTCGACGTACATCACCGGCGAGTAGTCGGGATTCTTCGTGCCCGTCGACGCCCACAGCAGCCTCTGCGGGCGGGCGCCGGCTTCCGCCAGGGCCCGCCAGCGGTCCCCGGCGACGACCGCCTGCCAGTCGCGGTAGGCCAGCTTGGCGTTGTCCACCGCGATGCGGCCCTTGAGGCGCGCGGCGCGCGGAGCCGCCTCGCCTCCCTGTGCCGCGACCTCGTCCAGAAGCGGATCCACGGCGACGTCGATCCTGCTCAGGAAGAAGCTGGCGACCGAGGCGACGTCCGGCGACTCGCCCGCCTCGACCCGCTCCTCCATCGCCTGCAGGTACGCCTCGAGCACTTCGGCGTAGCGGTCCAGCCCGAACAGCAGCGTGATGTTCACCGGCACGCCGTGCCGAAGCAGGTGACGCGCGGCCGGCACGCCGGCGCGGGTGCCGGGAACCTTGATGAACACGTTGGGGCGGTCGACGCGGCCGTGCAGGTGCTCGGCCTCGGCGATCGTGCGCTCGGTGTCGTGCGCCAGCCTCGGATCGACCTCGAGCGAGACCCAGCCGAACCGGCCCTCGCTGTCGTCCCACTGCGGGCGCATCACGTCGGCGGCGCGGCGGATGTCGTCCACGACCAGCGCCTCGTAGATCTGGAGAACCTCCAGCCCGCCCTTCGCGAGGTGGTCGATCTGCTCGCGGTAGTCGTCCGTCTGAGCGATCGACTTCTCGAAGATCGCAGGGTTGCTGGTCACGCCGCGAAGGCCGTCACGGTCGACGAACGTCTGGAGCGTGCCGTCCTCCAGCCAGGAGCGGCGAATCTCGTCGACGTACACGGACTGTCCGAAGTCGCGTAGGCGAGCGATGGGGTTCATGGGGTCCTCCTTCGAGGGGTTCGTTCCGGGGGCGTCGGCCACGGTCGTGCACCGACTCGTGGGCCCCGTGATACCACGCACCCCGTGGCCTCTCCGGTCGTCCTGGCGTCGCGCGTCAGGCGACGGCGCGCTCGGCCAGCGCGAACGTGATCGCCTCGCGCTCGGTCAGGTCCTCGCCGCGACGCTCGAGATCGCCGGCGCGGTGCGCCGGAACGGCCGCCCGGGCGGCGGCCAGCGCCTCGTCGTACACGTGCTGCTGGCGGGCGGTCAGCGGCACGCCGATCGCCCGGTTCAGGGCGCGGACCGCGCCGGCCAGGACCAGGGCGCGCTCGTGCGCGCCCCGCGCCACCGCCAGGTCCAGGAAGCAGCTGACGCTCTGCGCCGCCAGGCCGCGCGCGCCCAGGTCGCGCCGCACCCGCAGCGAGCGCCCGTACAGATCGTGCGCCTGGTCGTACGCGCCCGTCCACTGCGCCAGCACGCCCAGGTTCACGAACAGGTGCGCGGTCCCCTCCAGGTCGCCGAGCTCCTCGGACAGGGCGAGCGCCTCGCGATAGAGCGCTTCGGCGCCCTCCAGGTCGCCGGTGTCGAGATGCACGTTGCCGAGGTTCGTCAGCGACCGCGACACGCCCGGCCGGTTGTCGATCGAGCGCTGCAGCGCCAGGGCGTGCTCGAACTCGCCTCGGGCCGCCTCGAGATCGTCGCCGTACGCGAACGCGATCGCCTTGTTGTTGCGCACGTTCGCGATCTCCCAGACGTGGTCGATCCGCTCCGCGAGGGTCAGCGCCTCGTCGTAGTGGCCGTGCGCGGCCGTCAGGTCGCCCGCGTCGCGGAGGACGTTGCCGAGGTTGCCCAGCGTCCCCGCCAGCGCCGCGTCGCGTCCCAGCTCCCGGTACGTCGCGCACGCCCCGTCCAGCTTCGCGCGCGCCGTCTCCAGATCGCCGCGGCGCCACGCGACCGTCGCCTGGTCGCAGCGCGCCGCTGCCGCCAGTCCGGCGTCCCCGAGCGCCTGGGCGCCCGCCAGGGCGGCCTCGAAGGCGCGGTCGGCCGGCGCGTAGCGGCCCGCCTTCTCGAGCAGGAGCCCTTCGGCCAGCAGCGAGCGGATGCGCGTCGAGGTCGGATCCGTGGGTCCCGGAAGCGCCCTGAGGAGCTCGAAACGGTCCAGCGCCTCGCGCACGTGCCCGCTCCAGCGCCAGTACCGGCCCAGCGCCGCCGCGAGCGCGTGCGCGTCCTCGGTCTCGCCCAGCGCGATGGCGTGGTCCAGCGCGCGCAGCAGGTTCGCGTGCTCGCTGGCCAGGCCGGACAGCGCCGCCTGCTGGTCGGGTCCGTCCAGGCGGCGGTCGGCGTCGTCCGCGACCGCCAGGAAGTACGCGCGATGCCGAGCGGCCAGCTGGGACGCGTGCTGCGGCCGGTCCGCGAGCTTCTCCTCCGCGAAGCGCTGGACGACCGGATGCACGACGAAGCGCTTGGCCCCGTCCCGCTGCAGCAGCGAGCGGTTCACGAGCGTCAGCAGCGTGCCCAGCGGCACCTCGGCGACGGCCGCCGCCGTGTCGCGCGTGCAGCCGCCACGGAAGACCGCGAGCCGGCGCAGCGCTTCGCGCTCGGTTTCGGCCAGCAGGCTCCACGAGCTCTCGAACACCGCGCGGAGGCTGGCGTGCCTGGCGTCGAGCTCGGCGGGCCCGCCCCGGATCACGTCCAGGTCTCGGCGGACCTCGCGCAGCAGCTCGCTGGGCTCCAGCACGCGTAGCCAGCTGGCGGCCAGCTCGATCGCCAGCGGCATCCCGGCCACGATGCGCGTCAGGCGGACCAGCGCCGTGCGCTCGTCGCCTCGCGGATGGAAGTCGGGCCGCACCCGGTGCGCGGCGCGCAGCGCCAGGCCGAACGCGTCGTACGCCTCCGCGTCGTCCGCGTCGTCGCGCGGCGGAACCGACAGGCCGTCCAGCGCCACGACCGCCTCGCCGGGAACGTCGAGCGTGGCGCGCGAGGTCACCACCAGCTGCAGCTGCGGACAGCCGTCGAGCAGGCCGACGGCGAGGCCCGGGAGGTCGGGGAGATGCTCCGCGCCGTCCAATCCCAGCAGCAGGTCGCGCCCGGCCAGCGCCTGGATCAGGGCGGCGGGCTCGGGATCGATTCGCAGCCCCAGCGCGCCGGCGATCGCGTCGACGGTCGCCTCCTCGTCGGTCGCGGCGCCCAACGCGACCCAGGCCGCACCGTCCTCGTGATGCCCGGCGCGCTCGCGTGCGAGCTGGCGCGCCAGGCGGGACTTGCCGGCGCCGCCGGGAGCGCGCACCGTGATCAGGCGATGCTCGCCCCGCTCCAGCAGCGCATGCAGCTCGGCCAGCTCCAGCGCGCGTCCCACGAACGGCGTGGCGTCGGCCCCGAGGTTCCGGACCGGTCCCGGTCTCACGTCACGACGCGGTCCGTCGGGCGGAGGGCCGGGTGGGCGACCGTCGGGCGTCGGGGAGGAACGGACGTGCGGCGTGGGCCCGGCAGGGTCCGGTCCGAGATCGCCGTTCCGCACCGCGGCGGCGAGCTGGACCGTGGCGTCCAGCGGCTCGAGGCCGAGCTCGTCGTGCAGGCGCTCGCGGAACCGCTCGTACGCCTGGAGCGCCGCGTCACGGCGGCCCGCCATCGCCTCGCAACGGATCAGCGACTGGACCGCGTCCTCGAGCAGCTCGTCGCTGGCCAGCAGGCGGCGCAGACGCCGGGCGCTCTCCGACCAGCGGCCGTCGCGGGCCAGCTCGGCGGCGTACGCGGTCGCAGCCTCGCGCCACGTCTCGCGCAGGTCCTCGCGCTCGCCGTGCAGCCAGCCGTCGCACGCGGACGACCCGGGCGGAGCGACGCCCTCGAGCAGCTCGCCGCCGTACGCGTCGACCGCTCCTCGCCAGTCGCCCTCGGACGCCGCGCGGCGGAACGCGGCGACGTCGCTGTCGACGAGCCAGCGCACGCGCACGGCTTCGCCCTCGACGTCGTGGCCCCAGTCGCTGCGGCGGACGGCGTAGAGCAGCTGGCTGAGGTTGTGGCGCGCCCTGCGCGGCTCCGCGTCGGGCCACAGCAGCGCGACCAGCTCGTCGCGAGCCACCCAGTCGGCTCGGATGGCCAGGAAGGCGGCGAGGTAGGCGGCGAGCCCGGGAGGCAGCAGGATGCCCCCGTCGTGCGCGCCCCCGTCGTGCGTTCCTGGACGGGGCGTGCCTACGGCGGGCGGGCCTCGTCGGGGCACGCCGAGAAGGTGGACGCGGCTCTCCACGCGGCATGATACGGGGCCCTCCGACGGTCACCGTGGGCGGACGCCACGTTCGTGGCGTGGTGGAGGGGCCGTGGAGGGTCGGTGCGGCGACGTCGCCGGCGGCGCGGCGAGCGCCGTTCGCCTCGCCGCGCCGCCGGGACGCCCGGCCGGGGTCAGCTCATTCGACCCAGTAGTTGATCACCTTGAACTCCTGGTCACCGAGGTCTTGCACGTAGGTGAAGATTCCCCACTGGTAGGCGTTGTCGGCGAAGTCGCTCTCGGAGATGCTGCCGACGACCCCGGTGTAGGTGGTCTGCGAGCCGCTGGTGATCGACAGCGCGGCCTCCGCCCCGTAGCCGACGCTGAAGCCGCCGACCACGCCGAAGGCCGTCGTCTCGAGGCTCTTCTCGTACTCGATGCCCAGCGAGCCGCCGGCGCTGACCTCGTTCGACACGGCGATCTCGAGCTCGGTGTCGCCGCCGCCCTGGCCGACGCCCGTCGGACCGAACTCGAGGAAGCCCAAGCCCGCGAAGCCGCCGTACTGCGAGCGGAGCGAGTCCTTGCGGCTCTCGCTCGGGTAGCTGCTCACGTCGCCCGGGGTGTGGTCGAACACGTTGCCGTCGATCCGCGCCGTGCTGCCGGAGACGGCCCCGTTGAAGAAGGTACGCTCCGCGATCATCGTCACGGGCTCACGTGGCACGCGGATCACGACCTGCTTCCCGACGAGGTCGGGATCGGGGTGCGAGACGATGTCGTACCGGTAGACGTCGTACGGGATCGAGGTGAAGACGACCGCGTCCTCGAGCGAGCCCGAAGTGTAGGTGACGGTCTTCTCCACCGTGTAGGCGGTCCCCGCCCAGGCGCTCGCCGTGGCGGTCACGGTCTGGGTCACCTTGGCCGAGCCGATCTCACCGACGATGGGCACGTTGATGCCCGCCTCGAGGCCAGCGGTCACGCTGGCTTTGACGGTCACGGTGAGCGAGGCGTCGACGGTGGTGCTCGATCCCTGGCCGAAGCGCGTCACGCAGACGTCGAGGTTCTGCTGGATTCCCTCCTGGCAGGGCGGGGCCGCCATCGCGGCGATGATCAGCGGCTCGGTGAACACCAGCTCGTAGCTGCCCTCGCCGTACTTCAGGACCGGGCCGTCCTCGTCGACGTTGGCGGGCACGACGATCGGACGCGCGGTTCCCTGCCCGTTCGATGTTCCCGGCATCGCGACCTCGCTGAGCTGGGCCCAGCCGTTGGCGTTCGCGCCGATCGTCGAGACCGCCGAGATCCCCCACACCGGCATCGTCGGGCGGTTCTGATGGTAGATCAGCACGTTCTGGCGGCCGTCGCCGGTGACGTCCGCGGCGACCATCTCCATCGCCGCCACGCTCAGGTACTGGCCGCGATCGAAGTTGTTGTCCAGAAACAGCTCGGAGGGCAGTTCGATGCCCGCGAGGCGCGTGAACGGCGCGGCGTTCGCGAAGTTGTCGAACACGAACTGGTTCGCCACGATCTCGTGGACGCCGTCGCCGTCGAGGTCGGGGGTGGTCAGGAACACGAAGAAGCGCTTCCAGTCGCCGCCGGCGGAACTGCAGTTTCGGTAGAAGAGGCTCTCCACCGCCGCGCCCAGCTGCGTGTAGCCGCTCGGCTTGTCGTCCAGCGCGATCAGCAGCGCGCGGAAGTCGTTGTCGCTGCAGGTCCACGCCAGGTTCGTGGCGCCGGCGAAGATCACCTCGTCGAGCCCGTCGCCGTCGACGTCGGCGAGCTTGACGTCGGCGGCCTCGGCGGCGACGATGCCGCTGACGTTGGCCTGCACCGAGCCCGTGCGCAGCAGCGCGCGGCCCGCGGCGGCGTCGTCGAACAGATAGTAGGTCGCCAGGCCGCTCGTGCTGCTACTGGAGCCGGTCGCCTCGTTGACGACCACGCCCAGCTCGAGTCCCTGGTCGTAGTCGAGCTGACCGGCGGACATGCGCACGTACAATCTCGAGGCGTCGACCTGCTGGTTCAGCGTCGTGGTCGCGTCGCCGTCGATGGCGTACGAGGCCGACACGCTTCCCGCGAGGGAGACCAGCTCGACGCGGTCCGCGTACGAGATCGCCGCGAAGAGGTCGTCGCGACCGTCGCCGTCAGGGTCGTAGGCGAGCAGCGACAGGCTCTCGACGCTCGCGCCGGCGGCCAGCGACGAGGTCCGCTCGGTGAATCCGGCGGCCGCGTCCTCGAAGGCGCGCAGCTTCAGGACGTCGTCGCTCGCGTCGACGAAGATCGCTGCGATCTCGTCGAAGCCGTCGCCGTCGAGGTCGCCCGCGGCCACGGCGCGACGGGTCTGGAACTGATTGCCGTCGCTGCCGTCCGGCAGCGCCCAATCGTTGCCGTCGCTCAGGTCGGCCAGGATCGTCTCGGTGCCGAACTCGATGGTGCCGGTCGGCGTGACCGCGACCTCCTCGAGCTTGCGAACCTCGAACGTGGTGCTCACCGGCGTGCTCCCGGCGATGTCCGGGTTGGCGAGCACCAGCTCCATGTGCGGGTTGGCGGCGCTTTCGTCGGTGAACTCCGCGGGCTCGCCGAGCGAGGCCGAGGCGCCCACGCCCAGCGGCGCGTCGTCCTCGCCGAGCTCGCTGCCGTCGGGCGCGCGGCGAGGGGTGGCGGTCGTGTCCACGCCGAGGGTGTCGAGCGAGGCGGCGACCGGGTCGTCGCCGGGGCCGGGGTCCGGGTCGGTGCCGCCGCCGGGCGACGACGTGCCGCAGGCGGACAGGACCAGGACGAGGGCGAGGACGAGAGGGACGAGGAGCGCGGGGCTCCGAACGCGGGACCGTCGGGACGTCGTAGGCATGATCCTCCTCCGCACCGCTCCACGCGCTTGGGAGCGGTCACGCCCGGAGGCTAGCGGAGGGGTATCAGTCGCCTATCAGTCGCCTGCGCGCCTCGTAGCGTCGCCGGCTCAGCGCTCGGCGTGCGAGGGCTGCCGCTCGGCGGCGTCCGCAGCGTCGATCGACGTCCGGTCACGGGCGGCCGTGAGGTCGTGGTCGCGTCCACGCTCATGGTCGCGGCTCGCGCCGAGCGCCGAGCGGGGCCGGTCCGTAGCGCGCTCGCCGGCGGGACCCGTGACCAGCGGAGAGGCCGGCGCATCGTGCGTGACGGCGTGGACGATGGCGAGTCGACCGTCCTCCTCCCGGATCGTCAGCAGGCTGGCGGGCTCGGTACCAGCGCCGCGGGCGGCCAGCAGGTCCGCCGATCGTCGCGCGGCGTCACGCCGCCAACGACGGCGCGCCCGGTAGGCACGCGCCACCGACGTGATCGTGATCACGCTTCCCAGCGCGGCTGGAACGATCGCCAGCGCCGGGATCCCCTGGAAGCGCAGCCACTCGGCGCTGAGCGCCGTCGCGGCGCCGCCCAGGAGGAGAAGCACGAACGGCGATGCGGGACGACGCGGAGGACGGCTGTCGAGGTCGCCGAACGGGGTCATGGCGTCCCCTCGGCGTCGGCGGGGGGCACGAGGTGCGCGGGGCCCTCCGCGACGGCTTCGACGGCGAGCTCGATCCGGGCCTCGCCGACGTGCTGACGGACCCGCAGGTCGCGGATGCAGCCGTCGAGCCCTCCCTCGCCGTCGCCGTCGTCGCGGATCAGGCCCAGGCCGGGGGCGACGTCGCGAATCCGCTGGCGGCCCACCGAGCGGGCGTAGCCGCGATCCGGCTGAAGCACGTCCAGCAGCGGCTTCACGGCCCCGTACTTGGCGTCGGCGTCCAGCAGGCTGCGCTTGGGGCGCCACAGGTCGATGACGATGCGGCAGTGATCGATCGGCTCGGCCGGCGTGGCGGGGTCCAGCGAGCCCCTGGCCAGCAGCAGCAGCTCGTCACGGAGACGGCGGTAGTCCTGCGCGTGCATGCGGATCAACCGGTTCGCTCCGGGCAAGAGCACGCCGTCGATCCTCAGGGTCCATCGGCCGCCGGTCATGACGGCCAGGATACCGGCGCACGCCCGCTCGGGCGTAGACTGCGCGGTCATGAGCACGAGCCGCAGCCCCGCCATCTCTCCCTCCCCCCGGTCCCGCCGGGAGGCGTTGCGCCGCCCCGCCTTCTGGGGCCGGGTCGCGCAGTTCCTCGCGGGCCTCGCCGGAATGGGCCTGGGCTTGGCGGTGATGCTGGAGGCCGGGATCGGCGTCGGCCCGTGGGCGGTGTTCCACGAAGGCATCGCGCGCGTCACGCCGCTCAGCTTCGGCCAGGCGCTGATGAGCGCCGGGGTCGTGATCGCGGGACTGGCCTGGTGGTGGACGTCCGAGCGTCCGGGGCCGGGCACCTTGGTGAACATGCTGCTGGTCGGGCCGTTCGTGGACCTGTTCCGCACGGTCGGCGTGGTTCCGACGCAGGAGGGCCTGGCGCTGGGGACGGCCCAGTTCCTGCTCGGAGCGATGATCGTCGGAACCGCGTCCGGTCTCTACATCAGCGCGCGGTTCGGGGCGGGACCGCGCGACATGTTCGTGCTGGGCCTGTCGCGGCTGCTGGGCGGATCGGTTCGGAGGACGCGCACGGCGGTCGAGGTCGTCGTGCTGATCGTCGGCGTCGTGCTGGGAGGCAGCGTCGGGCTGGGAACGGTGCTGTTCGCCCTGGTGATCGGCCCGGCGATGCAGGCCTCGCTCCGCCTGTTCGCGCCACGACGCAGGACGGCCGCAGCCGTCGGCGACTGAGAGACGCGACGGCTCGGCGACGGCTCAGCCGTCGACGAGCGGCTCGAACCCCGTCGCGACGAGGTCGTCGCCCTGGACGTCCAGGCGCAGCCGCGGCAGCGGCGTGACGGCCGGTCCGGCGACGGCGCGCCCCGCACGCTCGGGATCGAACACGCTCAGATGGCAGCGGCAGACCAGCTGCGGCCCGTCGCCCCGGTAATTGAACGCGAAGGCGATGGCCTCGGCGTCGCGGTTCAGCGACACGATGCAGCCCAGGTGCGTGCAGATGCGGCTGAACGCCGCGAGGTGCCGGCCGTCCACCTCGATCGAGCCGGGGATGGGCCCGGGCAGCCGGACGGCCAGCGCGGGCAGGACAAGCGCCGTCGTCGCCGCATAGACGAACTCAGCCTCCGCCCACGTCTCGTCGAACGTCGACAGGGGCGCGACGGGCACGACCGGACCGCCCAAGAAGTCGGGCGTGGGGTCGGGGCGGCGCTTGAAGAAGTGGATCCTGAGCGCTTCGTACACGCCGATCGCGCCCGCCCCGGCCGCCACCAGCACCGGAACGCGCCAGAGCCAGGTCACGACGCGTCGCCGCTGGGCGTCGACGCCGTCGTGACGAGACTCTTGGCCCAGCTCCCGGTCGTGATCGCTGCCGCGCGCTCCGCCGTGATCGTCGCCGGCGGGCGGCACGCTCACGGCCCGAAGCTGGCCACGACCCAATCGCGCAGCGTCTCGACCTGCTCGTCGTCCAGCGTGGCGGCGAAGCCGGGCATCATGCCGCGACCGAACCGGATCAGGCTCTCGACGTTGGCGGGCCGTCCGGAGGCGGGGTTGCCGGCCAGACGCGGTCCGGCGCCTCCGCCACCCTGCGCGCCGTGGCAGCTGGCGCAGTTGGCCTGATACAGGGCGGGCCCGTCGCTGATCGTTCGCATCGTCTCGGCGTCGACCGCGTCCGGATCGCCGTCCCGCAGGGCGCGGGCGCGCTCGATCAGGTTGGGCACGCGCCCGGGGTCGTCGGCACGCGCCAGGTGCTGCTCCCAGGCGTCGATCGCCAAGGTGTAGTCCTCACGCGCGAACGCCGCGTTGCCGAGGAACAGCAGCGTGTTCGGCGGCAGATCGGTTCCCCGCTCCGCGGCGGCCAGGCGGGCGCGGTCCAGCATCGCCACCGCGTCGTCGACGCGGTCGTCGAGGAAGAGCAGCTCGCCCACCCGCGCCAGCGCGATCGGCTCGTTGGGGTCGAACTCGGTCAGGACGCGGAAGTAGGTGCGCGCGGCCGCGCTCGTGGCGTCGGCGTCCCAGAGCGATCCGGCCAGGGCCATCACCGTCTCGGTCGACGGGTCGGCCTCGGCCACCTCGGCCAGCGGGGCCACCTCGCGCAGCAGCGCGAGCCGTTGCTGGACCATGCCGTCCTGCGCGGCCTCGGGCCGCGACGCGAGCGCTTCGAACGCTTCGAGCGCGGCGCCGTAGTCGGCGCCTTGGAGGTACAGCTCGCCCAGCGTGCCCAAGGTGTTCAGGTCGTTCGGATCGCGGCGCCGGGCTTCCTCGAGCAGCTCTTGCGCGCGTCCGACGTCGGTCTGCAGCGTCAGCAGCGCCAGGCGCTGGTACGCCCGGGCGGGAGCGTCGTCGTACTCGCCGGTCGCCGTGGCGTAGGCGTCGCGCGCCTGCTCGGCCTCCTCGACCGCCCAGTAGGCGTCGCCCAGCGCGCTCCACGTGGCGGCGCTGGGATCGCGTTCGGCGGCCCGGCGCAGGTCACGGACCTCTTCGGCGGCGGCCAGGTCGGCTTCGAAGAACGAGGTGACCGAGGCGTTCTGGCCGACGCGGGGCAACACGAAGCCGCCCAGCGTGGTCGCGATGCCGGCGGTCACGACGATGAGGCTCACCAGCCCCCACGACGCGCGCGGCTTGGCGGTGCGCTCGGGTGGTGGCGCCGTGCCGGCCAGGTTCTCGTTGCGCTCGTCCAGGGCGCGAAGCACCCGCGCGGCCTTCGCCTCGTAGCGGGCGCGCAGCTCCTCGCGGCGCGCGTCGCCCAGGTCGTCGCGCGCGTCCAGCTCGCGGATGGCGCCCAGCAGCGCGTCGCGCTCCTCCTCGAGATCTTGCGTGAGGGGATCGCGATCGTCGGGAAGGGGATCGGCCTGGCTGGGCATCGCCAAGGGCAGCACGACCAGCGCCGTGAGGACCAGGGCCAGCAGCACGATCAGCACGATCGTCACGACGGCTCCTTCTCGCCCAGGGCGGCACGGACGCGCGCCAGGTCGTCGTCGTCGGGGGGCGCCTCGGTCCCTTCGCGTCGAGCGTTGCGGGTCCAACGCACCATCAGCAGCCCCAGGCCGCCCGCGCCGGCGGCGAGGGCGATGCCGGGAAGCCACCACACGAGCAGGTGGACGCCGCGGCGGGGCGGCTCGAGCAGGACCCAGTCGCCGTAGCGCTCCTGGAAGAACGCCAGGATCTCGGTCTCGCTCCGACCGTCCTCGAGCTGGCTCTGGACCTGGTTCCGCATCTCGATCGCGATCGCGGCGTTGGAGTCCGCGACGGACTCCGAAACGCAGGTCGGGCACCGCAGCTTGCGGGTGATGTCGAACACGCGCGACTGCAGCTCGACCGCGGCGCCAGGAGCGGTCGCGGCCTCCTGCGCAGGAGCGATCGCGACCAGCGCCGCAGCCGCGGCGAGCACGGCCGCGCGCACGACGCGGAGGAGAACGACCGGCCGTCCACGGCCGGTCGAGCGGGGGGAGGTCAGGGTCACGAGGCGGTCAGCTCCTCGATCTTCTCTTCGAGAAGCTCGAGCTCCACCGGGCCGGTGTGCTTGTACATCAGGGTTCCGTCCGCTCGAACGAAGAAGGTTTCGGGGACGCCGAACAGGCCGTAGTCGATCGAGAGGGCGCTGTCGTCGTCGATCACGTTGGGGAAGCCGAGGTCGAAGCGGCTCACGAACGCCTGCCCCTCGGCGCGCTTGCCGCGGTCCTGGGTCTGCACCCCGACGAACAGCACGCGCTCGCCGTGGCGCTGCCAAGCTTCCTGCAGATCGGGCGCCTCGACGTAGCACGGGCCGCACCACGACGCCCAGAAGTTCACGATCATGGGCCGCGGCCGGTCGCTCAGCTCGGCCGCCACGTCGAGCGTCGGTCCGAACTCCGGCTGGTAGCGCGGGTAGACCGGAAGCTCGAACATCGGGACGGACCGGTTCAGCCGGGCGCTCTCGACCTCGCGGTCGGGCTGTCCGCGCAGAAGTCCGAACAGGAACAGGCCTCCCAGCATGGCGGTCACGAGGATCACGATCAGGACGCGGGTCACGTGCCGACCGGTTCCTCCGGCCCGGCCCGGCTCGTGACGGCGACCCGCCGGCGGTTGGGCGTGAGGGCGTAGAGCGTGCCCAGCGCGACGATGAAGCCGCCCACCCAGATCCACGTCACCAGCGGGCTGCGTACCACCCGGAGGACGACGAACTCCTGCCCGGGCCCGATCGAGCTGGACACGTTCAGGTAGATGTCGTAGAGGGGCCGGTAGAGCACGGCGGGAGTGGGCACGGTCATCTGCTGACCGGCGAAGGTGTTGATGCGGGGCCGGAGCGTCGCCAAGGGGGTGCCGTTCCGGGCGACGTCGACGACCGCGCCGGCGCTGATGCGCTGATCGGTGCGCTCCATGAACCGGTCGACGGCGGTGAGCTCGAGCCCGGCGAACGTCGTGGTGGCGCCGAAGTCGACGCGGATCTGCTCGTCGAGGCGGTAGGCGCTGCTGCCCATGATCCCGAGCGCCAGCACGACGACGCCGAAGTGCACGATCATGCTGCCGAAGCGCCGACGGTTCTCGAACGCGTACGAGCGCAGCACCTGCGCCACGCTGCGGGTCCCGATCCGCACGCGCGGGACGACCGCCCCCAGGATCAGCAGGGTCAGCGACGCGAGGTTCCACGCCGACAGGGCGATGGTGAGCAGGGGGTAGACGCCGCGAATGCCGAACGCCGCGGCGACGGCCGCCCCGACCGCGGCGGCGCCCAGCATCCACGCCAGATTCGACCGGAGCGTCTGGTCGGGCGCGCGCCGCCACGGAAGCAGCGGGCCGACGCCCATCAGGAACAGCACGCCCATCCAGAGCGGCAGGCTGGCCTGATCGAAGAACGGCGCGCCGACGGTGACCTTGTCGCCGGTGAACGCCTCGACGATCAGCGGGAAGATCGTGCCCAGCAGCACCGCGAAGGTCATCGCCAAGAGCAGCACGTTGCCGGCCAGGATGGCGCCCTCGCGACTGACGGGGTGATCGAGGTCGGCGCGGTCGCGCACCTGGTCCCAGCGCCAGGCGACGAGGCCCAGCGAGAACGCCATGACGATCAGGAAGAACACCAGGAACGCCGGTCCGACCGGGCCGTCGCCGAAGGCGTGCACGCTGCTGACGACGCCGCTGCGGGTCAGGAACGTCCCCAGCAGGGTCAGCGAGAAGGTGAGCGTGATCAGCAGCAGGTTCCAGGCCTTGAGCATGCGTCTTCGCTCCTGCACCTGGACGCCGTGGATGAACGCGGTGGCGGTGAGCCACGGCAGGAAGCTGACGTTCTCGACCGGATCCCACGCCCAGTAGCCGCCCCAGCCCAGCACCTCGTAGCTCCACCAGCCGCCGGCGATGATCGCGGCGGTCAGGAAGCCCCAGCCGATCAGGGTCCAGCGCCGGGTCTGCGTCATCCACTCGCTGCCGGGAAGGCGCGTGATCAGCGCCGCCATGGCGTACGCGAACGGCACGGTCAGACCGACGAAGCCGAGGTACATCAGCACCGGGTGGACCGCCATCATCCAGTGGTTCTGGAGCAGCGGGTTCGGGCCCGGCCCGTCCATCGGAATGGGCGACACGGTCTGGAACGGCGGGGTCAGGATCGCGGGGACGCCGACGAAGAAGGTCTGCACGCCGGCCATGACGGTCAGGGCCCACGGCCGCAACGGCGTGTTGGGCGCCACGAAGCTCAGCAGCGCCCAGTAGCCGGACAGCAGCCAGCCCCACAGCACCAGCGAGCCTTCCAGCGCGGCCCAGAGCGTGACGACCTTCACCCAGGTGGGGCTGGTGCTGCGCGAGGTCTCGGCCACGTAGGAGACGCTGAAGTCGTCGGTGAGGAGGGCGATCTCCATCACCGCGACCGCGGCCGTCATCGCCAGGAAGGTGGCGTACGCGGCCATCCGCGCGGAGGTCAGCAGGCGCGCGTCGCGGCGAATCGCGCCGATCGCGCCTCCGATCACGCCCCACAGCGAGAACGCCAGCGCCAGCAGCAGCGCGGCGTTGCCCAGCGGACCGAGGCCCATTCCCGTCATTGCAGCGTGTCCTTCAGCGCCTCGATGTCGACAGGCTCTCCGTCCTTGGGCGCTTCGTACACCTCGCTGTGCTTCACGAGCAGGTTGTCGCTCACGAACACGCCGTCCTCGAAGCGCCCCTCGATCACCACGCCGGTGTTCTCCTGGAACAGCTCGGGCGGGGTGCCGAAGTGGCGCACGGGATAGGTCTCGAGGCTATCGGTCACCTCGAACGCGAGCCGAAGCTCCGTGTCGTCGAACGCCACCGTGCCGGGCGAGACGATGCCGCCCAGGCGGATGCGGCGGTCCTGGTAATCGCCCGGGTCGGCCGCGTACTCGCTGGGCAGGATGAAGTAGACCAGGGAGTCGCTGAGGGCGCGTTGGATCAGCACGCCGGCGAAGACCAGCACGCCGACTCCGAGCAGTCCGTAGATCCAGCGTTTCATACGTCGTCCTCCTCGCTGCGGACGCGGCGTGCGCGCCAGCGCAGGTAGATCAGATATCCGCCGTACGCGGCGACCAGCTCCAGCCAGGCGGCCGCGACCCAGGCCCAAGGCCCCCAAGCGTCAAACACGGACCACCTCCGCCGGGCCGCCTTCGGCCTCGGGCCTACGCTCGTCGAGCTCCGCCTCGCGCAGGCCGATCCGTACCCGCTCGAACAGCAGCCACGCGAACATCAGCGCCGCGCCGGCGACGTTGACGAGGAGCGTGAACAGCATGCGACCGTCCATCGTGATGCCGCCGCCGGTCAGGTCGATCGACTTCGCGGGGTGGAGCGTGCGGAACCACTCCGCGGCCAGGTAGTTCAGCGGCAGGCTCGCCAGGACCACGATCAGGATCACCGCGCTGACGCGGCCGCGTCGCTGCGGCTCGTCGATCAGTCCACGCACGATGAACACCCCGGCCAGCAGCGCCACCATCAGCGCCGTCAGCGTCAGCTTGGCGTCCCACGTCCAGAAGGTGTTCAGCGTCGGCTTGCTGTACGTCATGCCCCCGATGATCGTCAGGGTGCCGAACAGCAGCGCGGCCTCCGAGGCGGCCAGCGACACGACGTCGAAGCGGCGCCGGCCGGACCACAGGAACGCGATCCCGGCGAAGGCGGCGACGGCGACGGCCAGGAACGACACCCATGCCACCGAGACGTGGGCGTACATCACGCGGATCAGGTCGCCCTGGTTCACGTCGGCGGGGCTCGCACGGAGGCCCAGCCAGGCGCCCACGGCCACCACCGCCAAGGCGGTCGCGGCGAGGACGGTCAGCCAGGTCGGCCGGCGAGAGGAGGCGGTCGTCATGCGGGTGTCTCCTTCCGATCGCGCCGTCCGTGCAGGCCGAGCGTGCGGCCGGGGGCGCGGCCAGGTCCCGAACCGCGCACGGCGGTCGCGAGGGGCGAAGCGGCGTGGTGCATCGTCACTCCTCGACCACGATGTGGAAAATCGTGCTGGTGACCACGAGGTAGACGAGATCGAATCCTGCCAGCAATTGTATCCAGTCGGTCGCGAGACCTGTGTCCCCGCCTGTCACGATCGCGTCGGTGGCGCGGACGGAGGCCAGCAGCACGGGGACGACGACGGGAAACATCAGAACCGGCAGCAGCGACTCGCGCGCCTGCAGGTTCGCCGTCAGCGCGGCGTAGAAGGTGGCGATCACGGCGAACCCCAGGGTGCCCAGCGCGATCGTGAGGAGGAGCAGGCCCACGCCAGCGCCGATGGGCGCGTCGAACAGCACCGAGCTGACCGGCAGGAGCACGGCGCCCAGCAGCGTCATGGTGAGCCAGTTCGCCAGCAGCTTGCCCAGGAACACCGCCGCCCGCGGGACGGGCAGCGTCAGCAGCTGCTCGAACGCGCCGTCGACGAGGTCGCTCTGGTACGCCTGTGCCGCCGAGATCACGCCCGAGAACGCCAGCGCGACCCACAACGCGCCCGGCGCCGCGCGGGTCATGAGGTCCGCGTCCCGACCCAGCGCGAACGCCAGCACGACCAGGGTGACGCTCGAGAAGAACACCGTCGCCACCGTCGCCGCGCGGCTGCGCGCCTCGGAACGGAGGTCTTTCGCGGTGATCGAGAGCAGGGCGGCCAGGTCGTTCATGCGGTCGCCTCCACCGGCGCCTCCACCGGCACCGGGGCGGTCAGCGGAGCGGCCCGGAGCACCCCCTGCTCCATCTCGAGCGCGGCGTCGACCCGGCCGATCAGGCGTTCGGGCTCGTGGCTCGCGATCAGCACGGTCCGGCCGTCGTGGCGGGCTTCCGCCAGCAGATCGTCGACCAGCTCGCGGCCGTCCTCGTCCAGCGAGGCGTACGGCTCGTCCAGCAGCCACAGGTCGGCGTCGGCCAGGAGCAGCCGGGCGAGCCCCAGGCGGCGCTTCATGCCGCTCGAGAACACCCGTACGAGCCGGCCGGCGTGCGAGCCCAGGCCCACCCGTCGCAAGGCGTCGTCGATCCGTGCGTGCGGGGCGCCCGTCAGGGTGGCCGCCAGCGCCAGGTTCTCGCGCGCGGTCAGGGCGCCGTAGCTGCCGCTCTGCACGCTCTGGTAGGCGATGCGCCGGCGGACGGCCGCGCCCTCGCGGACCAGGTCGTGCCCGAAGATCGCGCCGCGTCCCGAGCTGGGTCGGAGGCGCGTCGCCAGCAGCCGCAGCAGCGTCGTCTTGCCGCTTCCGTTGCGGCCGCGCAGCGCGACGATCCGGCCGGCGGCCACCTCGAGCGACACGCCGCGTAGCACGCGCTCGCGCCCCCAGCGGCGATCGACGTCCCGCAGCACGATCGCGGGAGGTCCGTCGGCCGTCGCCCGGACGGCTTCGTGACGTGCGCCGTCGTCGCTCATAGTCTCGAGTACAGCCAATCGGGCGTGAAGCGGAGGAGCCAGCTGTTGAGGCGGGTGTAGGTGCCGGTGACCATCAGCACGCCGGCGATCACGAGCAGCCCGCCGGCGCCCCGCTCGACCCAGGGAAGCCAGTGGCGCAGCCGGCGCGAGACGCGCAGGAACGGATCGAGCGCTAGCGCCGCGAGCAGGAACGGCACCGCCAGGCCCGCGGAGTACACGGCCAGCATCGTGACGCCTTCGAGCAGCGTGCCGCTGGCGCCGGCCAGCGTCAGGATTCCGCCCAGGACGGGACCGATGCACGGCGTCCAGCCGGCCGCGAACGCCATCCCCAGCAGGACCGCCCCGACCGGGGTCGAGGCGTCGTGCCGAGCCTGGACGCGCGTGTCGCGCATCAGTACCGGCAGGCGGATCACGCCCAGAAGCACCAGGCCGAAGAGGATCACCAGCACGCCGCCGCCGATCGTGAGCGCCTCGCGTTGCGAGCGGAGCAGCGAGCCCAGCGCCGACGCCGAGGCGCCCAGCGCGATGAAGATCGACGAGAAGCCGACGACGAACAGCGCCGCGTTGCGGAGCAGGACGGAGCGCTTCGCAGCGCCGCTGCCTCCGACGTACGCCAGGTACGACGGCACCAGCGGCAGGACGCACGGCGAAAGGAACGACAGGATCCCGGCGGTGAACGCCAGGCCCAGGGTCGGAGTCACGGTCGCCCCTCGCGGGGTGGCAGCACACGCATCACGACAAGTATCCACGCTAGCGGCGCCGGGAGCCGTAAAGCCATGGACATTCGTCTTCGCCGATATGCGCGCAGCGCCGTGCTACGATCCAGCCGTCATGCGCTGATCCTCCCGCCTCCGCCCCCGCCCCTGCCTCGCACGTCGGCCTCGCCGACGCCCCGTCGAGCACGCGGGCACCGCCCGGCGACGCCCCTGCCGAGGAGGAGCATGACGTTTCGACACCCCGGGCCGGACGGCCCGACACCGTTCACCGATTCCGACCCTTCCGACCCGCGACCGACGCCCGCCCCTCCGGCCGGCCGCGGCGCCGTCGTGCTGCGCACGCACGGCCTGGCATGGACGGCGCCAGGCAGGGGCGCCCCGCTGTTCGAGGCGCTGGACCTGACCCTCGCACCGGGCGAGCGGCTGGGCGTCGTCGGCCCCAACGGCTGCGGCAAGTCGACGCTGCTTCGGCTGCTGGCGGGGCGGGTCACGCCGGGTGCGGGCACGGTCCGCGCCGAGGCCCGTCCCTGGTACGTCCCCCAATCGCTGCAAGCGGCCAGCGCAGGCGCGACGCTGCGGCTGGCGCTCTTCGCGCTGGACCCCGAGCTGGGCCCGCTGCGGGCTCGGCTCCGCGCGGCCGAGGCCGCCGGGGTTCCCGATCCGGACGGCTATGCGACCGACCTGGGACGGTACGACGACGCGCGCGGCTGGGCGGCCGAGCGTCGGGCCGAGATCGAGGCGGAGCGCCTGGGCTTCGACGGCGCCGCCCTGGACCGTCCGGCGGACGGCGCGTCCGGCGGCGAGCGCCGCATGCTGGCGCTGGCCGCGGCGCTGGCGCGCCGGCCGGCCCTGCTCCTGCTCGACGAGCCCAGCGACGCCCTCGACGAGACGGCGGCCGGCCTCCTCGTCCGTCGCCTGGTGAGCTTCGACGGGACGCTGGTGGTCGCCAGCCACGACCGGACGTTGCTCGCGGCGACCACCGGCAGGACCCTGGCGTTCGAGAAGGACGGGCTTCGCCTGGCGCGCGGCGGGTACGACCGTTACGTGGACGCGCGCGCTGCGGAGCGGAGCGAGCGGGAGCGTCGCGCCGCTCGCGCCCGCCGCGAGATCGCCCATCTGGAGCAGGTGGTCCGCGGCTACCGGACCTGGTCGGGACGCAAGGAGAAGGAGAAGTCGGGCGCCATGGACAAGGGCTTCGTCGGCGCGCGAGCGGCGCGCCTGATGAAGCGAGCGGTCGTGGCCGGCGCCCGCCGCGAGGCGGAGATCGAGGCGCTTCGGCGTTCCAAGCCGTGGATCGAGCCCGACTACGCGCTGCCCATGCCGGAGCCGTCGTCGCTCACCGGGGCGATCTTCGACGCGCACGCCGTGACCGCGACGCCGGACGGCGCGGGAGGCGGCAGCGGCCTGGAGCGGGGCCGGCCGCCTTTCGCCCCGCTGACCCTCGGGGTTCACGCCGGCGAGCGCCTCGCGGTCGCGGGTCCCAACGGCTCGGGCAAGAGCACGCTGCTGGCGCTGCTCGTCGGCCGGCTCGCTCCGCGTTCCGGGACGATCCGGCGTGCGCGGCGCGCCCGCGTGGGGTTCCTGGCCCAGGCCGCATCCGCGATGGATCGCGACTTCGGCGCCGACCCCGCTTCCGCTCGGACGGCTGCGTCGCTCTTCTCCGCCGGGGAGCGTCCCGCGGCGCGGCGGCGCCTGGGCGCCCTGGACTACGGCGCCGAAGCCTGGTCGACGCCGCTGGCGGGGCTGTCCGGCGGCCAGCGGCAGAAGCTGCGGCTGGCGCTTCTGCTGGCCGCGAGACCCGACGTGCTGGTGCTCGACGAGCCGACGCTGCACCTGGACCTGCCCGCCATCGAGCGGCTGCAGGCAGCCCTGGCGCGCTGGCCCGGCACGATCGTGCTGGTCTCTCACGATGCGGCGTTCCGCGACGGCGTGGCGCAGCGCGTCGTGACGCTGTCCGACCTGGACAGCGACGCGGACGGCGCGTAGGATGGCGCATTCCCAGCCCGGCACCGTGGAGGTCCCCATGCAACGACGTACGATGTTCGCTCTCGCCCTCGCCGCCCTGGCGGCCGTCGCGCTCGCGCCGTTCGCCGCCGCTCAGGACACGCACGGCGTCGAGCCGCTCGATCCTCCCGAGCAGGTGCGCGTGGCGTACGTGCCGATCATGAAGTTCGCGACGATGTACGTCGCCGCCGAGCGCGGCCTGTTCGAGAAGTACGGGCTGGACGTGCGGATCGACCGCGTCGCGTCGGGCACCGAGGCGATCGCGTTCCTCACGCAAGGTCAGATCGACGTCGGCGGGATCGCGATCGTGACGAGCCTGTGGAACGGCTGGAACCAGGGGCTCGACATCCGCATCGTGGCGCCGGGCGCTCTGGAGCCGTTCGAAGACAGCCCGACGAAGTTCATGGTCCGCAGCGACCTGGCCGCCTCGGGCGAGGTGGACGAGGTCGCCGAGCTGGAGGGCCGCACCGTGGCGCTGGCCGGCGGTCCGGGGTCGGGCGCGGAGTACCTCGCGACGAAGGCGCTGGAGCTGGGCGGCCTGACGATCCGCGACGTGCGGATCGTGCAGCTGGGCAACCCCGACATCCCCGCCGCGTTCGAGGCCGGCTCGATCGACGCCGCGCTGCTGGGATCGCCGTACGCCGACCAGGTCGAGGAGGCCGGCTCCGCCGTGCCGCTGGCGACCGACCTGACGCCCGGCCTGATGACGGTCGCGTTCGTGGGTTCCGGCAACTTCGTCGAGAACCGTCCCGAGGTCGCGCGCCGGTTCGTGCTGGCGCTGACCGAGGCTGCGCGCCTGATGCAGGGCGACGCCTACCTGGACGACGCGAACGTGGACGCCTACCTGGGGTATGTGAACTCGACCGAGGAGGCGCTGCGGGCCGGACGTCCGGTCGTGTACGACCCCGACATGGAGCTTCCGCTCGAGGGCCTCGCGGACGTCGAGCGGGTCCACCGCGAGAACGGCCGGACGGACTACGAGACGCCGGTCGACATGGACGCCGTGGTCGAGACCGGCTTCGTCGAGTTCGCGCTCGACGTGCTGGGTCCGGCCGGCGAGTGAGTCGCCCACGCTGACCGGTTCGTCGTCACCGGGCGAGGGTCCCGCCCCCAAGATCGTGGCGCGCGGCGTCGAGAAGCGCTTCGAGACGATGCACGGACCGGTGGACGCCGTGACGGGGTTCGACCTCGACGTCGGGGCCGGCGAGGTCGTCTGCATCGTCGGTCCCTCCGGCTGCGGCAAGTCGACCTTCCTTCGCATCCTGGCCGGCCTGGACGACGCGACGGGCGGCCGCATCGAGGTCCGGCGCGACGACCCCGGCAAGCCGGAGAACGCGGTGGTGTTCCAGGAGTACGCGATCTTCCCGTGGAAGACGGTGCACGACAACGTCGCGTTCGGACTCCGCATGCGCGGCGTTCCCAGGCAGGAGCGCGACGCGGTCGCGGATCACTGGATCGCGCGCGTGGGCCTGACCCGCTTCGCGCGGGCGTACCCGTCGCAGCTGTCGGGCGGGATGAAGCAGCGC